>Ga0118677_10005838_pt1 | contig 21292 bp, 13 predicted proteins | sample AliMusrvi5mmetaG_FD_86154 | JGI IMG/M metagenome (GOLD analysis project Ga0118677, IMG submission 86154)
CTTGCGCACCCAACGCTCACTCACGCCGATCTTTTGTGCCGCCTCCCGCTGCGTGATGCTTCCATCCTTGGCCCGCTTCAGCCAGTCCAGCTCGTCTCGTTCCGCTTGGCTCATCGCAATTCGTTCCATCCTTCAGCCTTAAGGCTGTCAAGAGGAACTTTCTACTTGGCTGGATTAGGAACTTCTCACTTGGCCGCGACATGCTTCCGTGACGACGGCTGCGGGCCTTTAACCATGTTGACGCACGGACCTGCTAGTATTTGCCCAATGTCCAACTTTCGTCGACACGCCTACTTGTTCGCGCCTGTGTTGTTGGCGCTTACGGCCCGTACGGCCGAGCCGGTTGTGGATTGGGACAAGGCGAAGGCCGAGACCCTGCTGCACTACCAGGCGGTGGTCCGGATCAATACCAGCAATCCGCCGGGCAATGAGAGTGCCGTGGTCAACTACTTGAAGGGCGCTCTCGACAGCGAGGGCATCAGCTATCAGGTCTTCGCCCTGGAACCGAACCGCGCCAATCTAGTGGCTCGATTGAAAGGCAATGGCAGCAAGAAACCCATTCTGATCCTCGGGCACACCGACACCGTCGGCGTGCAGCGCGAGAAATGGCCAGTCGATCCGTTCGGCGCAGTGCGCCAGGACGGCTACGTCTGGGGTCGCGGCACGACCGACAACAAGGATTGCGTGGCCGCGGGGCTGATGCTGATGCTGCAACTCAAACGCCTGCATGTCCCGCTGGACCGCGATGTGATTTTTGTTGCGGAGGCGAGTGAAGAGAGTTCAAGCGGTCCCGTCCCGGTAGGCATCGATTACCTCGTCAAGGAACACTGGCCGGACATCGAGGCGGAATATGCGCTGGCCGAGGGGGGCTTCGTGCACTCCGAAAACGGCCGGGTCCGCTTCGTCGAGATTGCTGCCACAGAGAAGGTTCCGCGCCGCGCCACGCTCGTCGCTACAGGCACATCCGGCCACGGCTCGAGACCCCGGCGCGACAACTCCATCGTGCACCTCTCGGCAGCCGTCAGCAAGGTAGCAAACTGGGTGCCGCCGATGCGTCTCAACGATGTCACCCGCACTTTCTTCGAGCGCCTCTCGACGATCAGCACTCCAGAAGAAGCGGCGCGCTATCGCGGACTGCTCGACCCGCAACAAACCGCTGCGGTTCAGGAGTATTTCGCCGACCACGATATCGGCAAGTACTCCGCCTTGCACACCTCCATCGCGCCGACGATGATCAGCGGCGGGTTCCGGCAGAACGTGATCCCTTCGCAAGCGGAAGCCACGCTCGATATCCGCGCAGTGCCGGACGAAGACATGACGGCGTTCTTCTCTCAGATGGAGCGTATCATTGGCGATCCAGCCGTCAAGATCGTGCCCAGCGCTCCAGGCCGGCCGCAAGCGCCGCCCAGCCATCTGGATACCGAAATGTTCCACGCGCTCGAAGCCGCGCAACGCCGTCTGTATCCCAACGCAATCACGATCCCGGGTATGGTCACGGGTGCGACCGATCTCTCGCAATTGCGGGCCAAGGGTGTGCAGGCTTACGGTATAGGCCCGCGATTCGACGAAGCTGAGTTTGCTGAACACGGGTGGCACAGTGACGTCGAGCGACTGAGCGAGGACTCGCTTTACGGGCTCGCGCAATTCATGTGGTATGCCGTCTTGAACATCGCAGCCAGCAAATAGGCCTGCCGGCATGCGCGCTCCGTTCGCCTGGTCTCCGGGCTGTTTGCAAAAGTGAAGCGCTGCGGACGTGCCCGACTGCGGCTTTATGCGCGCTGGCTCTCGGTGACGAGGGCGTTCGTGCGACGCAGGCGGTCGGCCAGAATAGTCATGACTTCAAGCGCGAAGAACGGGGTCTCCTGAACCATGAACTCGAACCGGCGCCGGTTTACCGGAGCCAACCGGGAGTCCTTGGTCGCGACGGCGCGTGCACTGCGCGGCCCGTCATCGATCAGCGCCATCTCGCCGAATATGCAGCCCGGTCCGAGTTTCTCAAGCACACTGGTTCCGATTACGATCTCCACCTCGCCTTCGAGAATCACGAACATGGTATCGCCGTGCGCGTCCGCTTCGAAGATGGTCTGTCCCAGGGAGAAATCAACGGTGCTTGCACCTCGGAAGAGGTTCATAAAGAGCTTCGAACTGTGCATTGGACTAGAGTCTCATTTCTGGCAAATAGAAACAACTATAAGGTGAACTGGCCAACAATTGAAATCTGTTTGTAACCACTAATTGGCGCAAGTGTAATGTGTCTCACGGGCTGCAATTCTAGCCTGACGACTGTAAGCGGACTCAGCGGGGTCGCCCAACCCGAAGCTGGCACTATTCTCCTATGGGCCCACACTTGTCACTCCAGTCCATGGAACGGTGGCCAGTTGCGGCGCCCACCGGCTGGTGCGAGGCTCCTTCGGAGTTCTCTTCAAGTGCATACGCACAGCCTTCTGCCGTCCATTGTTTTCGCGACTCGCGCTGACCAGGAGTCTGCCCCCCGATGTGCGCCCACGCGGTTCTGCACTGGCGACTTGCTTGTCCTGACAGACGAAAGGATCATGCCGGGTTGAGCAGAGTGGAGGTTAGACTTCAAACTCCCGTGCTCTTATGTTCACGGTTGATCCGGCCTTCATACGTTGAGGCAAGCCGTAAGTTTGGTGGGATATGCTGGATGTTCCGCCGACTCCGCGGCGGGGAGGTCGTGTTGTATGTGGCGGCAAAGTGCCGGGTTCCTGGGTCTTGTTGTCCTAATGTTGTCTGCGGCCGCGCAGACGGCTCCCCCTGCCGGAATGCCCAAAGCGTGGCGGCTCGTCCACCCGGACGCCGTGGTTCTGGTCGGAGTCGATGTGCGCTCCATCCGCCAATCGGCAGCCGGAAAATCATTAGACAAGAGCCTGAGCCAAGTCAGCCTGGGATTGATGAGCCTCCCCGCCATGCAGTTTCTGCGGGACATCGACCAGGTCTTGATCTCAGCCCCGGACGAGAAGAAAACCGCACCTGTGAACCAGGCCGTCAAGACGCCGGGCAACATGGCAAAATCGGCTGCGCTGATCATCCTCACGGGGCATTTCCCCGCCGGCCACCTGCAGAGCCTGTTGCGCGGCCCGTCGCATGCTTACAACGGCGTGGAAGTTTATGCCTCGTCGCCCGGGGGCGTCAACTCCGGGATTGCTTTGCTGAACGAGAACACGCTGCTGATGGGAGACGCCAATTCGATCCACGGCGCAATCGACCGCAGCCAGCGTTCGAACCGGAGTCCGAGTCCCTTGCTCGTACGCGCTGCGTCTCTCGCGGCGGGCAACGACCTGTGGTTCCTGGCCACGGCACTGCCATCCATGCGCCCGCCGGCAGGATTCCAACCGGCCGGGCTCAATCTCCAGTCCATCGTTTCAGAGCTCCGTGGTGTCGAGGCGGGAATCGCTTTCCGTGACGGCATGAAATTGGCGATTAACCTCTCAACAAATGACGCTAGGATGGCGAGCAAATGGGTGGATCTGCTCACTGCGAAACTGCGCAGTGCCATGGAAGGCAAGCTGGATGCCCAGCAGTCCGCGGAGCTGTTTCACAAGCTGGACATCAGCGCGGAGGGCAACCAGATCCGCGTGAAGTTCGCGCTGAGCCCGGCCGAGTTGGAGCGGGCTGTCCTGCTCGCCCGGCAGATGAACGCCGCCCAGCCTGAATTCACGTTGCGCGCGCCGTCTCCGCGGCCCGCCCCGGGGGTGATCAAGGTCTACGGAATGCCGGGGGGCGTGCGCGAGATCCCAATCGAAGCGGACCCGCAGGAATGACGGATCGCGCGATCCAGTCGCGCTAGATAGCGCAAATTCCTCCACATAAACGCCCACTACCGAAGTGGCAATCGGCAGGGCTTGCACACCGCGCCCACACGCGTCGCGTCCTGCGGGGTCGCTCACGCGGCCGGTTCCGGAGGCATCCGCTCACGCCGGACCGCGTTTCGATCCATCTTTCAAACGAGCATTCGAATCACCGTTCCAGGTCCGAATGTAGGATGGACGCTGCTCCGAATGGGGCGTACAATTGACCACGTCGGAATGGAAAATCGAGAATCCTGCAAGGGAGAAACCGAAATGCGCGTCACCCGCATGAGTCCGAAGGTGCTGCTGGCTGCTCTCGCCGTATTGTCGCTGCTGGTTGCGCCGTCGTCGGCTCAAACCAATTCCTCCGGTTCGACATTAAGCGCCTCGCCAACGCTTTCACAGGCGCCGCCTAACTCCAGTTTCGTTACCTATATCAACACCAGCCACCGGGGGTCCGTTCCCGCCGTCGTAACGCTCAGCGGGCAGCCGCTCGGCCTGGTCCCGCAACCGCTCGACTTCTCGCACCTGATTACGCAAGCTCCCGCTGGAAACGTGCCGGCAGTGTCGATCCCCACTAGTTACGATTTGCGCTCGTTGGGCAGAGTTACGGCAGTCAGGAATCAAGGCAGTTGCGGCAGTTGCTGGGCCTTCGCCACGTACGGTTCCATGGAATCGATTCTCACGCCTGCGGAAACCCGCGACTTCTCCGAGAACAACCTCAAGAACCTTCATGGCTACGACTTCAGTCCCTGCGCTGGCGGCAATGCAAGTATGTCGATGGCCTACCTGACACGTTGGGACGGACCCATTAATGAGTCTGACGATTCCTATAAGCCTACCGACATCAACTCGTCGCCAACGGGACTTCCGACTCAAAAGCACGTGCAGAGCGTCGTCATGATCCCCGGTCGGGGCAGCGCGCTCAACAATAATGCATTGAAGAGTGCAGTGATGACCTACGGCGGCATACAGGTCTTCATGTTCTGGAACGATGCCGCTTACAACTACGCGACATCCTCCTACTACGACCGCGTGGACACCAGCACAAACCACTCGGTCACGCTGGAAGGTTGGGATGATAACTACGCCGCTTCCAATTTCTCCACTGTGCCGCCAGGCAATGGCGCTTTTCTCGTCAAGAACAGTTGGGGAACCTATTGGGGACAGTCGGGCTATTTCTGGGCATCCTACTACGACGCCGCCTTCGCAGTTTACGAACCGTCTTACGCCTACAATGGAAACGATCTGGTCTCGAATTACTCCCGCCAGTATGAATACGACCCCTTGGGCTGGGTGACCAGCTACGGCTACGGTAGCTCGACTGCCTGGTTCGCCAATGTGTTTTCCGCCGTCGCCACTGAGCAATTGCAGGCCGTTTCGTTCTATGTAGCCAGCAACAACAGCCCGTACGTGGTCTCTGTCTATACCGGCGTCTCCGCAACCCCGACCAGCGGCATACTGGCAGCGACGACCAGCGGCACCTTGGATTCTGCCGGTTATCAGACTGTGACGCTCCCCAGTCCCGTGCAGTTGACCAACGGAGTGCCGTTCTCCGTGGTGGTTCAGTTGACCACGCCCGGCTACTCTTTTCCGATCCCGGCCGAAGTCAGGTATTCAGGCTACACCAGTTCAGCCAGTTCCAGCCCGGGACAGAGTTTCTTTAGCTCGGACGGAGCCGCGTGGCTCGATGCCACCAAAGTGGACCCCTCTGCCAACGTCTGCCTGAAGGCGTTTACCACCGCCTCGCCGCAGGCGCCAGCCATCACCAGTTTGAGCCCCAGTTCCGCCACCGCCGGCGGTGCTGCATTTACGCTCGTCATCAACGGCACGGGTTTCATTCCGGGAGCTGTGGCGAAGTGGAACGGTACGGCGTTGACCACCACCCTCGTCAATGCGACGCAGGTTAAGGCAGCCATCCCAGCCGCATTAATCGCGTCACCTGGCACGGCCAGCGTGACCGTGACTACCTCGTTGGGCACTTCTGCTGGCGCGGCGTTCACAATCAATCCACCGCCGCTGCCGACCATCACCGGCCTGAGTCCCAGTTTCACCACAGCGGGCGGCGCGGCATTCACACTGCTGATCAACGGTACGAATTTCATCTTCGGCGCGGCGGCCAAGTGGAACGGCACAGCGTTAACCACCACCTTCGCCAGTGCGACGCAGGTTAAGGCAGCCGTCCCGGCCGCATTAGTCGCGTCGCCTGGCACGGCGAGCGTGACCGTGACCACATCTGGTGGAACTTCGGCTGGAGCGACGTTTACGATCAATGCTCCGCCGCCCCCGACCATTACCAGCCTGACGCCAAGTTCCGTCATGGCGGGGGGGGCTGCCTTCACGTTGCTCATCAACGGCACAAATTTCGTGGGCGGGTCGGCAGCGAAGTGGAACACTACCGCGCTGACGACAAGCCTGGTCAACGCGACGCAGGTCAAGGCGACCGTTCCCGCCGCTCTGATCGCCTCGCCCGGTACGGCTAACATCACGGTTACCACCTCTGGCGGCGCCTCGGCCGGTGCGGCGTTTACGATCAATGCTCCGCCGCCACCGACCATAACCAGCTTGAGCCCGGGCTCCATCCTCGCGGGAAGTGCAGGATTTACGCTCGTCGTCAACGGGACGAATTTCTTTGGCGGGTCGGCTGTGAAGTGGAACGGCGCCGCACTGACAACCACCTTTGTCAGCGCCACTCAGTTGAAGGCCTTCATCGCTGCCACTCTGATCGCCGCGCCGTGCACGCCGGGCGTTGCCGTGACCACCCCCAGCGGCACGTCGGCCGGAACCGCGTTTACGATCAATGCTCCGCCGCCACCGGCCATAACCAGCTTGAGCCCAGCTTCGGCCACAGCGGGCGGAGCGGCTCTCACCATCGTTATCAACGGCACGAATTTCTTCTCCGGAGCCGCCGCAAAATGGAATGCAACCGCGTTGACCACCACCTTCGTCAACGGGACGCAGGTCAAAGCGTCGGTCCCTGCCAGCCTGATCGCCTCACCGGGTACGGCCAGCCTGACTGTCACCACCGCTAGCGGCGCTTCGACGGGAACGGCGTTTACCGTGAATGCCCCGCCGCCACCGACCGTGACCAGTTTGAGTCCGAGTTCCGCCACGACGGGCGGCGCTGCCTTCACCATCGTCATCACCGGCACCAACTTCTTCTCCGGGGCGGCGGCGATGTGGAATGGCTCCGCGTTGACGACGACCTTCGTCAGCGCGACGCAGGTCAAGGCGGCGGTACCTGCCGCGCTGCTCTCTGGCCCCGGCACGGTGAGCGTGACCGTCAATACGGCTAGCGGCACATCCGCTGGAGCGGCGTTCACGATCAATCCCCCGCCGCCGCCGAGTATCACCAGCCTGAGCCCAAGCTCGGTCACCTCTGGCGGTGCGGCGTTTACCCTGATTGTCTACGGTACGAAATTCGTTTCCGGCGCTGTCGTCAATTGGAATGGCGGGGCCCTGACGACGACTCTCGTCAGCGCGACGCAGGTCAAGGCGGCTGTGCCGGCGAGCCTGATCGCCACGGCGGGCACGGCGAGCGTGACTGTGACTACCTCTGGCGGTACCTCCGGGGCCGCCGCGTTCACCATCAAGTAAGGCGCTAACTGGCCGATCGTCGCTATGTCGGCTCCGGCGTCTTGAGGGTGCGTCCAGACCGGCGCGGGAGTGCAGGCACTGGCGGCCCGCCGGCGTGCAGTCTGCCCGGTGTCTGCATCATCGGGAAGAACAGGGTCGGCAACCCAAAGCTCGTATCCTTCGTATCCTATCCTTCGTATCCTTGGTGTAGCCATGTTGCTAATCACGAAGGCCCTCACCCTCGCCGCGCTGCTTGCCCTTTCAGCCGCCGCCTCGTCCATGCCGCAAGTCGTCAAGCAGGGCCGCAAGTTCACGCTGACGGTGGACGGTAAGCCGTTCATTGTTTTAGGTGGCCAGGTGAACAACTCCAGCGGTTGGCCGGACCGCATGCAGGAGATCTGGCCGGTGTTCAAGGCACTGCACGCCAACACGGCCGAAGTCCCCGTTTACTGGGAGGCCGTCGAGCCCCAGCCGGGCGAGTTCCATTTCGAGGCCGTCGATCAGATCGTCCTCGACGCGCGCGCCCAGAACATTCGCCTGATCCTGCTGTGGTTCGCCACCTGGAAGAACGGCGTCATGGACTACGCTCCCGGATGGGTGAAGGCGGATGCCGCGAAGTACCCGCGCATGATCGATTCCGGAGGCAAGCTCGTCCGCGTCCTTTCGCCGCATAGCGAGGCGACCATGGCCGCTGACCGCAACGCTTTCGCCGCCTTCATGCGCCACCTCAAGGACTTGGACGGGGAGCAGCACACGGTCATCTTGGTCCAGGTTGAGAACGAACCCGGGTCTCTGTTCACTGACCGCGACCACTCGCCGGCCTCCAACCAACTGTTCGAAGGCCCGGTGCCTGCCTCGCTTATCGCGGCGCTGCATCGCCCGCCGGGCACGTGGTCGCAGGTTTTCGGCCCCGAATCCGACGAAGCCTTCGCCGCGTGGCACGTGGCGAAGTACGTCAACTCCGTCGCAGCAGCCGGGAAGCAGGCATACGGACTCCCGCTCTATGTCAACGTCTGGCTGAGAGAGCAGAAGAACTTCATGCGTCCCGGCGAGGCCTATCCCAGCGGCGGGGCGACTTCGAACATGCTCGACGTCTGGAAGGCGGCCACCCCGTCCGTCGATATCATCGCGCCTGACGTCTACGTGATGGACTACGCCAGCTACCACAGGGTTTGCGAGAGCTATAGCCGTCCCGACAACCCGCTTTTGATCCCTGAGACCGGAGGCTTCGGCGCGTTCGCCCGTTACATGTTCTACGCACTTGCCGACCACGACTCGCTGGGCTTTTCTCCCTTCGGCATCGACCGTATCAGCGGCGCCGCCGTTCCCGAGGGCATTCCCGGGGTCGCGGCGGGGACCAGCCTGATGGACCTCGTCAGGCCCATGTTGGACAACTATCGCCTGCTCGGTCCCGCGCTCGAACAGATCGCAGCGTGGCAGGGCACCGGCAAGCTCCACTCCGCCGTTGAGGAGGACCAGATTACCGAGCGCCTTCTCACCTTCACCAACTACGAAGTGCTCGCGCAGTTCGGGCGCCCTATCGTGAGCTACGGCGGAACATTTGCCTCCGGCACCGACCGGAAGACCGGACGCTCAATGGTTGCCGAAGTAGCGCCGGATGAGTTCATCTTGATGGGCTTCGACACCCGGCTGCGTTTCGAGCCGCGCCGTGGCTCGAGGTCGCCGAAAGCGCAGTTTCTCTGGGTGGAGGAAGGGACGTATGAGAACGGTTCTTGGAAGCCGATTCGCCGGCTGAACGGCGACGAGACGTTCTTTGAACTTTCTCTGCCGCCTCAGGGCGCTATCCTGCGGGTTAAGCTGATGACTTTCTGAGGCGGCTCCCATCGAAGTAGCGAAAGACTGAGTATTACGCCGTCTGTTGCTCTTCCCCAGCGACAAGGCGGGCTCATGGGATCTCGCTGTCACCAGAGGTTGCCCGGTTCATTCGTATAGGAATCGCGGATTGCGCTGTTGCATATCACCGAGTCCGCTTGCACCACGCCGCTGAACTTCGCTCGCAATCGAAATGCGCAGCAGCGCGGATGACAGTGACGCGCTATCCTGTCGATCGACAGCGGTCAGCGGTCGTTCGGCGCGCACCGTAATACCGGATTGCCCCCCTATGCTTCAGTGCGCTCCCCCGTGCACGGTGGGAGACCGACTCTCCAGATGAATCGCCCGCCAGTGACGTCCGCCCGGGTCCGTTGAGAGCGATTGGTCGCAGGTTGGAAACCGGCCAGCCATTATTGGGTCCCGGATAGACAGTGAGTATGCCGCCCTCGGGGGGCGCGTCATGCAGCCCGGCACGGTGACGCTGAGCGGCGCAACAGGGTGCCGGCCCTGGCCGGAGCGGCAGAACCGCCTCTCGCCAGAGACCCGTTGGATCATGATCTGCGGCCTTGGCCGCGGCGGCAACACGGACAAAAACATCCTCAATCCGGGGCCGTGCCTGCGGTGATACCATCCGGTTGAGCCGTAATCCAATGCATTTCTCCCAGATGGTTCTCCTCCCCGTCCTCGCAATCCTTACCAGCGCGCTGCAGCCGACTTTCGCTGCCGATCGAGTCAAGATTGCCAACGGTACCCTCGAATCGAAGGCTGCACCCAAGGATGGTGTCCGCAGTTTCAAGGGTGTCCCGTTCGGCCAGCCGCCGGTCGGCGACCTGCGCTGGCGCGAGCCCCAACCCGTGAAGGACTGGAGGGGTGTCCGCAACGCCGACCAGTTCGGCCCCCGGTGTATGCAGCGGACTTCCCCTGGCGCCGACTATTGGTTTCGCAGCAACGGCATGAGCGAGGACTGCCTGTACCTGAATCTCTGGACTCCCGCCAAGTCGGCCAAAGCAAAGCTGCCCGTGCTGGTCTACATTTTCGGCGGCGGCTTCCAGAACGGCGACGGTTCGGAGCCGCGCTACGACGGCGAGAACATGGCGCGCCAGGGCATGGTTGCGGTCTCCCTCAATTACCGGACCAACATCTTCGGCTTCTTCGTTCATCCGGAACTCACGCTGGAATCGCCTAACCACGCCGCGGGCAACTACGGATTGCTCGACCAGGTGGCCGCATTGCGGTGGGTGAAAAGGAACATCGCCGCATTCGGCGGCGACCCGCAGCGTGTCACCATCGCCGGCGAATCGGCCGGATCCATCGCGGTCAGCGCGCTGATGGCCTCGCCGCTCTCGCGAGATCTGATGGCCGGCGCGATCGGCGAAAGCGGCGCCATTATCTCCACACTGCCGCCCCAACCGCTGGCCGACGCCGAGCAGAACGGTGCGAAATTCGGAGCCGCTGCCGGGGCCGGGACTCTGGCTGCGCTGCGGGCGATGACCGCCGAGCAGATCCAGGAAGCCTTGACCAGGACGAAGGGATTCCGCTTCGGTGCGACGCTCGACGGCTACTTCCTGCCCAAGCCTCCAGCTGCCATTTTCGAGGCCGGGGAGCAGGCTAAGATCCCGCTGCTGGAGGGTTCGAACACGCAGGAGCAGCCTGCGCGTCTGGTGCTGGGACAGGCTGAGCCGACGCCCGAAACGCTCGCCAACGCCATCAGGAAGTTCTACGGGGATCTAGCCGGCGAGGTGGTGAAGGCCTATGCCGCCAGCACGCCCGACGAGGTCTATGAAGCCGCCATGCACCTGGCCAGCGCCCGGTTCATCTCGTACGGGACCTGGAAGTGGGCTGAACTCCAGCTGAAGACCGGCGGCAAACCGGTGTACCGCTACCTGTATGCGCGTCCGCGTCCGCCATACCTCGGCATGCCCGGTCAGGCGCCGTCTCCGGCTCCCACCGCGCCGGCCGTGCCCGCGGGGCCTCTAGGCGCGGTGCACTCAGCCGAAATTCAATACGCGATGGGCAACCTCGACCTGGACAAACGCTATTCCTGGGAGCCGGCCGACTATACGGTCTCCAAGTTGATGCAGGCCTATTTCGTGAACTTCATCAAGACGGCGAATCCGAACGGCCCAGGCGTGCCCGATTGGCCGGCGTACAGCGCCGCCGCCAACTACCCGCTGATGAGAATCGACGTGGAATCCGGCGCTCAACCGGAGCCGCACCGCGACCGCTATCTCGCGCTCCACGCCGCCAACGCGAAGCCATAGCCGGCACACAGGGTTGAGTGCAATATTCCGCAAGCTCCGGCCGCGTCGCGCGGGCGAAGCGGCCGACTTCCGTTGCTCTGCGGCTTAGGATTCGACCGTTAGACCAGCGCCTTCGCGTACAGCGCGAGCAAACGGCTCCAGGCCTTCTCGGCTAAGGGCTCGTTGTAGACGCGCGAATCAGGCGGGCACCAGCCGTGCGCGGCGCCGGTGTACACCTCAATCTCCGCCGGCACGTTGGCCGCTGCAAACGTGTCCTTCAGCGCAGTCTTGTCGTTGGGCGCGCGCTGATCGTCGTTTTCGGCGATCGCCACCAGGAACTGCGCCTTCGTCTTCGAGGCCTGCAGGTGTGGACTGTTGGGCGTGCCCGTCACCAGCCCGCCGCCGTGGAACGAGGCGACGGCCCCGACGCGATCGGGGACGGCGGCGGCGGTGCGAAAGGCAATCGGGCCGCCCATGCAATAGCCCTGCGTCCCGGCCTTCCGGCCCTTATCGACCGACTTTTGCTCGTCCAGCCACGCGATGCAGGCCTTGGCGTCCGACATGTGCGTGGTCTCGTTCAGGGCCCGGGCGAGGGGCATCAAGTCCTGGATGGGAGTCGCGCCGCCGGCCTCCGACGTGGGCGCCTTCTTGACGCGGTAGAACGGGTTCACCACCAGCACCGAGTACCCCGACTCGGCGAGCCGTTTCCCCATCTGCCGGAATGCCGGCCGCAGCCCAAAGATGTCCGGCCAAATCAGCACCGCCGGGAACGTGCCGCTCGCCGGATGCACGAAGTAGCTATCCGCGACGCCGTCCGGCGTGGTCACGTTCACCTCGGATTCGACCACCGCGACCGCCCCCGCGACTTGCGGCAAAACCATGGCGATCCCGGCGCCCAGCATGACGCCGAATTGCTTCCGTGTCACCAAACCGCGAGCTTCGTACGCCTGCCGGTCTGCTTCGAAATGATCCTCGTCACACATACTTGCTCCTTAGCCGCCCAGTTGCGCGGAAATACCGCGTGTATCGAGTTATTATACCCAGCCGTTTCCGGCCTCCGTTACCGTAATCCAGGCCGGCTGAAACGCGAGGTGCGGGGAGTACGGCGAGGCGCGAGCGGCCGGGTTTTCGATTGCGGGCCGCCGCACTTCACGACGTCCAACGGACTTTCATCAGGCGGGATGCCGTTACAATGAAGGATTCCCCTAAAATGACACTGGCAGCAAAGCTCGCCTTTCAATTCGATAAGAAGGTCCAGATTCGCGGTCAGGAATTGTATCAGCAGCAGGCCGTCAAATTGGTCGACGCCAGCCCCAGCCACTTCAACGCCGAAGTTCGTGGGGGCCACTTGTACGACGTTGCGCTGAGCTACGCGGACGGCAGCCTGGTGGTCGGCTGCGAATGCGCTTATTACATCGATCAGGGACCGTGTAAACACATCTGGGCGGCCGTTCTGGAGGCGGACCGGCGCGGCTCGCTGGCCGATGCGCGGAATTCGAACGCCCTGCAACTGGTGGACGATCTGGACCTGGATGTTGACCTCGACGCCGTGGACGGCCCGGTTGCTCCAAACGGGAAAGGGAAGCTACCCCAATTCTTCACGCCGCCCCCCCCGACTCCTCAGCCGCCGCTCTGGCTGGAACGTCTGATGGCGGTCCGGCGCATGGTCGAGAGCGGGCGTGCCACCTCGTCAGGCTCCGCCGGGGTGACCGAGGTTTTCTACGTGGTCAACGTCAGCTCGTCGAAGTACTCGGGTGCCCTGACGCTGGAATTGAAAGAACGCCGCCTCAAGAAGAACGGCGATTGGTCGGTCCTCAAAAGCCTGGGTCTGACTCCCGCACGGGTCAGCGAGGTGCAAGACCCGCTGGACTCGGAGATCCTCTCGTCGATCCTGGGCTCGCAGGAATACTACGGTTATTCCTACGCCTACCGCTACGGGACTGCCGCTGCGGGCAATCGGGTGCTCCCGCCCGCTCTTGCGCTGCGCGTGGTCCCCCGCCTGGCTGCGGCCAATCGCCTCTGGCTGGACGACAACCTCGCACCGGGCCGGCTGCCGGATCCAGTGGCCTGGGACGATGGCGAAGCGTGGCGGTTGTGGCTGGACGTCCACCGCGACGAAAACGACCAGTGGAGCATTTCGGGTTCGCTGCGCCGCACCGGCGAGCGCATGGAACTGTCGCAAATTGACCTGGTGATCGAAGGCGGATTCGTATTCTCCGGCGGTCGCGTGGCCCGTTTCGACGATGCCGGCCAGTTCCCCTGGCTGCTGGAACTGCGCAAGGGCAAGCCGATCGCATTTCCGAACAAGGATCGCGACGCCGTGCTGGCGCAGCTGCTCGACAGCCCTGCTGCTCCCTCCATCGAGCTGGACGAGGAATTGCGTTACCAGGAAGTGCGCGGGACTCCCAAGTTCGCCTTGCGCATCTCGCAAAAGCTCGAGAAGTACGGCACGCCGCACTTCGAGGCGCATTTACTGTTCGATTACGGCCGTGGCTGGGTGGATGACGTTCCGGGCAAACGTGGTGTCTGGCGCCCCGAGGAGCGCGTTTACGAGGTGCGCGACAGCGCGGCTGAAAGTGAGGCGAGGGAGACGTTAAAGGAGCTCGGCCTGCGGCCTTCCACCGACGGTCGTGCGCCCTGGCGGCTGGCGCCCAAGTCCATGCCGCGAGCTGTGCGCGAGCTGCTCCAGGGCGGCTGGCACGTCGAAGCCGAGGGCAAAGTGTTCCGCAGTCCAGGCGCGATGCGCGTGGATGTGCGTTCCGGCATCGACTGGTTCGAACTGCACGGCGAGGTGGACTACGGCGAATCCACGGCCAACCTGCCGCAATTGCTGGCCGCCGTGCGGCGCGGCGACGGCATGGTGGCGCTGGGCGACGGCACCTTTGGAATCCTGCCCGAGGAGTGGCTGGCGCGCTTCGCCCCGCTGGCTGGTCTGGGCGGCAAGGAAGAAGACCACCTGCGGTTCAAGCAGAACCAGGCCGGACTGCTGGACGCCCTGCTGGCGGCACAGCCGGAAGTGCACTTCGACGCGGGTTTTGCCCAGGCCCGGGAGCGGCTGCAGAACTTCCAGGGCGTTCAGGCGATGGACCAGCCGGCGGGCTTCGTCGGCCAACTCCGCCATTACCAGCGCGAAGGCATGGGCTGGATGCAGTTCCTGCGCGAGTTCGGCTTTGGCGGGTGCCTGGCCGACGACATGGGCGTGGGCAAGACGGCGCAAGTGCTGGGGACGCTCGAACTGCGCCGGACAGAAGGCCACGGCCCGTCGCTGGTGGTGGCGCCGCGCTCGCTGATGTTCAACTGGCGCGAGGAGTCAACGCGCTTCACGCCTCAATTGCGCGTGCTCGAGCACCTGGGACTAGGGCGCGACGCCGAGGCGATCCGCAAGCACGACCTGGTTCTGACCACCTACGGAACACTGCTGCGCGACGCGCCGATGCTGTCGGAAGTCGAATTCGACTACGTCATTCTCGATGAGGCGCAGGCCATTAAGAACGCCTCCACCGCGTCGGCCAAGGCGGTGCGGCTGCTGCGGGGAAAGCACCGGCTGGCCCTGAGCGGCACGCCGATCGAGAACCATCTAGGCGAATTGTGGAGCCTGTTCGAGTTCCTCAACCCGGGCATGTTGGGTGAGGCTAAAGTGCTGAAAATGGCGGGCGGCCTGGCGCAGAACCCGAGTCCGGAAGCGCGCCAGTTGCTGGCCCAGGCGCTGCGGCCGTTCATTCTGCGCCGGACCAAGCGGCAGGTGGCCAGCGAACTGCCGGACAAGACCGAGCAGACCATCTTCTGCGAGCTGGAAGGCCCGCAGCGCAAGCACTACGACGAACTGCGCCAACACTACCGGCAGACGCTGCTCAACCGGGTTGACAGCAAGGGGCTTGGGCGCAGCAAGATGCACGTGCTCGAAGCGCTGCTGAGGCTGAGGCAGGCCGCGTGCCACCCGGGATTACTGGACCCGAAGCGGCTGGCCGATCCGAGCGCCAAGCTGGATGTGCTGCTGGAGCAGCTCAACGACCTGCGCGAGGAGGGGCACAAGGCGCTCGTCTTCTCGCAGTTCACGAGTTTGCTGGCCATCGTGCGCGACCGGCTGGACGCGCTGAAAGTGAACTACGAGTACCTGGACGGGGCGACGCGCGACCGCCAGACGCACGTGGAGCACTTCCAGAACGACCCGGCCTGCGAGTTGTTCCTGATCAGCCTTAAGGCGGGCGGGCTGGGCCTGAACCTCACGGCCGCCGACTACGTGTTCCTGCTCGACCCGTGGTGGAACCCGGCGGTGGAGGCGCAGGCCGTGGACCGGGCGCATCGTATCGGCCAGACGCGCCAGGTCTTCGCCTACCGCCTGATCGCCAAGGACACGGTGGAGGAGAAGGTGCTGGAACTGCAGAAGACCAAGCGCGAACTGGCCGATGCCATCCTGGGCGAAAACAACAGCCTGATCCGCGACCTGAAGCGCGAGGACCTGGAACTGCTGCTGTCCTAGGTGTGATGGGGTTCTCAGATGGTCATTGCGCCGTAGCCGCCGTCGACGCGCAGGATCGTGCCCGTCACGAACGACGACGCCGCGTCGGCTGCCAGAAAGACTGCAGCGCCCACCAGCTCGCGCGCTTCGCCGAAGCGATTCATCGGTGTATGTCCCATGATCTTCGCCACACGCTGCGGAGTGAGGATCCTGCGATTCTGCTCGGCTGGGAAGAAGCCGGGCACGATGGCGTTGACGCGCACTCCCTGGGGGGCCCACTCGCGCGCCAGGAATTGCGTGATCTGGTTCACGCCGCCCTTGGCCACCGAGTAGGTGAAGACCCGCGACAGCGGCGGACCGGCCGAGACCGAGGAGATGTTGATGATGCTGCCCCCGCGCCCGGGCTGCGTCATCCAGGCCCCGAAGACCTGGCAGGCGAGGAACACGCTCTTGAGGTCCACGTCGACAATCCGCTGCCACTCCTCTTCGCCGATATCGAGGAACGGCGTGGCGGAGTTGATGCCCGCGCCGTTGACCAGAATGTCCACATGCCCGAACTCGGCCAGGATCTGATCGAGCGCGTCCTGCAATCCCGCTTTGCTGGTGGCATCGGTCTGCACGCCAATGGCCCGCCCGCCGAGTGCCCGAATGTCGGCCGCACTGGCCTCCGTATGTTCCAAACTACGTCCGAGAATCGCGATGGAAGCGCCCGCGTTGGCGAGGCCGCGCGCGATCTCGCCGCCCAGAACTCCGCCGCCGCCGATCACCGCGGCCACTTTACCGTTAAGCGAAAAAAGATCCTGCATGGTTAAACCGAAGTTGTAGCACAAACTGACTTCGCCCGAGCGCAGGGGTTGAGAGCGGCAGCCGCGTGGACCCGCGACCGATGGGTACGCCGCGCCCCATCGCACGGTCCGGGCGGCGTCGTGTCCGCCAGCACTGGCTTCGCGTCTTCGGGGTGGAGATTCAGAACCGTCAACTTTGACGATTTCCGAAATCGGCATCTCTGGAATCAATGACTTGAAAGTGCAAACCGTCAAGTGTGAACGGTTTGGGTTTGGGCCAGCTCACGGGACTCGTTCGGCCTTGGTCCCTTCCACGGGCGGCTCACGCCGGGCGCTCCAGTTCGACGCAGCCCAGCGTAAAGGCGTAAGGGAATGGCCCGCCCGTGCCCGCCGGGCGCACTCCGTCGAAGAACACCAACATCCGGTTCGGGCTGGTTTCGCTATAGCGCAGCGAGGGTTTCCACGGGCCGGCGTGCCAGCCGCGGTTCTCTGCGGTCATGATCTGCACGGGCTCGCTCCAGGCGCTCAAGTCCGGCGACGCGCTCCCGGCGTGGCACCACCACAGCCCGGCCGTTGGCGGCGGCTCGCCGGGCTGCAGCCACACTCGCGAGAAGACCGCCTCGTAACCCGCAGCGCCTTCGATCACGCAGAAATCGAACATCTTGCAATCAGGCGGCGCGAAGATCCGGTGCTGGCTCCAGCCGGTCCGTCCGTCCGCGCTCTCGGCATAGCCGTGAACCAGGTAATCCTCCTGGTTGGATCCGGCCACGTACCACAGCTTCCACACGCCGTCGGCGTAGATCAGGTTGGGCTCGTAGACGCTCCCGTGCTCCCACTCTACTTCCGCGCGGAAGACGGGCTGGCTCTGCTCGACCCAACGCGTGCCGTCCCATTCCAGGTAGCCGATGGCGTAGGGGCCCCAGACCCACTCCGCGCCACCCGCGTAGTAGATCCGCTCGACCCACGCCGCGCGTTCCGGGTCCCAGCCTTTGACGAAGGAGGGGCAGTGCCGCCCGCCCTTGAGGTCCCATTCCCGGCTCGCCACCTGCGGTGCGAGCAGGGCTACCTTGCCGGGGGCCTCAGGATCTTCTGTCAGGTGCCAACCAGTCGGCGCGAGCGGAGCGCCTGGGGGCAACGTGGCGCTGAAAAGCTGGATGCCCTCCCGGTTCAGCACTTTTCCCGCGAGGTACATGTGCCATTGGCCATCGCGTTTGACGATCGTGGAGTCGGTTGCCACCACCACATCGACGATTGGTGCGAAGCCGTCTACGGGATCGAAGATCTTGGTCTCTTGCATGGCGCAAATACCATGTTAACCAATGCATCCGGGCGCCCCGGTGAGGCCTTTCGCACCACTGGGCGCAAGCCTGCTCCACCCCCACGAAACCGCCGCGCCAGCCGCTGAGTTCAGGTGCGCTTCCCGTCCCTGAACCGGATTGGGGACAGCGGATATTCCACCCGCTGGGCCAGTTTACGGTAAGGCGGTTTCAGCCTTTTTCTGGAGAAGGGAGAAGGGGACGTCCTCAAAAATCGGGTTCACTCCATCCCCATCTCCGCATTGAAATGTCGGGGGAACGACCGGAGTCCGGCCATCCGGGTTCGTCGCTCTCGCGGAGCATCTCACTCTGACTCGTGGTCGAAACCACAGGCACGTAACAACGCACTGCGGACCTCGGGCCAACGCTCCGCGGACAGGCTACACAGCACGGCTCCGAAGCGATCTCGCTGGCCCAACGAAACGTGATCGAAGTTGATTGCGCACGGCGCAGGCATGCCGTCCTCTTTTGTTAGAAGAACCTCGGTCGTCAATCCTCGAATGGTTCGCGTAACGGGAGCGACGATGATCTCGTTCAGATGGTCGATGACTTCGTCCCGCGTAAGCACCAGAACCGGGCGGCGTTTATCGGGAAGCCGAAATGTGTACCAGCGGATCTCGCCTCGGATCAATGAAACCGATCCCATCCCTCTGCGTCCCAGGACATCGGTTCGTCCTCACCATCGAACTCGTCGCGGGTCGGCGGCGCCGCCCGGTAAGCAGATGCATCTTCGCCGTGGGGAGCCGCAATCCACCTCAGCAGTTTGACGCGCTCGCTCTCGGACAGAGACGCCACCAAAGGCATGATGTCGTCGGCGGTTAGTAGCCTCGGCATTACTTGAATCTTATCAGGTGCCCGAAGCAACCGGAGAGCGGCCAGGCCGCCTAACCGGCCTGGCCTTTCAGTTCCTCTCCCGGAGGTTCCCGTCCATTGGCCGGAACGGCGGCAGCGGATAATCTACCTGCGGGCCAGTTTACGACAAGGCGATATTGTCGCTCGCCCTTTAATCAAATCGTACTGAACGGTTCTTCAGATTCCTCGCAAGGTGTGAAGTCACACTCAAGAGCGTCCAAGTGAAGGCGACAAACCCCGCAAATACGGCTAGGCCTATTAGCCCGCGCGTCGAGCCCTGCCAGTGCATCCCTACCGCGCACCGCCATCCGCCGCCTACGTCGATGCACTCAACGAATGCGGCGTAGTCGGCCTTCGCGCAATGCCGTGTCGTCGTGCGCGATGCCGATTGAAGACCCGCAAAGGACCAGCCGTGGCGTGTCATTTCCGCCTCATACCAAGGAAAGTTCTCTGAGCACTCAGGCTCACAGGCGTATTCCGCATCCACCGAGGCCAAATCGGGCTTCGATATCTTCGAGGGACCCGCAGAAGACGCGCCGTGGATCGGTTGTATTCTGTTCCACTCGTTGACGAGAACCGGTATCCGGGCCGCACTCTTGGGACCATTCGCCAAGTACTCCCACCCCACGAACAAAGCGAACCCAATTAAGGAGCTCAGTCCAAACATTGATCTCTTGATCAGAATCATCTCGGCAAGCCACCTACGCCATCCAGCATCATATGATTGTCCTGACCAAGTCGCTTTGCTCTGGAAAAAGCATCGTGCCCCGAGCAACTCCTCGAAATTGCGCTTCCCGCCCATTGACTCTGTAACGCACCTTCAACGCGCTTGCGCGCACACCTTGCAGATCGCGGTGCCATACTTCTTTGCGGTCGAAGGGCCCACGCCCGGGACGGAGAGCAGGTCATCCGGCGCGGCCGGAGGATTCGCGGCGATGGCGCGCAGCGATTGGTCCTTCAGGATCTTGAACGCCGGCACGCCGCGCTTCTTCGCCTCGCCTAAACGCCATGCGCGCAACTTCTCTTCGAGTGCCGCGTTGCCGGGTGGCTTCTCAGCCGTTCGAGCGGCTTTGGCCGGTGCCGGAGCCTTTGCCGCTTTGCCTTTTGCGGCCTTTGGGGTGGACTTTGAGGCTGTCTTGCGGCGACGCCGGGCGGGACTCAGGACTTCCTTCAACGTGAAGTCGATCTCGGCGTCCTCGGGCAGTTCCTGCCCGTCTCGCGACAGGCTGGCCCGGCGGAATGGAATCGACTTTCCGTCCTTCTCGAACACCGCGTCGGTGATGTGCACGAGGCCCGCGCGGGCGAGCGCCGCCAGCACCTCTTCGAACTCGTCGCGGGTTACTTGCTCGCCGGGGAACAACTGTCCGTACAGCTTGCCGGTCGAGCGGGGCGGTCCGTCGCGCATGGCCGTTACGGCGAGGCGCGCCGCTTCCTTCTCCGCTTTTGAGGGCTCGCGGAACTGCTGGGCCACACAATCTTCCGGTGCGCAGAAGTCGCAGATGCCACAGGCTCTGTTGCCGTCGGCGTGGTCGCCGAAATGGCGCACCAGGGCCGACATGCGGCATTGGCTGGTGCCGGCGTAGCGCATCACCAGGTCGATCTGGCCGCGCCGCCGCTCCAGTTGGATCGAGTAGGAGTCGCGCCAGTCGTCGGGTCCGCGCGTGGCGTTCTCGGCGAAATCGAGTTCCGCGCCGCCGTGCGTCCACAGCTTCTCGAGCGCCTTGTCGAACGACTCGGAATCCATTTGCATCCGCTCGTACAGCGAATCCTTGGGCTGCGGTTCCGGCGTCAGCAGTTTGTAGAGCTTGTCCAGCACGGCGACGTCTGGATAGTCGCGTTCGAAGAAGAAGTCGTGCGTGTAGCGGTCCGCGTAGGAGTGCATCAGGATGGTGCGGCTGGGCAACCCGTCCCTCCCGGCGCGGCCGATCTCCTGGTAATACGCCTCCAGACTGGCGGGCAAAGCGACGTGAATCACCGTGCGGACGTCGGGTTTGTCAAAGCCCATACCCAAGGCCGTTGTGGCCACCAACGCCTTCACTTGGTTGTTGAGCAGTGCCTGCTCCAGTTCCGCGCGCCGGTCACCGGTGCGGCCGGTATAGGACTCCACATTCAAGCCCTGGGACTGCAGCCACTCAGTCACCTGCAAGGCATCGCGAATCGTCAGCGCGTAAATAATGCCGTGGCCGGGCAACGTGGCAAGCTGCTCTGCAAGCCAAGCCATGCGCGCGGCCTGGCTAGGCAAACGAATGGTTTGCAGGCTCAAGGAAGGCCGGTTCAGGTCGCCACGCGACACTGTCAACGCGGGGCCAAGCACCTGCTTTAGGTCATCCATCACCCGGTTATTTGCTGTTGCAGTCGTGGCCAGCAGGCGCAGGTTGCGCGGCAAGGCTCGCACAATGCGCTCCAACAAACGGTAGTGCGG
>Ga0118677_10004499_pt1 | contig 21289 bp, 13 predicted proteins | sample AliMusrvi5mmetaG_FD_86154 | JGI IMG/M metagenome (GOLD analysis project Ga0118677, IMG submission 86154)
ACGTGGGCGTGGCTCAGGACGTGAAGGTCGAACGCTTCACGATGGACCCGGAGGGCGGCCCCAAGGCGGCCTTCGACGAGATTACCGTCCCGCGGTTCACGATCGATGGCAAGGAGGGCGTCACGAAGCCTCAGTTCCGCAATCTGCGGACCCGTTACCGCTACCGGTTGCAAAACTTCAAGACCGAGAAGGGCGACCCGATCTCCGTGCCGCTGACGATCAAGGAGCATCTGGATGGCGAGTGGATCATCGAGAAGGTGGTCTTGAAGGAGATCCTGGGCGAGCGGAACGAGCAGAAGGAAAAGGAGATTCCCTACGCCGAACTATTCAACGCCAAGCGGATCGACGTAAACAACACAGAATTTGAGGTGAAGCTGCCGCCCACGACGATTGACAAGAAATACGATCTCTACGTGACGATTCTCAAGAAGTTCCGGCGGTATTAGGTTCAACCAACCACCAGGATATCAGAACGGTTGTACGTCAGGCTTTCCAGCCTGACAGTGCCGCACGCTTGACTAACGGAATCCCGTACTACACCAGCAGAGGCTTCTTCAGCAACGCCAGTCGGAAAGTTGTACCTACGGAAGTTCGACTCACGAAATCCACCCGGCCCTTCAGGTATCGTTCTCCAAGCATCTTCATGCTGTAAGTTCCAATTCCACGGCCCGGTTCGCCCTTGGTGCTGAACGACCGCTGAAAGACTTGAAGCTGAACTTCTTTGGGCATGACTTCCGTGTTATTGACCGTGAAAGTCGCGGTCTCGCCGTTGTCGATGCAGGATAGCGTGACGGTTCCGCCCGGTGACGTAGCCTCAAGGGCGTTTTTCAGCATGTTGCCGAGAACACGCTGGAGAATCTGCTTATCCGTGATGACTGCCCCATCCCATGTCTGGCCAATTGAGATGCTTCGGTTTGCCGCTACCGGGTGATTGAGGTATTGATTACGAAGTTCGTCCAAAACTTGACCTGCCTTGAGCGGTACGTGCTTGGGCTTCAATTCGCCCGATTCGGCGTGCAGCAAATCCCGCTGAGATTGAATCTCCTCAATCAACTGCCTGGAGAGGCTCGACAACCGCTCGCACACTTGCGGGTCAGGGGATGAGTCGGAGGCAAGGTAATCCGCATAGCCCAGGATGCAACCAGCCGTATTCAGGACATCGTGGAAGAAGGTGCGTTGGAGGACCGCCACTCTTTTTTCATTGCTAATATCTTCAATTGCTACCAGGATGAAGGCTTCATTCTCGACCTCGAACGGAGTGGCCGTAACCCGGAGGTCGAGTGGGACGACCTCGGATGGGGTTTGGGCCAGAATACGGCATTCCCGCACAGCCTCGGCATTGTTCTTCATGCTATCCATGACCGCATTGACAGCCCCGCAGGTTGCACAATGCGTACTCGTGCCGCAGCCGTCAGGCCCTTTCCTGGCCTGAATGCAGTTGATCGCCTCCCCCGGTCGTTTCTCGACGAGTTGCCCCACACTGGCGCCAAGAATGTTGAGCAGTTTCCGGTTGGCGGCCACGATCTGCCGATTGCCATTGAGGATCATCACCATGTTCGGCATGGCATCCAGAGCGTTTTTCAGCAGCGGAAGACGTTCGATGACCGCAACTTTGCGACGAAGCTCGGCGTCTGTGTCCCGACCAGCGGGAGCAAAGTACGTCTTCGCTGGAGGAAGCGGGGACAGAACATACAACGAATTGCTATCGAGTTGGTCAGGGCAGAGAATATCGCTCATGCTGTATCTTTCAATTTCGGGTGTATTTACGAAAAAAAACCGTGGAATAAAGAACCCTTGCCGCTCATGGAAGCAAACCTCCGACTGGAAACCGAGGAGATTGCAAGCCTTGGCCCAGAAAGTGTCGAATCAGAAATATCGATACCTAAAAGAATAGGTCGCTCGGCGTTGAATATATCCAATTATTTGAAGGGAGATGCAATCGAGATTGCCACTTTTAGGGATTGGGGTGGTTGTGCCGGATGCCTGCACGGAGGAAACACCGGTATTCGGGAAAACGCGTTACTGTAGCTGCAGGGCGCCTCCTGGAATCACGCAAAGCAATTTAGGCCGCACCGCGATAGAAACCGCGCCGATCGTGACCTGTTCGATCAACCCTGATTCTGTACTGCTAAAGACTTCGCAGAATTTGCCAGTTGGCGACGAGGGTAGCTACGACACCCCAAATCCAGGTCGGCACTCTTCGCTCGGGAGGTGCAAGAAAGAGCTTCTGGCAGTTGGTGCAAAAGTTAAGCCCCTCCGTGTTTCTGTCCTGCTTCAGCAATTCACCGCAATGAGGGCATGTGCATATCATGGCTTGATTTCCGGTACTGAGTGGCAGGAAAGAGGCAAGAGAAGAATGTCAACTCAACTATAGCATATTCCACCCGATTGAAAACCAAGGAAATGACGACGGCAATCCTGACAACCTCAATACGAACACGCGGCAACTCCATGGTGACACGGGTGAACACCTCGCGCTGAACAGGGATGCACCCCGTGAGGGGTCACAGCCATTAGCCCCGGGTCGCGCAGCGAAACCCGGGGTACACGGAACACAAAAACCTCCCGACCCCGAAGGGGTTGCAGTTCCGCCGCGCTGCGACCCTTTCGGGGTCGAAATACGCATCGCGAATTGAAACCGGTGGTGGCGTCGCTAACGCTCCGCAACCACCGGCTAATCGCTGGCATCCCTCCGGGATGTTCCCAACAATCGGGGCCGATTCATCCGCCCATCCCCTCTCGGCGATCTGCTCTTCGGCCCGCATGGCCTAGACCCCTACCTCGATGAACCTAGATGATCTTCAAGAGCTGTCTGAAGACCCAGCGGGAATACGCGCCAGGTACGACGGTATTGATTTCCGACCTGCGCTGTCCGGAGTCGTACGGCGCGTTTGAGCCAAAAGTATTTCGCCTGCTAAGGAGTTCCGGTGAAGCGGATGAAGCCCGTATATGTATCGCCAGCGTGTTCTCGGCCCAACAGGATGGCGGCCTGCCGATTGAGTCGCTAGCAAATCGAAGCCTTGCGGTCCAACCGCGCAAGGATATCGCGAAACGATTTCTGGATTGGCATCGAAACAATGTTTACCTTGGCACTGAGACGGCCAAGACAGCTTGAAGCGAGTCATTTAGGATGCGCAAGAGTAAGTGGCGGCCAAGGCAAGCATTACTCCCAAAGCTGGTCGTCGGCTAACTTCCGGCGAGCATCACTATCGCAACGAGAAAACCACAATGAACGCGAACACTGAATGCCTACAACGCATTGGGTATCGCGAAGTTGGTCGATTCCTCATCGGCGTAATTTTAGCCGGAATTTCGTTCGTTAACCGTCAGCCCGACCAGCAGGGTATTTACTGGCGACTCGCCTTCCTGCCGTTCGACACACTTACGCTCGAAGTCAGTCCTGGTTGCCCGGTTGCCTTGTTGGCCGAAATCGAGGCCGACGCGGCAACGAACATCGCCGGATATGGCGAGTACTTCGAGCTTTTAACAAGTGGTCAGTACGTGGATCTTGGCAGTTAAGAACCTGACCTCGGTGACGAGGTCGTCAAGAATGTGAAAACCGCCGTCCAGCAGCAAGTGGTGTGTGTCGCCATGCCGACTGTTTCTAGCTCCAGGAGTGCAAGCATGGCAGAGGCATTGTAGGAAAGTGGCGTTTACCTATAAACCGACGCGACGGAAGTTACTAAGGCACAACGCTTTTGAAGGAGCAAGGGATCAGGAAGCCACCGTTCGGGCAATTTGATAGCGTTCCCCTCGAATGCCGAAATATACCGAGTGAAAGCATCGTTACTTCGATAGCACTGCGCCTTGTCACCAACGCTGATGACAAACCGTTCGTCAATGATTAGAATGCCTGTCTCGTATGCCCGATCATGCAACGAACACATGCAAATGCCATTCCGAGGATTCATGCGATTGTTTGGATCAAGAGCCCAAGGAACGATATGGCAGGCGACCAAGAGCCCCAAAACCGGCAGTCCACAAATGGCACATTCTTCCCGATAACTGGTCAGGATGATCGATCGAAATAAGTGTTGATTGACCCGCACTTTCGCAGTAGTTTCCCTATCGAGTCCCTGGATATCGTCCCACTCGACTGTCTCCGCCTGTTGCAGTGGCCTATCCATGAGGTTTGCGCAAACAGTCTCGCTCTGGAATCCCGTCTGTTCCGGGTCTCGCTCGAACGACTCCCATATTTCGCGGTCAAGGCGAGAGGCTTTACTTAACCCTTTGATACCTCGGCTATGTAAAGCCGGATCAAATGCCGCAAGATTGCAACATTTCATGGCAACCGCATTAGCCGTCCTGCCAAGAATGCCAGCAAGTTGTATGATCTCCGGGTTTCTGGCGTGAAGACGGCCGAATGGAGTTCGGCAATAAAGGTTGAATGCCGCCAGCGTTTCTTCACGTGACCACGGTATTCTAATCTTCACAATGTCTCCACGTATTCGGCCGGGGAGTTCCAGCACTACAGAACGCATTCGCTCTTCATTATTTTTCGATCAGAGTAATTGCCGACTGTGTGGCCACATCCAGCACTTCAGATTATAGCAGACTTAACCGCCTAAATGGCAGCAAATATGGTCTGCTCGACCATGACAAACCGGAATTTGCAGTCGGTCACGGGTTCTCGGCTTACGGATGGCAGGGGTCAGGAGCAGCCGACAAGGCTGCGGTCCAGCAGGTGAGTGGAGGCGATAGCCCGTACAAGTCCTGCCGTGTCAATTGTCCGGATTCGGACACGTAGCGATGCCGGAGCCCGTGACCAGTAATGGTGCGGGTACTGCCCGGTGTATAGGCCCGGAGGCCGCAGGGATCCAGTGCAGTGACGGTCGGAGCAGCCAGAGGGCCAAGCAAGCATGGAAGCCTGAATATGAGAGAATGGTTGTAGCCGCGAAATTGTCCCCCCGTAGAAAGCTGTGTTGCGGGATGTTTCATGAGCCGATCCTCTTGACCTTAAGCCTCGGACATGATGGGAAGGTTCCGTGGGGAAAGAGCTACTGCCGCCAACCGGACTCTGGAAATCGACCGTCCGGGATGAGAAGGGGCTGAGCAGAAACGTGGGCTATGGCGACATTGTGTCCCCGCCGCACAGATCGAAAGAATGCGTGCCAGAAACCCTTTGCCTAAGGTCGCGCGCTGTTCTTCTACCCGACGTCCAGTTGGCGGCCTCGATCTCTGGCCAATTGCGACAGCGGCCCACGAAGCCAATTTTGGCGCAAAAACTTGGTGTTCCAAGATAGAAGATGTTGACCCAGCGCAGGTTAAGAGCGAATCGAACGTGCATTCGCTGCGATAGGCCGCAAGACTCCTTTCCTGGTGGTCTATTACGGCAGCGACGCAGCCGGCGGTTGGCAGCGGCTGGATCGTCCCTTACGAACAATCACCACAATCGATCGATTTGCCATTGTGGCACCCAATGGCAGGGGGCATACCATGCGAATGCTACAGCCGCTGGAGCTAGCGGCAGCAATGGGATTTCCACCCGACTACAAGTGGCCACAGTCGACCCGTCGTGAAAAGGTCAAGCTTGTTGGCAACGCGGTGTGCCCGCCGGTCATGAAGGCGGTTATTGAATCGCTGATCGCTGAAAGTTGATTACTATTTTGGTGACGCATCGCGTAAACCAGACGTCTCGATGCTTGGTAAAATCGGAAAGTATGAGTTGCTTGAGGAAATCAAGCTCTCCACCAAAATTGTGGTGCGAGCGTCTCGCCTGCCTAGTTCAACCACAACATCTTTGGGCAGGCGGGACGCCCGCACCACAATTATCCGCAAACCCGGCGGAGAGCCGGAAATCGGCAAGGGCGGCATGGCCTATGTCTATCGGGCATCGGCGGATGTCTATGCCTGGGCCAGGGTTGTGGGCTTCATGTTGACGGGCCGAACGGGGTCGGAGAAGACGCTGGCCGTGGAAGCGCCGTGGCGAGAGATTCTCGCCCCCTGCGTTGATTATCACCCGGAGAAACGGCCAACAGTCTCCGCTTTGCTCGCGGAATTAGGGTGATGGTTGTGCCATATTCGACAACCGCCAAGCGGGAGGGATTGTGGCCCGCGATTATCCCGGCGAATTCCCCCGAATTAGTAGCCGTGCGGAGCGTTGGCCGCGTATTATGTAGTGGGAGGAAGGAGCCGGGTCTTGGTGGGCCAGTCCCATCCTGCGGCTTACCTGCCTCCGGGGGTTGCTCTTTGACAATTTGGTAACATTTTTGGCCGCGTGCATGAGCTGGTTCCATATGTATCGCGTAACTTCAATAACCACAACAGTTTAGCACAATTACAGGGTGGGTGCGTGGAGCACGGAGGCCCGCGAAATGGTGCGTGAAGCGAACCCCACCGTTTCGATCAAGGCATTCAGGAGACGCAGCGGAACGGAAATGAGAGGGAAATGGTCCGGAATGTGCGAAATGGTGCAGATAATGGGCCGCCCTAAACAGGTGGTTCTTGTGTGTCTAAAGGAACTGATACCTCGTTATTCTCCCTGTTTTCGTGAGTGTCATTCACTCGTGCGAACTACACTAGCTACACCAATGGTGGCAAAAATGGCCAAAAACACTCAGAAAATCGACATCGCCTGGCACGCCCATGGTGGCACAAAAGTCGCCTTTTCCACTCTATCTGGTGGGTGGTTGTTTTTCCGACAGTCATGGATTCACCGGTCCTTTGCGGCCAATGAACTCGAACCCCGCCGCAAGCCGTTCCTGCGCACCCTGCGACAACTGTCGCAACTCAATCCAGCGGTCCTCCGTGCGAGTTTCAGGCCGCTGCCAGAACGCCGCGAGATCGCGCAGGGGCAATGCGGCGAATCGCTCCGCGACCGCCGCCCCGCGCTCGCTCCGCAGCACATTCAGCAATTCGTTTGCCTGCCACGCCAGCGCATAAATCGGGTTGAAATTCTCCGAGACGCGCAGATCCACCACCTCGAACCGGTTGAACCATTGGAGCAAGCCATACTTCGTGCAGTTGAAAAAATGCCACGGCGGCTCGTGCAGCGGCTGGAGGAAGGCCGTGTGGATGAATACGAGTCCGCCCGGCTTGAGCACGCGGAGGATTTCGCGCACTACCCGATCCGGCTCGCGGTAGTGCTCAAAGGCGTTGATGGCGAGCACCGCCTCGAACACCCCGTCCGCAAACGGCAGCGAATGGGCATCGCCCACGATGTCGGTGTTGCGGAAGAGCGCGGTTTCCACCTCGACAAAATGCGGCCGCCAGGTCCGCGTGCCGCCGGCGCTGAGGTTCAGCACCGGACCCGTGAGGTTTTCAACGAGATGGAAGGCCCGTTCGGGAACCTGGTTGCTGAGATGTGTGTTTGGGAAACGACGAGTCTCTTCGAGCTGGCCGAAGAAAACCGGATGCCCCTCCAACAACGGCCACTGCCGCGAACCGTCCTCCGTCGCCAAGCGGTCGGACGCCGCCTGCCGCAGCTTCTGCCCCGTCGCCGGACAGCGCAGCAGAGGCAGCAGTTCCGCCAGTCGCTCCGGCCCGCAGGGACGCGGGTCGGATTGCAAGGGAGCTGGCGGCGCGACAACAATAAAGGGGACTGGCGTAGTTTCCGGCAGGTCTGGCATTTCCAGCGTGCCCGACACGTCCGGTGGGGGTGAAGCGTCGCCGGCTCCGGTGAGCGAGGAAGCATCGAGCCAGGGATGCAAGGCGACCATTTCGGCGGCAACTTGGCGCCGGTTTTCCGCAAGATTGGTCTGCGTCTGGAGCATGGACTGGGCATGAACGCGATACCGCGACAAGGTTTCTGGAATCCAGTCGCCCCACAGCCCATCTTCCACAAAGCGGCACCACAGCTCGTAATCCTCCCAGCCCATCACTTTCATGCATTGGTAACCGCCGACGGCGGCCCAGGCCGCCCGCCGGATCAGCGCCATGGCGTCAATGTAATTCCCCCCGGCGAAACGTCCGGGATTCCACGGGTAGGCGCTGCGGGTGCTATCTCCGCCGCCAAATTCCTGGATGGTGGCAAAGACCACGGCGGCGCCGGTACGCTCCATCGTTTCCAGGCAATGCTTGAGGCAATCCGGAAGCAGCATATTGTCGGCATCCAAAGGGAGGATGAAGCGGGTGTCGGCGAAGGCGAAGGCGGCGTTGCGCGTGCGGGCCAAGCCGGAATTCCGTCGGTTCTTGAGCAAGGCAACGTGGGCGAAATGGCCTGCATTCTGACGCAACCATGCCTCCGCGACGCGCAGCGAATCATCGGTGGAACAATCGTCCATCACCACAAGGTCTTTGGGGGACAACGTCTGGGCCTTTACCGACTCCAGCGCCTCGACCACGTGCTGGGCGTAGTTGTAGAGCGGCACCGCTACGGCTACCTGGCTCTGGCCCGCCGTGCCAGCCTCGAAAATCACCTCGCACGGCGTGCTCTCCGGCAGCGGCCGCCGTGGCGAACTAGCGCGGCGCAACTCCAGTTCAAACCGCCGCGCGGCGTCGCTGCCTTGACCGGCGATCACCTGCTCATAAATGTCGGCGGCCAGTTCGGCGCGCCGTTCCGGACCGAATCGCCAGAGCACATCCAGGCACGCCGCCCGGCCCATGCGGGCGCGCAGTTCCGGCTGGGTGACGAGCCGCTTGAGCGCGGCATACCATTCCTCCGAGTTGGATGCCAGAAGACCGGTTTCCTCCGGCCGCAGGGCTTCGGCGTACGGCACGGTGGGCGACGCCACGGTGGGCACGTCCACCAGCGCGGCCTCAAAATATTTCAATTCGCTCTTCGCCTCGCAGAAAACATTGCCTGCTTCCAAGGGCGCCAGATTGATGTCAAACCGCGCCAGGGCGGTAGGCAACTGCTCCCAGGCAATCCATGCCTGCCACTCGATTTGCGACTCCAATTCTTCCAGTTCAGGAAATTCGTGGAGATCCAGGCCGTCACCCTGTTCCAGCCGGAACAACAGCAGCCGGCACTCCGGATGTTCGTGTAAAATCCGGCCCACCGCCGATGCGACGCAGGCGAAATCGCGCTGGTGCGTACGTGAGCCGCCGGCATAACCGATCCGTATCAGGCCGTCGGCGCCATCTCGGCGCCGCGCGGCCACCGCTTGGCGACTGGTGGCGTATCGCGCCTCGTCAAAGCCGTTGGGCAGTACAAAGGTGGTTTTCTGAAAACGTCGCATCGCCGCTGCTAGAGGCTTGGTGGGGCAGGTGCAAAAATCCGCGGCCAGCATCGTTTGCCGCACCAAGCGGTAGAAATCGGCAATCGCCGCCTCCGCGAACCCTTGTGTCCGGATGCCATCGATCACTTCCATCTGAGCTAGCGCCGGATCGATCATCAAATCGTCCACATCGAAAACTACCCTAGCCCCGCTGCGCCGGGCGGCGGCGATTGCGGTGGCGATGGGTATAGACCAGGCGGCCCGCCAGATCACCAGCGCGTGGGCATTGGTTACCAATGCCAGTTCCGCCGGGAGTTGGTCCAGCCGCAGCGTTTGCGTTGCGTAGCCCCGCCTCGCCAGCGCCTTCGCCAGCATGGCCACGCGGTAAGCGTGGCCGGGTGTGTGTGGTTCTCCGGATACGAACACGATCCGACGTTGTAGCGCGGCTGACGCCGCTTCCGATGCCTCCCAACGGACGGGCAGGCGGGGCGCCACGGATCGGATGCCTCGCCCTTCGGCTTGTCCATGCAGACGGTAATGCCCCAGCGGGTTCAACCCTGCCGCGCGCACCTTGGGATGCTGATCGAGGTAGAATTGTCCGTCAAACTGCGGACTCGGATGACGGCCTTCCAGGCCGCCATGGGTGAGGTAGTGCCAGAGCGGATTCTGACCCGAGGCTGCCACGTCTGGATATTGGTCCAGATACCAGTCCGTGTCAAAAAGTGGGTTGGGGTCACGTCCTTCCATCGCGCCGTATTGAAGGTAATGCACCAGGGGATTGACCCCGGCGGCGGCCACATCCGGATACTGCTGGAGATACCAGCGGCTGTCGAAAAGAGGGTTCGGGTCGCACCCGTTTCGTGCGCCGCGGAGCAAATAGTGCAGCACCGGATCGGGCCGGCCAAACCGCGCGTCAGAGTATTGTTGGCAATACCAGCGGGCGTCAAATAATCCGGAGCGGTGAATCAACTTCCTTGCAAGATGGATCTGCCGGGTTCTCCGCGTCCAGTGCAGACGGATGATCCCGCGCCGGACCAATTCGCATAATTCCGCTCCGCGTTCGGCGAAACTGCGCAAGTGCGAGGTCAGCTTCCAGGACGCCGAGGCTTGCGGCGCGGTCAATTCAGCCCGCGCCGATTCCTCTTGGGCTTTTTGCATGGTATGTTGGAACCGGAGGGTTTGCTGTTCGCGATGTCGAAATAAACGTGTGTGATGGTTTCCGGGCTGGCGGATGAGAGTTGGATCGAAGACTTTCTTTCGTGCCAAATGTCGTTCGTGCTAAATGTCGGCGAGTGCTCACTGCGGCGTCAGTTCCAGCACATCCATCCGCGAACCCTGGCCTGGCCAAGTGATCGCCAGTTGGTGCTTGCCAGCGGACAGAGCCAGCGGCCGCCCATATTCACATGCCGAAAATCCTGGCTGGGGTTGGACCGGCTGCCCTACCGGAAGTTCATCATCGACCGCCACGGTGAACATCTGCCCTGGCTGCGTAACTTTCCAGCGGCAACAAAGGCGATAGCTGCCGCCACGCGGGACTTCGATCGCGTAAACGGCCCGAGCGGGGACAGTCTCCGCCATCACGCAACGGCCTCTGAATGCTGCGTCGGGTTCGTTGTGGAGCCCCGCATCGAGTGTTCCGCTGTCGGCAGGGAGTAGCACGCAGAGAGTTGCCGGATCCTGGTCCTTGCCATGCACTTTTGCGAAGGCCGAGATGCCCTTGGAGCGCATGTCGCACCACCATCCCAACAAGTTATGGATTCCCCACTCGGCGGACCAGCCCGTTGCAGCGGGTTGCCGCTCGGCCAGGATGCTCAAGGATATATGCCCTCGACGAAGTTCTTTGACCAGGACCGAATGGCAGGACTTGTGGCTTTGAGCAAGGGAGAGCGCCGCCGGCAGGTTCCAGCCCACGCACACGGCCATCCAGATTGCCAGTCCTCCCGTGAAAAGAGCGGGAGCGGAAGAGCGGACCAAAAGGAAGTAGAGCGCGATCGCAATGGGTGCGGCAAAGACGCAGTAACGGGATTCCCAAGGAGTGGGATAGCTTCCACGGCCATATCCCAAAATTCCGGCGATGGCCACGGTGGATGCCGCCATGCCGAGCAGGCCAAACCACTTGAGCACCCAGGCAAAACGCTCCGAATTTTCATGCCGCAAGAGATCCACGTAGAGCCGCCTCAGCAGGTATATTCCCGGCAAGACCATCACCAAGGAAGCCCAAGGCCAGAGCGTGGCAAGGGGAACATCACCCATCCAAGTGTCGCTGTATTTCACCGACATTGCCAGGGTCTGCGAAAGGGATTTACTGAGGAAGATTCCCCCGCCCAGCGGAGGCGGTATGTTCGACAACATGCAAGCGGAAGATCCAGCCACCACCGCCAACCCCGCCCCGGCGCAATAATTCCACGCCCGTCCCTGGTGCGCAAAAAAGCCAGCTATCAAAACGCCACAAAAGCCTAACGCCCAGATGCTGCCAACCACCCCTCCTCCCAAAATGACGGCGAGCAGTAACCCGACATACGCAAGCAATCGGGGTATGGATTGGAGCGGCCAGCCGACCAGAACCGCACTGGCAGAAAGACACCACAGCGCCAGCGCAACGCAGTTGGCGTTCGAGTACACCAGGAGGGTTGCGTAATGGAAAGGGGTCAAAGCGAGCAACGGAAGGAACGCATCCGCCAGTTCCGAACGACCGCGTACCTTCCGAACCGCAAGCACCATCACCAGCCCGCTCAGTCCCAAGATGACGGCATTGATATGGCGTACGGGACGGAAGTCCCAGTTGAACGCCTTCCCCAGCAAGACGCCCCACAGACGAATCAGCGGCTGGCGGTGCTCATTGCTGGCCTGCCAGAGGAACTGCCATGAGATGGGAACGTCATGTGTTGCAATCCCCGACACACAATATAGATACTCGTCGCACCAGGGTAAAGGGCTTCCGTATTTGGTGAGGTAGACCATCCAACTGGCGAGACAGATCGCCCAGATGGCCACGACCGCTTGGAAGTTCCCGTCAGCAAGCAATCCATGCCAACAGCCCCAGCCGCATTGCCTTGACAGCAACATGTCGTCGCCGATCTTTCTCGGACAATGTTTCGTGAATAAACCCAACTTATTTTCCGGTTCATATTGCGACTGAGGACCAAAACAAATCGAGCCAACCTGCCCCCCTTCCGTGACTCACGGGGTAAGTTCATTCACTCGATAGGTAAAAGTTATCACCTCGGCCAGCAAGGATCAAGGCCAGTATGGATAACGGAATTGCACGGTTTCGAGGGCAACCACGCCCTTCGGCTGGAGGGCGAGTTGCTCAAGCCCTGATGCTTGGCGATCGCTGGGCAATTAGAACCTGTACGTTGCCTGTCCTTTTACGTTGATCGGTGCCCCGGGGAAGACCTCGTACTGGTTGATCGAACTGGCGTAATAGACCGTGTCGAAGAGATTCTCGACGAAGAGACTCAGATTGAGAGAGCCGCGGCGGTAGTAGACACCAGCATCCCAACGGGTGTAGCTGGGCAGGACCAGCGACGAATAGTAGTCACCTAGCCGATCGCCGACATAGACCACACCCAGGCCGACGCCCAAGGTGCGGCACTCCTTATCGATAAGATTATAGCGCGACCAGACGCTGGCCGTGTCGTACGGCACGCCCAAGGCCCGCTGGCCGTCGATGAATGGATTGGTGGGGTCGCTGAGCTGCGTGTCGGTGTAGGCATAGTTGGCCAATAGGCTCCATCGCTGCGTCAAATTTCCCACGGCCGATAGCTCCACGCCTTGGCTCCGTTGGCTGCCAATCTGTTCCAGGTGGAAACCATCGAGCAGAAACACGGAAACATTTTCCTTGACGATATAGAACCCTGCGGCGGCGAGGGTCAGGTTCTCCGTCGGCTTCATTTTGATGCCGCCTTCCCAGATCTGGGCGAACTCGGGCTTGAGCGGCCCAACCTCGAGATATGGCCCACCATTAGGCGGATCGAACGATTCGGCGTGCATGGCGTAGAACGAGAGCTTTTCCGGCAGCGGTTCGTAAATCAGACCGACGCGCGGAGTGCCGACATCGAACTGCTCGACGCTCTTCGTCGGGCCGAAGGTTGGCTGAAACGAGCGGTCGAAGACCACGTCGGAGTGATCGTAGCGCACGCCTGCCAGAACCTTCCAATGGTCGGTCACGTCAACCAGATCCTGGAAGTAGAAACCGTAATCGGCCTGGTAGAAGGTTGAATTGAAGACCAACGGCTCGAAGACGGGCGACGGCACGGTGCCGTAAACCGGGGAGTTGCCGTTGATCACCAACGGATCGAAGTATTGCAGCGAACTGGCGGCGTTGAACTTATTTGAATTGAACCAACCTTCTTCCGTTCCGAAGACGACATGGTGGGTCATGCTTCCGATTTGCAGGCTGCCGGCGAGGTTTGCAGTCAGCGACTGGTACTGCTCGTTCAGCGGTTCGATATCCTGACGCGACCGGTAGAAGTAGCCGGACGGCAGGGCGGGCATGCCCGGCAGCGGCGCCGCGGGGATCGTGGCCGACGACTCGGCGTTGTAAAACAGCGAATAGCCGCCGATCTTCACTGCCCAATCGTCGTCCAGGCGGTGATTGAAAACGAGCGATTGCCGATAGTCCTGAAAATGTTGGAAGTCGGTCGGCTCGCCGAGGAAGCGGCTGATGGGCAGGGTCAACTGGCCGTTGATGGCGGCCACGCCGGTGTCGTAGCGACGCCGGTCATTCACGAATTCGCCTTCCCAGGTGAGCGACGTGTCGGAATCGATCAGCCAGGTGACCGCGGGGGCGGCGAAGGCGCTTTCGTTGTAGCCGAAGTCGCGGAAGCTGTCGCCATCCTGATAGGCCGCGTTGATGCGATAAAGCAGCGAACCATCGGCATTCATGGGACCGGTGCTATCGACCGTGTAGCGTTGCAGCCCGAAGCTGCCGAACTGGACGCTGGCCTCTTGCATCCGCTCGGGCAGCGGTTTCTTCGTGATCAGGTTGACCGTTCCCGAAGGCTGGCCTGCACCGTAGATCACCGAGGCTGGACCTTGCAGAATTTCAACGCGATCGACATTGGCAAAGTCGCGAGGTGTGAAGGTTGGGTCAAGGAAACCGTCCTTACGGTAGTCGCGCGAAGTGATCAGAAAACCGCGGAGGAAAAAGGCATCGGCCCGCCGTTCATCGTTTACCTTAACCGCGCCGGCCACATCACGAAGCAGGTCGTCAACGCGGATCACCTGCTGGTCGTTCAGCACGGCCTGGGGCACCACGCTGACCGTGGCCGGGAGATCGAGTTGCGGCATGTTGATCAGCGTGCCAGCAGTCGAAAAATCGGCCGAATAGCCCCGGGTTGGCAGGCTTTGGAAGATCGTGCCGTTGAGGATCGAGCGGTTGCCTGGGTCAGACGATTCCACAGGCGCGGACGGGGCGTCGCGCTCGCCGATGACTTCGGTCTCCGGCAGTCGCGGCGGCGTGGGGTTTTCCGCACCACGCCTGGCAGGTTCCGTAGCATGCAGGCTGACTGCAAATACAAGGACCAGAACAGAAAGAAAGCTGGCAAGCGATCGGACCACGGCGAACTCCCTGCATGCGTCAACATCAGGCACTGGACGTTACAGGCCACAGCACCGCTACGGTTCGATTTATCGTCGCGTTGAGACTATTGCAGGCACCGAAAACGGTTATGAGCCGTTCATCTGGCGGAGTTTGCGGCCGGAGTTTTCAAAACAAACATCAGAAGCGGTACAATTTAACAGGCCAAAAGCCTTTTCAATTCCGTAATGGGCAGCGCGAAATCCTCCAGCTCGATCGAATAATAATCATGGCCGGTATATACGGCAAATCCTTAAGCAGGTTGAAGGTCGGCATTTGAAAACAGAAATCACTCAAAATACCGTACCGCGTTGGTGAATAATAGCAGACCGTCGCCCACTGGGCCGGCCTCGCCGCGACTCCAGCGGGGATGATGGGTAGGATCGAGATGCCGTTCGGGGTGTGGCATCAGGCCCAGCACTCGGCCGGTCGCGTCGCAGACGCCGGCCACGTTGGCCATCGAACCGTTGGGATTATCGGGGAAAGGAAGATGCCCCTCGCCTCCGACCTGAATGTCCTCGCCTCCGGCCCCTCTCCCACCAGGAGAGAGGGGAGTATAGCGCAAGACCAACTGACCGGCCGCTTCCAAGCGAGCGAGCGCGGCGGCGTCGCGGGCGATGAATTTTCCTTCACCGTGGGCCACGGGCAGGTACATCTGCTCCATGTCGCGAAGGAATACGCACTTTTCACTCGCCACGCCCAAGCGGACCCAGCGGTCTTCATACTTGCCGGAGTCGTTGTAAGTCAATGTGGCCGGTGGGCCGTGCGGTGGCTCGTCGTCCAAGAGAATACCTGACTTGATGATCACCTGAAACCCGTTGCAGATACCTAGGATCAATTTGCCGGCGGCCTTGAAGTCAGACAGACAGTCGGACAGGTGATGCCGCATCTGCACGGCGAAGATTTGCCCGGCGGCCACGTCATCGCCGAAACTGAACCCGCCGGGGATACAGAGGATCTGGAATCGATCAAGAACCGTCGGCGACTCCAGCAGACGATTGACGTGGAGCGTCTCGGTCGTTGCGCCAGCCGTTTCAAAAGCGAAGGCCGTTTCTTTGTCGCAGTTCGTGCCAGGTGCTCGAAGGATGAGGACAGTGGGGCAGGACATGGGAAGAGAGTAGGGTAAGGGGAAAGAAGAAATCCGAAATCCGAATGACGAAATCCGAAACAAATTCAAAATACAAAATAGGAATGACCAGATATTCGGATTTCGTCATCACCACCGTAGTGGTTTCTGCCAGGCTTCTTTCAGTGAAGCCAAATCGCTTTCTAAGATGGTCGCATCGTCAGAGTGAATCACGAGCCGGTCGTCCTTGGTCACCTGGCCGATCCGCGCGTTCGCCGCGCCGGCAATCGCCGCTTCAAACGCTGCGGCATTCTCGGTACGCACCTCGCACAGAAACCGTGTGTTCGATTCGCTAAACAATCGCGCGGCTGCGCCCTCGCTCCCAGAGGGGAGTGAGTCGTCGCACGGCACGGCCTGCAAATCGATGTTCGCGCCAAAGCCGCCCGCAAAGGCCATCTCCGCCGCAGCGACCGCCAGGCCGCCTTCGCTCAAGTCGTGACAAGCGCGTACCAGTCCGGCGTGGATCGCACGATGCATCGCAGCAAATGTCTTTTTGGCGGTTTGCGGATCGAGTTGGGGTATCTGCCCACCCTTCACCCCCTGCCCCTCTCTCAGAGGGAGAGGAGAGTTGGTTGCTGGCCCCTCCAATAAAACGGACGAGGGAAGTATTGGGCTGACTTTGTAATAATGCGAACCGCCTAGCTCATCGCGCGTGGTGCCGACGAGGTATAGCACATTGCCCGGCTCTTTAAGATCCATCGTCACGCAGCGAGCCACGTCGTCGACCTGGCCGAGGAAGCGCACAGGCACGGTCACGGCACCTTCGGTCGCCTCGACCGCCGCGCCGAGCTCGTGCAGCAAAGCCGTCCGCAGCTCCGCCACCTCGATGAACTGCAGAGGCTCCATGATGCGGTTGCCGGTCGGAAGAAAGGCGCGGTGCCCCTCGCCTCTGAGACCGATGTCTGCCATCATGGCTAGAGCTTCGTCGGGCTGCTCTCCGAGGCGCTGGCCTTTGCTGCTGAAGCCGAGGACTCGGTAGGTGTCCAGAAGCTTGGGATTTGTGCGCTCCCCGAAGGCCCGATCGTCGCTTCGACCTTTGAGGGGATCGTTCGTGGCGACTTTGATCCTGCCGCGAAGGCGGTCGCCGATGCCACGGAAGATCGCGACCGAGCGAGCCAGCTCGCACGCCAGCGCCCTCGCCAGCTCGTCTCCGGTGGCGGCGAGACCGTTCGCTTGCCCCGCGTCGACCTCTTCGGGGTGCGCACGAAAGGGCAGGTGCAGCGGCAGCACATGGTCGCAGACGAAGAGGCCGCAGAGAAGACAGGGATCGCCGGCAGCCGTGGTGCGCATCCAGATGGGAGGAACGAATGGATCCTTGCCGACGGGGACCCACGAGGGCAAGCCTCCGAGGCTCGGCGTCGCTTCCGTCAGCGTCAAGATCTGCAGGAGCTCGGTCTCGTCCGACATGACTTCGATGCTGCGCTCCGCCGTGGGCTTGGACCACAGCTGCGCGTAGCCCGTGAAGGCCGGCTTCACGCGAAGCACTCGACTCTTGGGAGGCAAGGCGGCGAGGAGGTCTGCCTTCTTGACGAGCGGTCGCAGCCACCTCTGCAGCAGGCCGTTGAGAGCGTGGTGCAGCGAGTCCTGGATGAGGCGCGCATACGCCTGGCCCGGCGAAGCCCGGCTGTAGTGGTCTTCCATGGCGTCGGGCTCGAGGAGGCCGTGCGACACCAGCAAGAGCATGACGGCCATCTCGGCGAGCGTGAGCTGCAGCTGCTCGAGGGTGGTATCGGGGCCCAAGGCATGCGCGTAGGTTTGCGGCAGGAGCTCTCGATGGAGCCTGGCCTGCGGCGAAAGCTCCTCGCACGAATTCTCCAGGCACCTCCGAGCGAGCTGCAGCACGGCCGAACCGTGACACCAGCGCCGCAGGGCAACGGTCAGGAACGGCAGCAGGGTGTCGATGCAGGTGCAAGGATCGGCGTCGCCCTCTCCTCGCAGCCACAGCCAAAACCGCACGAGCGGCATGCTGCGGCACCAGCGGTTCTCGGAATCTGCGGTCCTGCCAAGGAGTCCCAAGCCTTCGGTGCTGGTGGCTGGTCGAAGCTTTGTGGGTCGGGGCTGCAGAGGAACGACGACTCGAACCTTCAGAGCATCGCCGCTGATCAGGCGACCGTGGAGATCCAGCGAAGGCAGCAAGCTAGGGGCGTCTCCGAAGACGAGCGTGCATCTGCTCTTGCGCCTGGGAGCCTGCGGTGCCGAGGCCGTGCCGCGGGGCAGCAAAGGTGTGACGCTGAGGACGGGAAGGTACGGCCTCACGGCGCTCTGCAAGATCATATCGTAGGACTCGCCCTGCAGCATGAAGCTGCCATTTTTTGTCGAGATGCCAGGGATGCACATGAGGGGCACCGAGCTGCTGGGAAGGCAGTGATGGGTGGGTGGTCCTTCGCCGCGATGGAGCCGCACTTCGACTTCGCCGTGCACCAAGACGACGGCCGAGGAGCACGGAGAGGTCGTGATGGGGTGCATGAAGCGTGGCGTCACGACCACTTCCAGCAGCTGCGCTCTTGCATCCGCCAGCTGGATGCCCTCGAGCAGGAAGCGTCGCGAGTGCACCGGCACGCCCGAGATGGTCTGAAGGGCGGCCTGCACGGCATGCCACTGCAGCGTGTGGAAGCCGGTGTCTCCGAGGACGGCTTTGGTGAGGATGTCGGGCGCCAGCCGTTCCAGCACGGGCAGGTAGGAGCCCTGGCAAGGGCCTGTGGGATCGCCGTTCTCGAGGCGCGGCAGGTGGAGACCTAGGAGCTCTTCGATGCTGTCTTGGTCGCCGAGGAGAGTAGTCGCGCAGCACCGCCTGAGACGATGGCGCAGGAGCGTCTCCAGATCCAGGCTGACGCCGGTCTGCTTCAAGTAGCATGCGACGGCGAGGATGTAGGGATAGTCGCGCAGCTGCTGAGAGCATCCACAGTGACTGCGGCGCATGTAGACGGTGCGTTCAGGCAGTGGAGTCTGACCTCCCCATTGCACCTTGACGCCGAATGGGTCCGCCATGGCAGAGGTGCAAAGGTGACCGCTGGGGCTGCTATTGGAGGGACGAAGGCTGTGTGCATTGTGGTCGAGCTTCAATACGTTATTGCTCAAGCAAAAGCTTTAAAACCTAGACTTGGAGGTGTCATCGAGAGATCAAGCATCAAGCATCAAGCAAGCAAAGCAACATATGCCTAGTCGCTTCTTTTTTCTCCGTCGAGATCGTCGCAGAGTCGATGCTTTGGATGCCGCCCTTCAGCGGTGCGCGGTGCAGTGCTGACAATGATAGCAGACAAGGCAATGGTGCCCGATGGGACCTTTGCTGCCCCAAGCCCAAGCCACTTGCTGGATGTCTTTGGGGTTGCGCTGCAGCTCGTCGCGCAGCTGCTCAGTGTAGGGGCGCAGCAGCAGCTCGTGTGGTGCCACTCCAGGCGTCTCCACCGTGGAGCCTCCCAAAAACCCGCGATGGAGGAGATGGAAGCCAAGGTAGCCAGCCGCTGCATGGCCACGCAGAAGGTCCGCCAAGGCCTCCAGAAAGTCTGGCGCCGCCAGCACCGTTGCCAGCGCCGTCGTGGCCTCCGGCGAGTCGAGCACGTACTCGTGCGGCTGCCAGCACCCTCCAGAGAAGAAGAAGGCGGTGGGCGTGATGGCTCCGACGATATCCGAGGAGGCCTCGGGCTTCATCACGGCGCTCGCCTCGGCGACGTATTGGCGCTCCACCAGCACCGTTCCGGTAGGCAGGTCGAAGTGCTTGTGCTTGATGTCGATTCCGACCAAGTTTCCCAGACCATGCAAGCGCACCAGAGCCTCGCAGGCGCCAAGCAGCTCCTCGCGGCTCGTCAAGGCTGCGAAGGCTTTGGTGGCATCTTCAAAGCTGGGGAGCTGCGCATACGAGGCAGCATCGGAGGTCAACAGCAGCGCCATGGGTTCAAACCGAGAGAGATGAGAGATGGGAATACTGGAAAGTGCTGATAATTGGAGGCAGGTGGCGTAATGCAGCGCGTTCTAGAGAGAGTATAGCGAACGCACAGCGACATTTCACTGCTCTTCTCGTGTCATGTCATATGCACGTGCAACATCCTCATCGTCCTACGCGCAGATGATGCTTGCAATTGGGTCTTCTTGCATGGTGCATGCGCTTTCTGGCATATTTTTTGGCGACGGCTTCTTCTGACCTTCTGGTTGGGTGCTCTCACTCGAGCACACTGTACATGACATATGGTGTCGCACTCCAAGGGCCCACTGTCCTGGAAGCCGAGAAGGACGTGTGGGAGAGGTCCAGCACCGCAGGGCGCGGCCCACCTTCCATGCTCCAACGTCGCTCTGTCTCCTGGAGCTCGCGCAATGTCACTCCCCGGCCTCCGACGTGGCCAACGATGGCATCCAGCTGCCAAGTCTTGTCAGGTGCGTGGCCACGAGCGCCAGCAGCGCCCGCCATTCCATAGCCAGGCCGAGCAGGGCCGCGCACCCCATTGTGCACATCGAAGCCAGTGTTCGGCGTCAGCAGGTTGCGCGGATCCGCCTCCGAGGTAGGGTCCTGGCGGTGCCGCTGCAAGCGCCGAACGAACTCGTCGGTGCTCATGTCAAGGCCATGCACTGGAGCAGTCCCGCCGCGAGAGAAGTTAGCGCCCATTGCAAAGACGAAAGTTAAGAGGCTGAAGGTGCTTGCTGAAATCTGGTGAGAGGCACAACGCGCAGCAAGAAGTGGTTGAGGCGCAAGCTCGAGACATCGCAAAGCCATAGTGATCTAAAATCTTTCTAGCCGACTTTGTCATACACGCTGAACATCTGCCATTCACCGAGCCATCATTTTCCAAGCCAACGCGGCAACCCTCCAAACCAGTGATCTTTTCTGATTCTGCGACTGTCTGACGTATCCCCTTCGCTCTCTCACTTGTGGCTGCGGCAGTGGCCCGTGCACGTGCTGGAGTGATGGCAGATGCCGCAGAGGTGCTTGCGCGGGCCGCGCGAAGCCGACCAGCTCCACATCACCTGCTTCGTCTCGCCTCCGTCGCGGAGCGCCTCCTTGCGAACCTCTGGCGTGCAGGCCCGGAGCAGCAGCTCATCGGGAGCGTCGCCAGGCGTCTCCACGGTGCCATCGACCAGCTCCTCCAAGAAGTCGCGGTGCAACACGTGGAAGCCCAGGAAGCGCGCAACGTCGCCCTCCTCCTCCAAGGCAGCCCGGAGCTCATCCATGAAGTCGGTCTTGACCATGACCTCCACCAGGCGCCGCTCTGCCAGCGGGCAATCTGCGACAAACTCGTAGGGCTGCCAGGCACCATCGATGAGGGCGAACGCAAAGGGCGTGAGCCCTGGACCGATCAGCTCAGGCTTCATGACCGCCCGCTGCTTCGTCGGGTCCTGGCGCTCCACGAGGACCGTGCTCGGTGGGAACTCAAAGTGCACGTGCTTGACGTCGATGCCAATGGCATCGGAAAGGCCGTGGCGCTCGACGATGCCTCGGAAGCGAAGCAGCAGGTCCACCCGACGGCCTTCTGGAATGCCTTCGAAGTCGGCCAT
>Ga0118677_10005842_pt1 | contig 21283 bp, 15 predicted proteins | sample AliMusrvi5mmetaG_FD_86154 | JGI IMG/M metagenome (GOLD analysis project Ga0118677, IMG submission 86154)
AGTTGGCGCGCTGTGGCTCCTCCGCTGCGATGCGGCGGATGTTCTCGGCCAGCACCCCAGTGCCTGCATTTCCTTTCAGTGAGGCCGCTGCCAGCAGAAAGAGTTCCGAGGGAGTGACGTTTTCAATCGATTCCCGAACCTTGCCTTCCGATAGATACTGACTGATAATGCGCGTGCGCGCCGGCGAAGTGTATTGCGCCAGGATGTCCAGAACCTGCTTCCGAATCGGCGCGTCCATGCTCGCCTCGGCGATCAGCGATTCGGCATAGCGCAAGTGCAGCGCCACCCAGTGCATCTGATTCGGCGACACATTCCACCAGCGCGGGATCTTGGAGGTCTGAATAATCTGCGGCACCAGATCGCCCCAGATCAGTGCTTGCTCGCGCGACGGAATCAGGAAGTTCTGTTCCGCTTCGGCCAGTGCATAAGGCAGGCCGGCCAGCGATCCCACCAGGCGCCCTCCGGCACTGGACGGCCAGCCCGTGCCGAACACTTCCGTGTTCTTCCATGTCTGCACGGAGCCCTGAAGCCCGAGGAAGTCGTGGCTGCGGACGAACAGTGGATTGGTGATCAGGATCTGCGCGCCGGGCGGAGCGTAGTGAACGTAGTTCAGCCCCACCAGCGTATCGCGCAGGAACGGGGCAAGCGAGCCGCGGATGTCGCTGAGTTTGGCGGCGTCTCCACCGGCTTTTTCAATGACGGCACGAAGATTCAGTTTGCGCTGCGCCTCAACGTGCTTCTCTGTCCAGTAGCCAAACGCGTAGGCATTCTTTTCCACGCCGGAGAGGGCTGCCCGGGGAAGTTGAATTTCACTGATGCGCGACGACATGCGCGTGATCAGCTGCGGATTGATCTTTGCGCCTTTGCCGATAGCCTCCAGATGATCAGCGATATCCAGAATGCTCTTGAGCGAAATCAGGCGTTGCGCTTCGAAGATGCGGATCATCTCCTGCACCATCTGGGTGTGGGTTTCGGAGTCGGCAGGTTGCACGGCTCCAGCCAGCAAATCGATAAAACGATCCTGCGGAGAGGTTCCGTCCGCAGCGCCAGTGGCTTTCAGCAGCGTCTTCACGCCGGCTTGGCCGGCGTCGAAAAGCTCCTTCGTATTCTTCAGTTTTCCGAATGGGCTAATGATGGAGGCGAATGCAGCATTTGCCTGCGTTGCAGGCAGCGTCTCTTGCCGCACGAAGATCTGCCACAGCCCCAGCAGGGCCTGCATGGTTCCCGCGGAATCCGCGCGAAGGCCGGGATCCTTGACGAGATTGATCGCCTTGATGGTGTCGAGGTAGCTGATGATGGTGGCGTCCGTCAAATCGCCGGATTCGCTGAACAGCGAGTATTGCGAGCCAAGCTGGCGGTATTCGCGCGCAAGGCGGTCCACGGTCGAGGCCTCAAGCACCTTGGGGCGGCGGCGATTCACATCGCTCAAGGCCATGAAGATTTTGAGCGGCTCATTCTCCACCGCTTTGCGCGACAGGCCGAAGAGCGCCTCGAGCACATCGTCGGCGTCTTTCCAATTCACCGCAGCTTTCGTGAGCTTGGCGTCGTACTTGCCGGCCGGATGATGCACGAACAGATTGCGCCACACTTCGATGCTGCCCGGAATATGCGGCTTGCCATCGGCTTCCAGGCGCAGGCGCGTGGTGAGCAGCATCATGTCGGTATTCGAGCGGAATACCGGACGGGCCGGTCCCGGACTGGTGACTTTGCCGCGAACCGCGCCGTAGTAGCGTTTCAGCCGGTTCTGTTCGGTGAGGTAATCGCGAACGGAGCCGTTCACGCGAGAGAGCGCGTCGAAATAACTGGCGGCCCAGCCGTCGTCTTTCATGATCAGCTTCTCGAAGAACGCCGCGCCCTTCTCCGGCTTTTCGCCGACAAATTCAGCCCATACACCCTCGGCCTTCACTCCGCCCGGGACAACCGCATGGCCATCGGCGGAGAGCTGGAACATGCCGCCGAAGAAATCAAGAACGTGTGAAAACGCTTTGATGCGTTGCACGGTAACCTGCTTGCGCAGGGCATCGGCCGTGTTGCGATCGAGCTTCGACATGCCCAGGTACATGCGGCACAGCGAGTGGTCAGCGAGGAAGGTATCGATGAATTCGCCGCTGGCCTTTTCTTTTGCCGAGAGCCAGTAGTCGGTGCCGTAGAGGATGGGAGCCTTCGTTGGTTTGTAGTCGTAGGTGAACGGGCGATTGGCACGCAGCGCCTGTTCCAGTTCGGCCAGCGGGAAACCGGAATCGATGGTCAGGAACGCGCGTGAAGCGTTCACGGTTTCGAGCACCACTTCCGCACCGCAACCGCCGCGCATGCGATAACCAAGGACGCGCAGCAGATCGCCGGTGATTGTGGAGTCGCAGGTTTCCACCTTGATGACTTTGGACTCTCCGGCGATTTTTGTCAGTTCGCGCGCCTGAGAAAGGTAGCGCACCACGAGCTTCAGGTATTCGGTCTGCTCCAGCGATTCATTGCTTGACGCGGCCTGGTAACCATTGGTGACCACGTTGCGGCCGAGCGCGGGCAGCAGATCCTCGGGCGCCAGATCAGGCGAGAGCGCGGCCATGCGGGCAAAGGAACGGATCGGTCCGGGGATTTCGATGGTGGGGCGCGCTTCTACCGTGGAACTGGCCTTCGGCTGCAGCGAGGGTGGATCGGCAAGATCGGCTCCGCCCGCGGAACGATAGGCAGCCAGGTGACGAACTGCGGAATTCTGATCGCCGGCAAGAAGATCGAGCACAACCAGGCGCCTGGCCACTTGTGCGAGTCTCTTCTGATCGCCGCCGGACTTCAGGGAGTCGAATAGTTTTTCGTAAGTCTCACGGGCCGCGGGATCTGACTTGCGGTCAAGAAACTCGGCGAATGCGGCGAGTGCCGCGGCATCCCCGGGCGCACGCCTTGTTGCCGCCTCAAGTGCGGAACGCGCAGCAAGCGAATCCCCCTTCGCTTCAAGCTGTCGGATATCTTGGGCGAAACTACCGCCGGCAATCCCAAACGTCAGAGCAAGCAATCCAATCGATCGCATGACCCCCCTCCTGGTTATGGACTCACCAATGTAACATTTCTAGGGATGCTTTTACCAAGGACCAAGTTGTTAAATAATTCAGAGACGGGCTGAACTATGGCCAGTCCTGTGCGCCATGATAGATGTGCGAGGTCTCAACGGTCTGTTCTGTTGCGATGTACACGACACTATATGGCAGCGGCGTAAACAGTCTTCAAAGATGGCCCTTGCAACGCGTCGCACCGCTTCGGGGTCAGCTACGTGGATTCGGTCGCAGATCTGTTACCTAAACGCCACTACGGGGATCGATCGGCGGAGTTCCCTCAGAGAAATCGCTGAAGCCGCTCGCCTACTTGATCATGGCTGAGGAAGTCGCCTCTTGTAAGCGCGGCCTCTCCTCGTGTCACACCTTCTTCAAATCCTACCGCCTCCGCAAAAAACCGGCGCATGACATTCTGCACCAGTTCGTCAGGATTGCTTCCAAGTCTGGCTGTGGAAGAGACCAGTATCGCTTCGAGTTCAGACTGAAAATTAACTTCCATTTCAATCGGTCTCCTTTGCGCCACGGCGTTTCAACATAGTCGTATCCAAGCATAGTCACGCCGCATAGTCACGCCCCAGAACATGCAGGCAAAAAAAAAGAGTGGCACCATTGAGCCAATGCTCGCGGATGCCACTCTTTCCAAGTCCAAATGAACTAAGCGCTGGTGTTGTCGATCCACCACGGAGCGCTGGGCGCATCGCGGATGATCAGGTCGTTGAGGAAGTTGGCAGCCTTGGTCAGTCCCTCTTCCGGCGACATCAGCGTATCCTCATGCTCAATGGAAAGGACGTAATCGTAGCCGTACATGCGCAGCGTGCTGACGAATTCCTTCCACCACTCCGCGCCATGGCCGTAGCCGCAGGTGCGGAAGATCCACGAGCGTGCCTTTTCGTCCGTGTACAACTTCATATCGAGCACACCGGCGCCGGGCAGATTCACAGGATAGATCTGTGTATCCTTGGCGTGAACGTGGAAGATCGCATCGCCCAACACGCGGACAGCGGCGATCGGATCGATGCCCTGCCAGAACATGTGGCTCGGATCGTAGTTGCAACCGATGCTGGAACCGCACTCCTTGCGCAGGCGGAGCATCGTTTCCGGATTGTAGACGATGAAGCCCGGGTGCATTTCAATGGCAACCTTCACGCCGTGATCGGAAGCCAACTTGGCGCGCTTTGACCAATACGGGATCGCCTTCTTCTCCCACTGCCACTTCAGCAGTTCCTGATAATGAGGCGGCCACGGAGAGGTCACCCAGTTCGGATACTTCGCGGTGTCGCTATCACCGGGGCATCCGGAGAAGTCAATAACGACGGGCACTTCGAGTTTTTCGGCAAGCAGGATCGACTTGCGATTGACTTCCTGATTGGCCTTGGCGATATCGGCATTCGGATGCAGCGGCTCACCGTGGCAGCTGAGCGCGCTGATGGAGACGCCGGCATCGGCCAGCTTTGCCTTGAACTCTTTCAGTGCTGTCTTATTCTCAAGCAGAGACAGCTGAATATGGGGATCTCCGGGATAGTTTCCGGTACCCAATTCCACTGTATTGATATTCAGGCTCTTCAACTTTGCCAGAACCTGATCCAGGGGCATCTGCGAAAGCAGTGCGGTAAAACATCCAACTCTCACTTATGTGTTCCTCTCTTTCTAGTGCAGTATAACTCGAACCCACAAGCGTATCACGATATAATCCAACCATGAAATCATCCAGACGCGGTTTTTTCCCAACCTTGGCCGCTGGGATGGCGACTGGTTTCTGGGCCGATGAGACCCTGGAAGCAGCACCACAGAATACGAATACCTATTCCAAACCTAGCGAACTCAAAATAACGGACCTGCGCATCGCTATTGTGCGCGGCGCTCCCATGACCTGTCCGCTTATCCGCATCGATACGAACCAGGGGATCTACGGCCTTGGGGAAGTACGCGATGGCGCGAGCAAGAACTACGCCCTCATGCTGAAGCGATTGCTGAAGGGCGAGAATCCGTGCAACGTCGATAAAGTATTCCGCAAGATCAAACAGTTCGGCGGGCATGCGCGCCAGGGTGGCGGCGTGTGCGGCGTGGAGATGGCATTGTGGGACCTCGCCGGCAAGGCCTACAACGTTCCGGTGTATCAGATGCTCGGCGGGAAGTTCCGCGACCGCATCCGCTGCTATGCGGATACGGACACGTCTTATGACATGAAAGAGTTCGCAGAGCGGCTTCGTAAGCGCAAGGAGCAGGGTTTCACCTTCCTGAAGATGGACCTCGGAATCCAATTGCTGGCGAACAAACCCGGCATGCTTACACAGCCCTTAGGAGGGCTTGGCAGAGGACCGGAAGCGCAGAACGTGCAGCACATGTTCACTGGCATTGAGATTACGGACCGTGGCATCGACACGATGGCGAGCTTTGTCGCAGCGGTGCGAGAATCAGCAGGCTGGGAGATTCCGATCGCGGCCGATCACTTCGGGCACATCGGCCTGAACTCGTGCATTCGCCTGGGAAAAGCACTCGCGAAATACAACATGGCTTGGCTGGAAGATATGATTCCCTGGCAGCATACCGAGTTGTTGAAGAAACTCAATGACGCGGTGGATATCCCGATCTGCACGGGTGAAGATATCTATCTGAAGGAACCGTTCATCGAACTGGCGAGGAACCACGCTGTCGACATTCTGCACCCGGATCTGGCGACATCGGGCGGCATTCTGGAAACCAAGAAAATCGGCGATTCCATCCAGGAGTACGGAGTTCCGATGGCGATGCACTTTGCCGGAACGCCGGTCTCCTGCATGGCCAACGTCCACTGCGCAGCGGCTACGGAGAATTTCTTTGTTCTGGAAAATCACTCCGTCGACGTGCCGTGGTGGGACAATCTGGTGGACGGCATTGAGAAGCCCATCGTGAATAAGGGCTACATCAAAGTGCCGGACGGCCCGGGGCTCGGCATCAAATTGAATGAAGATGTCGTCAAGCAGCACCTTGGTGAGGGCGGCTTCTTTGAACCAACTCCCTACTGGGACAATGACCGATCACACGACCGGACCTGGAGTTAGTCGACCAATGAAGTTAACGCGAAGGCAGCTTCTGGCTGCGATTCCGGGCGTGGCATTTGCCGCGCCCGGCAAGATCAGGATCACCGATGTACAGGTTGTCGTCACAAACCCCGGCAAGGGCGCGGGCGGCAACTTCGTACTGGTGAAGATCATGACCGATCAACCGGGCCTCTACGGCTGGGGAGACTGCACTTGCACCGGCAGCGAATTGGGAGTCGCCAAATTCCTTGAAGAGCATATGCGTCCCGGCCTGCTGGGTCGCAATCCAATGCAACTCCAGGACCTGTGGCAGACGCTGTTCTACCTGCCATACTACCGGTCGGGCACGGTTCACATGAGCGCTATCAGCGGCATCGACATGGCGTTGTGGGATATCAAAGGCAAGGTGGCAGGACTCCCTGTCTATGAACTGTTGGGAGGCCGCGCACGCACCAGCCTGCTCACCTACTCCAACGCCAGCGGACGAACGTTTGAAGAAGTAGAAGAGAACGTCCACAAGCTGATGGCGAAAGGGTACAAGGTGATCAAGGCGCAGGTCTCGGCGCCGGGCGCTGAAAGCGGCTACGCGGTGCCGCAATCGGACCGCCAGCGGTCTGCAACAGCGAAGGCTTACAGCGATGGCCTGCCCCCTTCGGAGACCTGGGAGCCAGGCCCCTATGTTCGCGTGCTGCCGAAGCTGTTCGCGCACCTGCGCAAGAAACTCGGCGAAGATGTCGGACTCCTGCACGATGTGCATGAGCGCATCACACCCTCGCAGGCGATCGGACTGGCGAAAGCGCTGGAACCGTACGACCTCTTCTACTACGAAGATCCTCTGCCACCGGAGCATATGGATACCTTCCGTTTGATCAGGCAGCAATCCTCGATTCCCATTGCAATGGGCGAGGTCTTCGTCGGACCATGGGAAGGCTTGAACCTGATCACGGAACATCTCATCGATTACGTCCGGCACGATCTCGTGCACTGCGGTGGCATAACCACTGGAAAGAAGGTGGCCACGATGTGCGAACCTTACGGCATTCTCACGGCGTGGCACGGGCCAGGCAACATCTCGCCCATTGCGCACATGGCCAATGCGCACGTGAGCCTCTCTGTGCCGAACTTCGGAATTCAGGAGTATGCCGTCAACTGGCCGGCCGCGGTGCGCGAGGTGTTCAGCGCGGCGCCTGTATTCACGAACGGCACCATCGATATTAACGACAAGCCCGGGCTGGGAATCGAGGTCGATGAGGCGGCAGCGAAGCGGTACCCCTACCTGCGAAGATTGCGCCCGGCGATTCGCAGGCAGGATGGAACCGCATGGCCGTACTAGCGCACTTTGACAACAGCCTGGCGCAGCGATTGGAGGCCGCGGAGGCGGCCTTTGGAGCGGAGTTGACGGAAGATCACATCTGGGTGGCCGGAGGTTGCGTCGCGTCATTGGGGGCTGGATCCCCACTCACGCATGCGTTAGGCATGGGCATGAACGGCGCTGTGACGGAAGCGGATTTCGAGCGGCTGGAGGCGTTCTATCATGAGCGCAATGCACAGCCGAATATCGATCTATGCCCGCACAGTGACGTCAGCATGCTGGGGTTGCTGGGCGCGCGCGGCTACAGCCCGATCGAATTCAACAACGTGATGGTGCGGAAGATCACGCCGTCCGACCGCGGCGGAGTGTTGATGTCCCCAACTAAGGACTGCGAGCAGTGGGCCCTCACCATGGCCAAATGCTTCTTCGCCGAAGAGAACATCCCCGGGGAACTGATGATCGCCAGCCGGGCATTGTTTCGCGCGCGTAGCGCCTCCAGTTTTCTGATCGATGACCTGGCCGGCTGCGGCTTCATGGTGCAGGCGGGTCTTGCTACTTTTTACGCCGATGGCACACGCGAACTGGCACGCGGGCGCGGACTGCAGTCCGCACTCATTCGAGGGCGCATCGCGATTGCAGCTGAACTTGGCTGTGACCTGGCGACGGCCAGCACGCTGCCCGGCAGCCAGTCACAACGCAACTACGAGCGCGCCGGCTTCCGAGTGGCTTATACGAAGATCGCTTTTGAGAGAAGTAGCGCGACGCCAACCAGAAATCCGAGCGAGGCCTGATACTCCTGATTCTTTTTATAGACCGCCCAGCGGAAGGGCGCGTCGTCAGGCATGCGCTTGCCCGCGGGGATCAACAGCGGCACCCGGTCGGCATAGTCGGCATAGCCTGGAAAAATGGCACGCAGATGCTGTTCTTCATTCTGCATCACGGGCAGGTAGACGAAGACGAAGACAGCCAGGAACAGAACGCCGAGAATCCATTGATTGGCGGCGATCGCCAGGCCGATGGCGACGATCAGCGTCCCCAAATATAACGGATTGCGCGTGTAGGCATAAGGGCCGCTGGCCGCGAGCGTGCGATTCTTTTCGAGGTGCCCGGCTGCCCAGCCGCGCAGCAGCAGGCCGGCAACAGCAACAGGAAGGCCGATGGCGAGGGTCTGCATCACCGGGCGTGAGAGCCAGGCGAAGACAATAACAAGCAGGAATCCGCTGGGTACGCGGAGCCGCATTACGAGATCGGCGTAAGGTTTCGGGAAGTAATAACGCGGCATAAAGTTTCGAAGACGGTCTCGGGCGAAATGGCACGCATACTGGCGGCCACTTCCACATCACGTTTGTAGGTGGTAACGGCAGAAGCAGTGCGCAATACTTCTATTGTATTTCCGTAGGGACCGTTGCGTGCGGGATCTGTCGGGCCGAAGATCGCAACGCCGGGTTTCCCCAGTGCCGCGGCCAGATGCAGCGGACCGCTGTCGATCCCCACCACTGCTAGCGCACGGCGCGTGGCATCGATCAAACCTGGGATTCCTGAGACGTGGGCGAGTGTCCCGCCAACGTGCGGCGTTCCGGGCGGACCATTCAACACCAGCGGAACTTTCAACAACGAGGCAAGTCTCTTGTAGTATTCCAACGGCCATTGCTTGGAGGCCCAACCCGCCAGCGGGGCGGCCAATACAAAGGGGCCATCGGGCAGAGTTCCTTCCGGCCGCCCGGCAGGGATAGGAAACTCCAGGCAGCGCTTCGCACCGAGAGCTTCCGCAATTGCGAGGCACTTGTCCACAACATGCTTCGCCGGCGCAGCCACTCGATTGGTATATAGCAAGGCAGCCTGCTTTTCCTTGAGTTCGGAAGCATCGAAGCCCCATCTCTGTTTGGCGGCCGAGATTCGCGCCAGCAGCGAAGACTGGACCAGGCCTTGGCAGTCGACGGCCACATCGAACTTCCGCTCACGAAGTACTCGGCGTACATCGAGCATGGCCGCCAAACTCGTCCGGTCAAACGCGATGACCTCATCCACGTAAGGGTTACCTTCAAGCAGAACGGTCCACTTGCTTTTCACGATCCAACTAATCTGGCATTGAGGAAAGCGATGCTTCAACGAACATGCCACGGGGAGGGCGTGAATGATGTCGCCCATCGCGGAAAGCTTCACCAGTAAGATGCGTTGGGGATCAGCGGGCATTTTGTCTTGCGAGCACGTGGTCCATCAGTTCGCGCAACCGTTGCTCATCGCCGCTGCGTTCATCGATCATGTGCATTCCGGCAAACTCCGGCGGAACGCCATGCTCCGCAATCACGACATGCTTCACGGCGTGCACGGCGGCCAGCAACTCGGCGCGCGCAGCCACCGGCAGCAGTGGCTGTTCAGGTGAATCGAGCAGGATCGTGACAGGCTTCGTCAATTCCTCTAGCCGCCGTACATGCGCAACCGCAAGCGGATCGAAGTAACCACGGACCAACGAACCCGAATGAGCCGCGGCTGCCTCTGCGGCCGTTACGATTTTGTTTCTGGTATCCATCACGATTTAAGTTTTCAAACGAATCAGTTCCATGGCCACGCCAGCGACGCGATCGGCCGAAACGCGTGTCATGCAGCGGTGGTCGATCGGACACTCCCGCAGCAGGCACGGACTACAGTCTACATTTTCGCGCACCACGCGGGCGAGCGGACCGGTGGGACCCGTACCAACATCATCGGTTGCTCCAAAGACTGCCACCGTCGGCACTCCCAGCGCCGAGGCGATGTGCATGGAACCCGAGTCATTGGTCAAAAAGACCCGGCACGCGGCGGCCATATCGATGAACTCTTCGAGCGTAGTCTCTCCGGCCAGATTCACGGCCTCGCATCCATTGTCCGTCAACATTGCCGTGACACTCGCACAGAGTTCCCGCTCATCGGCGGAGCCGAACACGGCGACTCCTGCACTGAGTCTTTTGGCCAACGTAACGGCCGATTCCGCAAAGCGCTCAGGCAACCATCGTTTGGCGCCACCATAAGCAGCCCCTGGAGAAATGCCAATCACATCACCCATGAAGCCGGCCTGACTCAAGCGCCGGAAGCCGGCCTGAAAATGACGGCCAGCAGAGAGAAGACGGATGAAGTTCACGGGAGGAATCGTATCGATGATGCCAGCGCGCTTCAACAGTTCCAGATAGTAAAAGCGCTCATGACGATGGATCTCGTCTTTTCGCGGAACAGCGATCGGATCGGTAAGCAGCCAACCACGGCCATCGCGCGCATAACCGATGCGCCGCGTAATGCCTGCCAGGCGGACAATCGCAGCCGCCTCAAACGCATTCTGGAGCAGGATGACGCAATCGAACTTCTTCGCGCGCAATTGCGAGGCGATCTTCCACTTCGCACCGAAGTCCTTGAAGCCCCGAGCTGCAGTGTAAGGGATCACTTCGTCGACAAGCTCAGGGCCGTATAGCCCCGCCACCCAGGGCCGTGCCAGCACAGCGATGTGCGCCTTGGGAAAACGCGCGCGGATCGCCTCCATCGCGGGGGCGCACATCACGGCGTCGCCAACCCAATTGGTTGCACGGATCAGAATGCGCTCAAAGGTCATCGAAGGGGGTGCACCGGGCAGTATAATGGCGGTTGTGCCGACTGCGGAAAAGAATCCTCTCTACGAACAAGGTTATCTTATCTTACCTGATTTCATGGGAACCAGCCTATTAAATGAGCTGCGCGAAAGCGCGGAACGGCTCTGGGAACAAGAGGGTGAGAACGCCGGAGCGGAGTTCCGCATGGAACCCGGCGCGCGCCGGTTGGCGAACCTTTGCGATAAGGGAGAAGTGTTCCGGCACATCGTTTCGATGCCGGAAATCCTGAGCGCGATCGGCCAGATCATCACCGCACCGTTCAAACTAAGCAGCCTGAACGCGCGCTCCACCAACCCCCTTTGCAATAACGCGCAACCGCTGCACTGCGATTCCGGCGCGATCGCCGACGAGCAGGGCTTCTGGGTCGCTAATACCATTTGGCTGCTCGACGACTTTACCAGGGAAAACGGGGCTACGCGCGTGGTGCCCGGCTCCCAGCATTGGAACAAACTGCCGCAGGAGGTCCTGGCCGACCCGCAGGCTCCGCATCCGGACGAAGTCCTTATTACAGGAAAAGCAGGAGATCTGGTCGTCATGAATGCGCATGCCTGGCATGGCGGAACGGCCAATCAAACCTCACACTCCAGGCGAGCCCTGCATGGCTTCTATACACGTTTCGACAAGCCACAGCAGCAGTATCAGAAGAAATTGCTGCGGCCGGAGACGCTCGAGACGCTCTCGCCGGCTGTGCGTAAGTTGCTCGCAATCGACGATCCGCTGAACGACGAGCTAAGTTCGGCCGGCCATAGCCGCAGCGGTTTCTTGAAGTAACAAGCGGAGGCCTTGACATGGACGCCCCCAATTTTGGGTAACCTAGTACTAATGTCCGAAATAAATCCGTTATTAGACCCGCAATTCGAGATCCCCTTTGATCGAATTACCGCGGAACACGTCGCACCGGCAATCACACAAATGATTGAAAAGGCGCAGGCCAACCTCGATGCCATTGCCAACCTCACTGGCGAGCGCAGCTACGAAAATACATTGGGAGCGCTGGATCACGCCACCGCGAAGCTGGACACAGCGGTCGCCGCCGTGCGGCACATTGAAGCCGTCGCGACAACGCCGGAGTTTCGCGCCGCTCACAACGCCGTGCAACCTGCGATCGGCGCCTTTTATGCCGGAATCCCATTGCAGGCCGGATTGTGGAAAGCGATCAAGGAATACGAAGCATCGCCCGACGCAGCGAAGCTCACCGGCGCGAGGAAGCGCTTCCTGAAAAAGACAGTCGACTCTTTCCGCCGCCACGGTGCGGACCTGGAAGGCGAGGCGAAGAAGCGGCTGGAAGCGCTGGATATCGAACTGGTCCAGCAAACGACAAAGTTTTCCGAAAATGTTCTGGACGCCACCAACGCGTTTGAACTCATCGTCACCGAGGAGCACCGGCTGGCGGGCCTGCCTGCTTCGGCCATTGACGCCGCGAGAGAGAACGCAAAACAAAAGGGCCTCGAGGGATGGCGCTTCACCCTGCAGGCTCCCAGCTATCTGCCGGTGATGACCTACCTGGAAGACGGAGCAGTGCGCGAGCAGTTGTACCGCGCCTTCAACGCACGCGGTTCCCAGGGCACGCATGACAATCGCGCGATCACCGCGCGCATACTGGAACTGCGCCGCGCCAAGGCGGCCTTGCTCGGCTTTTCCAATTTCGCGGATCTGGTCCTGGAGGACCGCATGGCCCATACCGGCGCCAACGCGCGAGTGTTCCTGGAAGACCTGCGCAAGAAAACAGAAGCCCACTTCAAAGTAGAAAATGCAGAGCTGAACGCATTCCGCCGCGAAATCGATGGCGCGGACGCGCCCGCTTTGCAGGCGTGGGACATCGGCTACTACTCAGAGAAGATGCGCTCGAAGTTGTACGATTTCGATGAAGAACTGCTGCGTCCCTACTTCCCGGTGGATCGCGTTTTTGCAGGCATGTTCTCTCTAGTCGAAAGAATCTTCGAGATCGACGTCAAGGAAAAGACCGGAGTTCCGGTGTGGCATCCGGACACGCGCTACTACGAGATCCACGACCGCACCGGTACTCACCTTGGGAGTTTCTACGCCGACTTTTTCCCCCGCGAATCCAAGCGCGGAGGGGCGTGGATGGACGCCTTCATCAGTGGCCCTCCGCACCTGGGCCTGATCTGCGGCAACCTCACGCCGCCGGTCGGCAACAAGCCGGCCTTGCTCACGCACCGCGAAGTGGAGACCATCTTCCACGAATTCGGCCACCTGCTGCACCATTGCCTGAGCCGTGTGGAAGTGCGCAGCCTGTCTGGCACCAGCGTCGCGTGGGACTTCGTCGAGTTACCTTCGCAGATCATGGAGAACTGGTGCTGGGAGCGCGAGGCGCTCGACCTGTTCGCCCGCCACTATGAGACCGGCGCAACAATCCCCGAAGACCTGTTCCAGAAGATGAAGCGCGCCAGAACGTTCCGCGCGGCCAATGGGCAGATGCGCCAGTTGAGTTTCGGCTTTGTCGATTTCGCGATGCATGTCGACTATGACTCGGCTCGTGACGGAGACATCGTCGACTACGCGCGCGCCATCCTGCAGCAGTTTTCCGCAGCTGAGCTTCCGCCCGATCATGCCATGGTACTGGCCTTCACCCACCTGTTCGCAAGCCCGGTAGGCTATGGCGCTGGCTACTATTCCTACAAATGGTCAGAGGTGCTGGACGCCGATGCGTTCACCCGTTTCCAGAAGTCCGGAATCTTCTCCAACGAAGTAGGCATGGAGTTCCGCAATAAGATCCTGGCGCGAGGCGACAGCGACGATCCGGCTGAACTGTATCGCAGCTTCATGGGGCGCGATCCGGACGTCACGGCACTTCTGGTCCGGACCGGATTGTTAACGGCGGCTTAACGCTGCTCCATCCACTTGAACAGTTCAACGGCGATGGTGTTGATGCTGTTCGTGATGCGGTCAGTCTCCACTCCCACCAGATGGGACGACCGTGTGCGGTGGCTGAGAATGTAGTGGTCTTCCCGCAGATCGGGCAGCTCCGCCGCAGTGATAGGCGAACCGCGCAACGCTCCGGCCAGGCAGAACAAGGTGAGTTCCACATCGTTGGCGAAGGCCGTGAAGGCTTCGCGGTCAACGGCCTGCGGTTCGGAATGCAACCCGGCTTCAAGCGCCATCAGTGAATGCGCCAGGCGGTGGGACCCCGCCAGGATCGAATTCAAGGCCGCCAGCGAGCCCTGCGAGACACCTGGCTCGGCCATCAGCTTGTCCATCGACGCCTGCATGTTTGAGCGCGCCAGCCGCGAGGCAAGGCGCGGCGCATTCAGATCCTCCGCGTCGGGAGCATCGAGGAAACGGTCGCGGACTACCCGGAAATAGAGGCGATAACCATCGAGCATCTGAGCCAGCAGATCGGGCGTCTGCGTGCGCTCCCAGGTCGGCCACAGCCAGTACGCAGTTAGTGCGATAGCGCCGCCGGCCAGGGTATTCACCACGCGCGCGGCCACCACGTCGCTCGGAGCAAAACCGTTCAACGCGAATAGAAACACAATGAGGCTCGAAACGCCGGTGACGAAGATCCCATAGTTCACCGGCCCGAAGAAGCGCATCGTGAACATGGAAAGCGCAACAAAAACAATCTGAGCGTAGACCGGCAGCGTGAAGAGCAAAAATAGCGTGGTGGCGATGGCCAACCCGGCAAGCGTGCCGATCAATCGCAGCACACCGCGGGCGAACGTCGATGCGAAATCGGGCTTGAGAATGATCGCGACCGTCATCGGCAGCCAGTACGGGCGAGAGAGATTGAATGCGCGCCCAACCGCTTCGGCAATCGCAACACACGCCGCCAGCCGGATCGCGTGGCGGCACGCTGCGGAATGGAGCGACAGGTTGGCGCGCAAGGTGGCGAAGATGCCGATCAGGCGCAGGTTCCAAGGCCTTTGCGCTTCACGCTGCACAAAGGCATCCACACCGGATGGCGTCGCTGATCCCGTCAGTTCGGTGGCCGCACGCATCTGGCCTGTTAGCGCGTCCATCTGGGTGCGCGCGTCGGCCGCCATCCCACAATGCGAGCGCATCTCCTCCGCCAGTTCTTCCAGTTGCAGAATCCCTGACGCGGCCTCTTGCACCGGACTCATGTTCTGCAGTGCATCACTCACCGCAACAAGCATGCGGGAATAAATCTCGAAGAAACGATCGAGCAGAACAGGAGCCTGGTTTTGCGGATCCTCGCGGCGCATGCGGGCACGCAGGCGTCGCAGCGTGAGCAGGCTCAGACGCATCCGCTCGGCCTGATTCAGGATCAACAAATACCGCTCCGCTTCGATGGAAGAGGCGCTGCTCAGGGGCGCAAGTGCGATCTGGGCCTGTGTGATCTGTCCACTGGCGGGCGGTGGTTCCGAGGCATCGATGATGCCTGTGGCGGGAGTCGCCGCGGTGTTCGAAATCTCCAGATACAGTTCGCGCAGAACCCGTCGCTCCGGCTCAAAGCGCCGCAGAGGCCAAGGACTCAGCGAGAGGACCATCTGCAAAAGTCCGCCGCTGAAAGCGAGCAGGCTGGCATAGATCGCCTTATCCATGGGCAACGGCGATGCATAGAAAACGATCAACGTCACCAGGCTGACAAGCCCCAGGTCGCCAGCAGCCGGGCTGACGGAGATCAGCATCCCCGTGGCAAACGCCCAACCCGCGGCGAGAAGCACAGCAAAGGTAAAGTGGGAGCCGAGCGTCGTCCCGATGAGCACGGCGCTGGCGACAAGAAAGCTGGCGGCAAGCATGCGGCGGGCACGCACGGCATAGGGATCGGAGCTGTCGCTGAACGAAACGTTCAAAGCGCCGGTGCACATCGGCAGCGACGCGGAAAGTTGCCCCATCGAGGCGCCTGCCAGCAGCGGCAGGGAGACGCCGATCGCGTTCCGCAGCGCGAGCCACGGAGTGGTTGCGTCTTTCTCAAAGCGAATCACTAATTGCCAGAAAGCAGACAAAGGTCCGCGCGGCGAATTCATGATCCATTATCTCGTAGCTATTGCCATTCTCGTGGCAACTCTAATATAGTGACTGAATCATGCGCAGCAGCCTGGCGGGATATCTGTGTCTCATTTCGGTGTTCGTTCCCGGAAGCGCACTTGCGCAAACGGCGCCAGTTGCAACTGGTGACACCCTCAACAAATTCTGTCTCGGTTGCCATAATGCCACATCGAAGGCCGGAGGCATGGACCTGGCCTCACTCGGCAAAGAAGAGGTCAGCCGTCATCCGGAAGCCTGGGAGAAAGTCGTGCGGCGCATGCGTGCGCGCTATATGCCCCCCATCGGACTGCCGCGGCCCGACGAGAAAACCTACGATGCAGTGTCGGCAGCAATCGAGACCAAGCTCGACGCAGCGTGGCACAAACAACTGAACCCGGGGCGCGTCGATACCTTCCGCCGCATGAATCGCAGCGAGTACCACAACGCGATTCGCGACCTGCTGGCGATCGAAGTCGATGTCGCATCGCTGCTTCCTGCAGACGAGTCCGGTCACGGCTTCGACAATGTCACCGTGACCGATCTTTCACCAGCCCTGCTCGAACGTTACGTGGGAGCGGCCAAGAAGATCAGCCGTCTTGCCGTGGGCATCCCTCCGCGCTCGGTTGGCGGCGAGACAACACAACTTCCGCCCGACCTGACACAGGAGGAACACTCCAATCAACTTCCGTTGGGCACGCGCGGCGGAACGGCCGTACGGTACTTCTTCCCGCTCGATGCGGAGTACGAGATCCAGGTCAGGCTCGCCCGCGACCGCAATGAACACGTCGAAGGGCTCGCGCGCGAGCACAACGTGGAAGTGCTGATCGATGGTGAGCCGGTAAAGGTGTTCACCGTCAAACCGCCCTCGAATCGCAACGATCACGCCGCCGTGGACCAGGATCTGAACATTCGCGTGCCGGTGAAAGCAGGGCCGCATCTGGTGGCGGCGGCGTTCCCCAAATCGCAATCGACGCTGCTCGAAACCGAACGCCAGCCCTACCAGGCGCACTTCAACATGGACCGCCATCCGCGGATTCAACCGGCTGTTTATACACTCACCGTTAACGGGCCGTATAACGCAAAGGGCCCGGGCGACACGCCGAGCCGCCGCAAGATTCTTCTCTGCAAACCAGATGGCAACGACGAAGCCTGCGCGAAACGCATCTTCCTGCAACTAATGCGTTCCGCATACCGGCGGCCTGCGAGTGACGCCGACCTCGCCGCCCCCTTGAAGTTCTTCCGGGCAGCGAAGCCCGAAGGCTTCGATCACGGCATCGAAATGGGCCTCGCGGCGATCCTCGTCAGCCCGGAATTTTTGTTCCGCGTGGAAAGGGATCCGGCCGGTCTCCAACCCAACACGGCCTACAAGATCAGCGATCTGGAATTGGCCACGCGCCTCAGTTTCTTTCTCTGGAGCAGCATCCCCGATGAAGCGTTGTTGACTGCCGCCGCGCAAGGCAAGTTGCGGAACCCCGCGGTGCTGGAGGCACACACCAAACGCATGTTGGCCGACCCGCGATCCAAGGCGCTGGGCACCAACTTCGCCGGACAGTGGCTGCACCTGCGCAGCCTCGCGCAGATCACGCCGGACATGCGAGGCTTCCCCGATTTTGACGACAACCTGCGGCAGGCCTTCCGCCAGGAAACCGAGATGCTCTTTGAAACGGTAGTGCGCGAGGACCGCAGCGTGCTCGATCTCTTGCGCGCGAAGTTCACCTTCGTGAATGAACGGCTGGCAAAGCACTATGGCATTCCCAACGTGTATGGCAGCCGCTTCCGGCGAATCGAACTCGATGACGATAGCGTTCGCGGCGGCCTGCTACGGCAAGGCAGCATCCTGACCGTATCGTCGTACGCCACTCGTACCTCGCCCGTGATTCGCGGCAAGTGGGTACTTGAAAACCTGCTGGGCACAGCCCCGCCGCCTCCTCCGCCAGCGGTACCGGCGCTGAAAGAAAATGCGAGTGGACTCAAAGCGCTCTCCATGCGCGAACGCATGGCTGAGCACCGCGCCAATCCGGCCTGCTCCAGCTGTCATCAGTTGATGGATCCGATTGGCTTCTCTCTGGAAAACTACGATGCCGTGGGGCGCTGGCGCACTGCGGAAGAGGGCAAGCGGATCGATGCCGCAGGCGGACTGCCCGATGGCCGGACCTTCATTGGTGCAGCCGGCCTGCAGAAGGCGCTACTCGATCGTCCTGAACTGTTCGCGCAAACGCTCGCCGAAAAGCTACTGACATACGCGCTGGGCAGAGGCCTAGAATATTACGACGCGCCGGCGATTCGAAAGATCACGCGCGATGCGAAGATAAAGGGATACACGTTTTCGGCGTTTATCGCAGGCATCACCAGTAGTGAGCCGTTTCAGATGAGGAGATCTCAATAATGATCATCACGAAAAAGTCGCTGCCGCGCCGCACTGTTCTGCGCGGACTGGGCGCGTCGCTCGCCCTACCCTTGCTGGATGCGATGGCTCCTGCGCTGGCTGCCAAGCCGGCCGCGCCAGTGCGCCGCCTGGGTTACGTGTATATTCCGATGGGCGCGAACCAGGGCCAGTGGTTCCCCAAAGGCGAAGGTGCAATCACCGAGCTTTCTCCAATCCTGAAATCATTGGCGCCGGTTGTGGATCAGGTGACGATCCTCAGCAACATGGAGCTGCGCAATGCCTACCCGGGCACGCACGCCACATCGAACTCCGCCTTCCTCAGCGCCGCAACATCAAAGTGGACGGAAAGCTCCGACTACGAACTCGCCACCACCGCGGACCAGATCGCGGCGAAGCAGATCGGACAGAGCACGCGCCTGCCCTCTATCGAATTAGCGATGGATCTGCTGACCACCGTCGGCCAGTGCGATAACGGCTATGCGTGCGTGTATCAAAACAATCTTTCGTGGTCATCGCCGACCACTCCCCTGCCCGCCGAAGCACATCCGCGCATCGCCTTCGAACGCCTGTTCGGCGATGGCGGCAGCACTGCGGAGCGTCGCGCGGAGCTGAAGAAAGACGCGAGCCTGCTCGACTGGGTGAAGGAAGACATTTCCCGGCTAAGCACGAAGCTCGGAGCCGAAGACCGCCATCGCGTCGACCAGTATCTCGATAGTGTGCGCGAAGTGGAGCGCCGCATTCAGCGCGCCGAAGCCGCGGCGGCCGATTCGCACCTGCCGGACCTGGAACGGCCCGTGGGTGTGCCGGCCTCGTATGGCGATCACGCAAAGCTGATGTTCGATCTTCAAGTGCTGGCGTTGCAGGGCGACGTCACGCGCGTAGTCACGTTCCAACTGGCGCGCGAAACCTCCACCAGGACCTATCCGGAGATCGGCGTCTCCGATCCGCACCATCCGCTGACCCATCATCGCAACGATCCGGAAAAGATGGCCCGTCTGGCGAAGATCAACGCGTTCCACGTCTCGCTGTTCGCCTATTTCCTGGAGAAGCTCAAAGCAACGAAAGAGGGCGACGGCACGCTGCTCGATCATTCGCTCTACATGTATGGCAGCGGCATGGGCAATCCTGATCTGCACGATCACATCAACCTGCCCACAATCGTTGCCGGAGGCCCAGGCCGCTTCAAAGGCGGTCGGCACATCCGTTACGCCGAGCCGACACCGCTGGCGAACCTGCATCTGACGTTACTGGATCGCGTAGGCGTCCGGCTGGACAAGTTTGCCGACAGTAAGGGCAAAATCAAAGAACTGGCCGAGCCTCTCTCACTCTGATGCGCCGGATCGCCTTTGCTCTCGCATTCACGCTTGCGGCTTTTACCGCCGAGCAAGTCCGTCATGAAGTGGCGGACGCGGCCCAGCGCCCTGATAAAGCGGCAGTGCTGACTCTGCTTGCAACGCACGCTGACGTCAATGCGGCGCAACCTGACGGTACAACAGCGCTGCACTGGGCGGCCTTTCATGACGACCTGGAGATGGCACGTGCGCTGGTCCGGGCGAAGGCGAATCCCAAAGCTGCCAATCGCTATGGCGTCGCCCCACTTTCCCTCGCCTGCACCAACGGCAGCGCAAAGATGGTAGGCCTGCTGCTTGACTCCGGCGCGGACGCGAACAGTTCGCTGCCGGGCGGCGAGACGGCTTTGATGACCGCATCGCGAACAGGAGTCGCAGGCGCGGTAAAGCTACTCATCGAGCATGGAGCCAAGGTCGACGCCAAGGAAGAGAAACGCGGCCAGACGGCGTTGATGTGGGCCGCGGCTGAAGGCAACGTGGAAGTCATCGAGCTCCTATTGAAAGCAGGCGCGGATCTCCACGCGAAAGTCGGCTCGGGCTTCACGCCACTTCTGTTTGCCGTGCGCGAAGGCCGCATCCCTGCCATGCGTGCGCTGTTAAAGGCCGGAGCAGATGTAAATGAGATTGTCCAGGCATCCACCGGCAAAGGAAGAATCGCCGCGGCGCCTCGCGCCGGCACCAGCGCCCTAATCCTTGCGACAGCAAATGCGCACTATGAGTTGGCATCGTATCTACTGGATGCAGGCGCCGACCCGAACGCGAACGGACCTGGCTACACCGCGCTCCACGTGATCACCAACATCCGCAAACCGGGAGTTGGCGATAACGATCCGCCCCCTGATGGCTCCGGCAATATGACCAGCCTCGAACTCGTCCACAAACTAGTGGCCAAGGGTGCCAACATCAATTCGCGGATGACCAAGAAGATCAACTTCGGACTCACCAGCCTGAATACCGCCGGAGCAACGCCCTACTTCCTTGCAGCCAAGACCGCCGATGCCGAACTGATGCGAGTGCTCGCCAAGTTGGGGGCCGACACTTCCATCAACAACGAGGACGACTCCACTCCGCTGATGGCAGTGGCCGGGCTCGGCACTCGCTCGCCCGGCGAGGACGCGGGCACCGAATCCGAAGTGCTCGAAGCGCTCCAGACCGCTTTGGACCTGGGCGCCAACATCGACGCCGTGGATAAGAACGGCGAAACCGCCATGCATGGAGCCGCCTACAAGAACCATCCGCAGGCTGTCCTCTTCCTCGCCACCAAAGGCGCCAGGATCGAAATCTGGAACAGGAAGAACCGGTTCGGCTGGACGCCCTTGCGCATCGCCGAGGGCTATCGCTTCGGCAATTTCAAACCTTCTCCAGAGACCATTGCTGCATTCCACAAAGTCATGAAGGAGCGTGGCGTTCCGCCTGTATCCGAACCATCGGGCTCCGGCGACCCGGCATGGAAGGCCCCGCAGTAATCGGGTGCACGACAAAAGGTGGGGACATCTGAGCTAATCCGTCAAGCGATTTTTTTTGAGAACTTCTGAAAACCTCCAACGGTTTCCCACCTTCCCATGGTGGCAAGTGGGGAGTTGTGTTTTTCGAGGGCTCTTAGAT
>Ga0118677_10005843_pt1 | contig 21280 bp, 21 predicted proteins | sample AliMusrvi5mmetaG_FD_86154 | JGI IMG/M metagenome (GOLD analysis project Ga0118677, IMG submission 86154)
CCCCTATTCGCGCGCGCTGATATCAGCCATTCCCGTGCCATTCGGGGAAAGCCGGAAGCGGATCATTCTGCAAGGGGAAGTCCCTTCCGCCGCCAACCCGCCATCCGGTTGCCGCTTCCGAACCCGCTGCCCCTGGGCCATTGCGGAATGCGCACAGCGGATTCCGCCGTTGGAATCGCTGGGCACCAAATCACCCCGTCAGGCGGCCTGTATCCGCAAACATGACCTTTCTTGACTCCAGTCGTTCCGTTTCATACCTTCAGCCGATTATGCGGGAACAAGAAAACAGTCTTTCCACACACGTCATTCCCCTCTCGAACGACGACATGCTCTATTCCCTCCTGAACAACATTACGGACCGTGTCTATTTCAAGGATCGCTCGCTTCGTTATGTCCGCGTCAACAGCGCGTATGCCACCTATCATGGACTGACGAGCCCGGAGGCCGCGATCGGCAAGACTTTCTCGGACTTCGCTGCGGCTGAATGGGCACAGGAAGTCACCTCTGATGATCTGGGCATCCTGAAGACCGGCAAACCCATTATCGCCAAAACCGAACAGGTCAAACACCCCAGCGGACGAACCCAGTGGAGTTCAACCTCCAAGGTTCCCGCAATGAATGCCAATGGCGAGATCACCGGGATTATCGGCATCTCCCGCGACATCACCGCGGAAATCGAGTTGCGGCGGCAGATCGAACAGACTGCCAAGATGGATGCCATCGGGCTCTTGGCCGGCGGCATCGCCCATGACTTCAACAACCTCCTCCAGTCCATCCTCGGTTACACCCAACTCCTGTTGGTCGACGACGATCAGAACACTCTGCGGCGCCAAAATCTGCTGGCCATTGAGCGCGCCGCGAATAAAGCCGCCGATCTGACGCGCCAGATCCTTGCCTTCAGCCAGAAACAACCCATTTCTCCCAAAATCATCAACCTGAACTCCATCGCGGGAACCGCTCAACGGATTCTCTTCAACCTTTTCGGTGATGCCATCCATATTACAACAGAACTGGACCTGGAGCTTTATCCCGTGAAATGCGATCCCCGCCAGATTGATCAGATCATCGTCAATCTGGCAACCAATGCCCGTGATGCCATGCCGCAAGGTGGCCAACTGACTCTTGCCACCCGGAATATCAATTTCCCGCCGGACGCCCTGCCGCCAAACCCGCGCGCCAAACCCGGACAGTTCGCCTGCCTCTCCATCACTGACTCCGGCATCGGTATGAGCCCGGAGGTTTTCGCCCATCTCTTCGAGCCATTTTTTACCACCAAGAGCGTGGGCCAAGGCCCCGGACTCGGACTGGCGGCGGTATACGGCATTGTGACCCAGCACAAGGGATGGATTGACGTTCAAAGCGAACCGGGCAAGGGAACAACCTTCAACCTCTATTTCCCTCGCATGTCATTGTGATTTCTTGACATCGGCCCATGCCATCGGCACCATTCACGGCCTTATGAGCAATACAACAAGAATCGCGGTACTCAGCGGGGATGGAATCGGGCCGGAAGTCATGGTGCAGGCGCTCCGGGCCTTGACCGCCATCCAGAAACGGTTCGGCATCCAATTCGAGTTTGTCCCGGCGGATGTCGGGGGCGCGGCCATTGACCGCCAGGGTGAAGCCCTACCGTCCGGTACTCTAAAAATCTGCGAATCGAGCAAAGCCATTCTCTTCGGATCGGTGGGCGGTCCAAAATGGGAACATCTCCCGCCAGCTCAACAACCCGAACGGGCGGCGCTTCTCCCCTTACGCAAACATTTCAGCCTGTTCTGTAATCTCCGCCCGGCGAAACTCCCGGCCTCCATGCTCGCCTGCTGCCCCCTGCGTCCGGAGATCTGTCCCGATGGCTTCGATATCCTCTGCGTCCGCGAACTCACCGGCGATGTCTATTTCGGGCAGCCTAAAGGACGGACGGGCTCCGGCCCCGATGAACGGGCCTTCGACACGATGGCTTACACCCGCCGAGAGATCGAACGCGTGACGCATGTGGCTTTCGAAGCAGCCCGGAAACGCCGCCGCAAGGTGACCTCCGTGGACAAGGCCAACGTTCTGACCACCATGGTCCTGTGGCGTGAAGTGGTGACCCAGATCGCCAAGTCCTATCCCGACGTGGCCCTGCAGCACATGTATGTGGACAACGCGGCCATGCAACTGGTCCGTAATCCGGCCCAGTTCGACGTGATGCTCTGCGGCAACATGTTCGGAGATATCATCAGCGACGAATGCGCCATGATCGCGGGTTCGCTGGGCATGCTCCCCTCGGCCAGCCTCAGCGAGGCCGGTTTCGGCCTGTATGAGCCCGCGGGTGGCTCGGCGCCGGATATCGCCGGACAGAATATCGCCAACCCGATCGCCCAGATCCTGTCGGCCGCTATGATGCTCCGGCACTCCCTTCAGCGTGATGATGCCGCGACGGCACTGGAAAAAGCCGTGGAGGCCGTCCTGGCGAAAGGCCTTCGCACCCGGGACATCGCCCGGGAACAAGGCCAGACGGTCGTAGGCACCGCCGAGATGGGCGCCGCCATCACCGCAACCGTCCTGGCGGGTTGACCAGGCAAATCGATTTCATGATCTTCGCAAAGATTTTCGTTTATTTTACGAAAGAAAGCGTCTATTCTTTGTATGTAGTTGATATAACGAGCCTTGCTGATCGTCTCAAGGCTTCGGCTAGATCTTCATTATGCAAGAGAATTTTACCGTTTACCGCCACGTTGCATCCATGGAACCTCTTCTGCCTGATTGCGAGCGGCAGGAGTTGGCGGAGTTGTCCCAAAAGATCACCCTCGCTGTAGGTTCACTCGGCGGCTTGGTGCGCTCCCCGGTTGTACGGGAAAAGATCGCCATGCTTGTCCGAAACATGAACTGTTATTACTCGAATCTGATTGAGGGCCACAAGACATTGCCCCGCGATATTGAGCGGGCGCGCCATGAAGATTATGACACGGATACGAAGCAAAGGGAAAACCAGTTGCTCGCCGTGGCCCACATCCAAACCGAAGAGAGCATGGTGGCCCGTCTTCGTCAAGGTGGCGTGGACGTTTACTCTCCGGAATTCGTGTGTTGGATTCACGGCGAATTCTACCGCCGACTGCCCGACACAATGCTCGTCTCCAAGACGTCGGGTGGCAAAGAGTACAGGATCGAGCCGGGTAAGTTCAGGGACTATATGGTTGATGTGGGGACGCACACCCCACCCGACGCCGGGGCGCTTCCTGCATTTCTTGGACGTTTTCATGAAGTCTATGGCGGGGACGGCATATTGGCCACAAACAGGCTTGTCGCCATCGCCGCCGCCCATCACAGGTTGGCTTGGATCCATCCCTTTGGCGATGGGAACGGGCGCGTCGCGCGCCTTCATTCCCACGCCCTGTTGTTTCATCACGGTTTGGATGGAGGCGGGCTATGGACTCTTTCCCGCGGACTCGCCCGGATCCGAAAACTGTACTACGAACGACTCCAGGATGCGGATCGAAAACGGGAAAATGATTACGATGGGCGGGGCAATCTTACCGAACGCGGACTGGCCCGGTTCTGTGTGTTTTTTCTAGAGACGATACTTGACCAGGTTGAGTTTATGGGAGGCCTGCTTAATCTGGCCGATCTCCGCACCCGTATCGAGCGGTACTTCACCTACGAAGCCCTGCATTTGAAGAAACACCGGGAAGCCCTCATAAGCGTGATGAAAACGCTTGTTGACGAGGGCGAATGCCGCCGCGAACGAGTTTCCGAAGTTACCGGAAAAGGCGCAACCACGACTGCCGAAATCATCAAGCTGGGACTCCAGGAAGGTTATCTTGAAAGCCCTTCCGAAAAGGGGAGACTCCATATTGCGTTTCCCGAGAAAGTGCTCCCGTTCTATTTTCCCAACCTGTTTCTCGACATCCCCGTGGAAGGAAAGACCTGATGACCCTTGGTCAGGGACTTGTCTTTTTGCACAGGAGCATCGACGATCTCGTAAGAGACGGCTGGGAAAACAACCACCACGGGTCGGGTCACCATAAACGGTTTGTGCGTGTCATCAGCCTTGGCAGGCTTGGTGGCCGCAACTGGAGAATTGGTGGAAAGGGCGGTGGATGGCGGATTGTTACTGGCCCCCGCTGAAGCCACCGGGGCGTTCGTGCCCCCCAAAACGGAAATCCGGGCCTCTTTCTCACGGGCTTCCTTTTTCCTCCTGAACATCTGTTCCTCAGGCGTGGCCTCTCGTTCGATCTGCATGGTTCCTGAAAACACGAGATTCCCCTGCTGATTCGTCGCCGTCTTGCTTTCCGCGCGGAGAATCACATCTATTGAATTCTTCCGGGCGGGAATGAAGATGTTCCGGAAATCCACCCCCTTCAACGCGCTTACCAGTTGAAGCCGGATCGGCCCTTGGTACCCCGGACTGCGCGTCACCTTGACCGGCACGGTGACGTCCTTCCCCAGCGGAAGTTTCAGGACGCTATTGGTACCCAGGTCAATAACCACGCGAAACGGAACCGGGTGCGTCGTCACCAGTACGGACTCCTCATGGAACGGAAACAGGTGCTGGTACAGGAAGGCCTGCATCAGATTCTCGGCGGGAACAGCCTGGCGTGTGATGGTCTTGCCTCCGATCTCGGCGGTTCCGAAGACACGGGGGGCATAGGCGCCCGCCGCCGTCTTGGACGCCGTCATGGTCGTGAGAATGGAATCCATTCCCGCGGGAATGAAGGGGCCGTCCAAGGCAATACCCTGGCGGGGCTCGACCAGGGACAATCGGATCTCACCGGCAAACCCATCCTTTCTGATGGCGTGAACCGTCACCGGAACCGAGCCGCACCGGGACACGGTCAAGGCCGCGGGTGTTGTGCGCAATTGGAAATCCTGCATCGGAGGGCCAATCCTCAGGCGGTAGGAATAGCCGCCACCACCGTGTCCCTGAGTATCGTACACCAGGACAGTATAGCTCCCGTCCACAGGAAGCACGCAGGCCAGTTCGGAGTCGGACTGATGCGTGATATAGCCTTCGCCCTTGTCCTTCACGTCATCATTCTCCCCGATTTTCCGGCCGCGCGGATCGAGAAGCGCCACGCACGAATCCAGGGGCGACCCCAGCCTGCGGGCCATGACCTCGATGCAAACCGGTTGCCCCTGCTTTCCCTGGAACCGGTAATAGTGCTTCTCCCCCGGCGTGCGGATGCAGCCGTTCACGATCACGGGAATGGCCACCGTCCTGGCTTGTTTCTCGCGGGTCGCAGGGCTGGTTTCAGTGATCTCCGGACCATCGCCCACCGTAAACAGAACACGGTTGGAGAGCAGCGCATGATTGGTCACAACGAGTTGACGGCAGGGCGGCACCATGGAATCCACGGCGGCCTGAAGGGTACCAACGGGGAGGTTGACCCCTGCCAGGCGCAGTGTAACAGGAGAGAGACCGAGGGGCGCCCCGAGCGGGAACACACCGGTAATGAACGGCAGTTCGCCGATTCTCATCCGATAGACAAAATCCTCGCGCCCGCGATAGATCGAATCCCGGATGGACAGGGCATACTCGCCGTCCTCCGGCACATCATAAAACAGAACCGGATCCTGATTGAACAGGAAATCGTCGGCAACGGCCACCTGCCTGCCTGTCGCATTGACCAGGGTGACGATAGCCTGAAACCAACCGGGTACCCCGTCCGCGATGTACGGCAGCAAGGCGCGAGCGGAGACGTCCACGACAAGATGCTGGCCTTTCCGCGCGAAAAATTTATACCAATCCACGTCCCCCGGCATGATCTGGCCTTCCGCGAGGACCGGCAACGCGGGAAGCACCGTGGCGGATTTTTGTTTGTTATTCGGCTCCGTCTCTTTCACTTCCGGGAGCTGACCCACCTGGAAAATGAGTTTATTCGAGATCGCATTCGTGGTGGCCAGGCAAATATCCCGGTCGCCGGGTTCGGCATCGGGCGAAACGGTAACTTTGAGCGTGATGATCTCGTCGATAACCGCCTCATTCTTCTTTTTGTTTTTCTTCTTGGGGTCAAGCGATCCCTCATTCGGATCCTTGGAGTCGATGACCTCGGCCTTCACCCCGGCGCCGGAGATGAGGACCGTCCTGGCGCCATACACATTCTCGCCTCCGATCTTCACCGTGAACGTGGTCCCCTGCTGTCCGCCTGCGGGATACACGTAACCGATATGGGACGCCTTTCCCGCGGCCATCGGGGCGGAATAGGTTCCTCCGGGCAGCGAGGCCAGCAGGCAAAACGCGATGAAGGCCGGCTTGTTCACATGATCTCCCGTAATAGTCCGCCTGTTTCCTTGGCGGGAATCTCATGGTCCGCCAGCGGGGACACCGCAACCTCGATCCCCTGAGGTGTCATCAATTTGGCTGAAGGATCGATGTCCAGCAGTTCCATCATGCTGCCCAGCAAATCCCACGGATAGATAGGCCGTTCAACGACGGTCTCTCCATGCTCGTCCGTTTTCCCGACAACCGTTCCGCCGCGGAACCCGCCGCCGGCCACCAGCGCGGAGAACGCTTTGCCGTAATGGCCCCGCCCGCCATCCCACGGCGGCTCCCACTGGACCTTGGGGGTGCGTCCAAATTCGCCGCTGACCCAGACGATCGTACTGTCCAGAAGCCCGCGGCTCGACAGATCCAGAAGAAGCGAGGAGAGCCCCTGGTCAAGTTCGGGAAGTTTCTTGTTCATAGCCTGGAAATGCTTCTTGTGCGTATCCCACCCCTGGTGGTTGATCGTGACGAAGGGGACCCCTCGCTCAACAAGCCTCCTCGCCAGCAGGCAGGACTGGCCGAATTTATTCCGTCCATAGCGGTCCCGGGTCGCCGGTTTCTCCTCGGTCAAGGCGAACGCTTTGCCGGTCGAACCGAGGATCATGTCATAAGCCTGCCGCTGATTGGCCGTGACGCTCCTGACCACAGTATCCTCTTTCAGGGATCCGGCCAGACCGTCGAGCGACTCCAGCAACACCCGGCGGTCTTTCTGGCGTTCCTCGGTGATGCTCTCGGAGACGATCCCTTCGACAGCGAAGGGATCCCGCGACGGATCGCCTCCCGTTGAAAACGGTTTATATTTTGCGCCGAGGAAACCCGCTTCGGAAAAGCGACCCTGGGGCGACGTCACGGTAATATATGGCGGCAACATCCCGGTGTACCCGCCGTTGTATCCTTTGAAGTAGGAAACCAACGCGCCCAACCCCGGACAGACCGGGCCGGAATCGGATTTCCGCCCTGCCTGGACCATATAGGCGGCGGTCTCATGGCCATTGTTGTTGTGCGTCATTCCTCGCAGCAGGGCATACTTGTCAGCCATGCCGGCTAATAGAGGCAACAGTTGGCAGATTTCGATTCCCGCGACATTGGTCGCAACCGGTTTGTTGAAAGGCCCGCAATAATCATAACCCGCCCCCGGCTTCGGGTCGAACGTGTCCAAATGCGAAGGCCCTCCCCACAGCCATATCTGGATGACGGATTTCGCTTTCCTCCCGCGGACGGGCGGACCTGGCTTGGAGGCAAGCGGATCGGCTCCCTGGGCGCGCAAGACAAGCCCGCTGCCCAAAAAAAGGCCTGCCATGCCAAGCGCCCCGTATTCGAGAAAAGCCCGACGGGAAATCGGCATTCCAACCACCAGTTTATCCTCACTCATGCACTCCTCCAATCGCCTTAATGTTTCAAAATGAACTCCGACGAGTTGATGAGAGCCCATGCCAGATCACAAACCGACTCCGCAGGTTTGCGCTTGGGCGTCTTCAGGTAGGCTGCCGCGATCCGTTTTTCCTCGTCACTGGGGAATCGGGAAAGGATCCGGAGGTACAGTTCTTCGATCAATTTTGGATTTTCATCAACCTTCGCGAGTTCAAAAGGCTTCCGGATTCCGCCGACGACCTGGTCTGCATTATTTCCCTTCCCCTTGCCTTTGCCACCTGGGTTTTTGGGACGGAAGGGTTTTGGCTCAGGGATCTTCCGGGAGGGCGCCTCAAGTTGTCTCAACACGGCGCTTTGCTCGATCTTTTTCTGGATATGGCTGGAGTTCAGGAGATGCTGGGCTTGGAAAACAGATGGGGTCGAGGACCGCTCAGACTCATACGAGGTGTTCCGGGAAGGCCGCCCGAAAAGTTCCAGAAAAGGCAATTCAATGCTTCCGTCGGCCAACTCGATGGCACGCTGGTCATCGGGCAGGAAGGTGAACGGTTCGGGGATACTGCTGGTATATTTCTCACCCGTTCCCGTGATCTGGTTGATCGCGTCCAGTAGCGGTTCCGCATCAAGCCGGCGAACCCGGTAATACGAAAATCCGTTACTATCGGCCTCGTTCCCCCCGGGAGGTCGGTACGAACACTAGTAGGCATTCTAATTCTGAATCAGCCTGTAAATATGCTTGAGGTCGAACTTCCGGTCGACCAGTTCTTTTTCCAGATACCCCAGAAGCTCGGGACTCCACGCAGGATTGGAAGTGCGCATGTCATCCGGTTCATGAACCAGCCCCCGCCCGAGCAACCAGTACCAGACACGGTTCACAATGCTCCGAGCAAACCAGGGATTTGCCGACGCCGTCAACCAGTCCGCAAATGCAACACGGGGATCCTGGTCGGGAGAGAGTTTAAAAACCCGCCCATCTGGGGTTTTAGGAATGACCACGTTCCCCGTGACGGTATTGGTCAAGCACCCGGCGGGATTGAAGAAGACGATTTCTTCTTTCCACTCATCCGTGCCCTTATATCCGATTTTCGCGAAAAACGCGGAAAAGCCAAGAATCTGGTCATCCGAAAAATCCGCCTTATCGAGGCGCAACCCCATGAACAGCAATGCGACGTTGTCGGCGATCTGCCTTGGGGTGCGGCCCTGAAACGCCCTGTAGAAATTGGAAGGCGGGGATCTGAAATTACTGCCCGATGAGGTCAGCAATTCCCTTACAAAACAATCATAAGGCTTGTTCTGCCGGAGACTCTCGCGAATCCACCGATCATAAGCCTGCACGGCGTTGGGCCAGAGGTTGCTGGGAAACTCGGCCTTGATACGGAGTAGATCCCCCCACTTGAGCCCCCAATAGGCTGAAAATTCATCCCGTTCCAGCAGGTTGTCAATCAGCCTGCTCCGCTTGCCGGGATCCGGGTCCGCAAGAAAATGACGAACCTCGTCGGATGTGGGTAGAGTCCCGATGACATCCAGGAAAACACGGCGGACAAAGACCTCGTCGGAACACCGGTCCGAGGGCATAACCCCCTTGTTCTTTAGCGCCGCCATCACCAACCCGTCCATCCGGCTTTGCACCGCGACCGGGCCGGGACGGCTTGGTTCGGGTGCGCCCCAACCGGCCCGGACGGGAATGATGAGGCCGAAGGCCAGACCCATCCGGACAACACAGGCTGTGTGCCTCCAATTCATCCCCGCCCTTCCCTGATTTCAAACATGTTTATATTCATAACGCTGATGCTGTTCTTATTATTGTGATGATAAATCATTAACGTGATTGATGACAGGACGAAAACCTTCACAAAGCTTGTGGTTTTTCGAAAAAGGCTTATCCTTGGATCTGTAAGGAAGAGTCGAAACAAGAGGAGGTACTTATGTTCCAGAAAATATTGGTTTGTACCGATGGGTCGCCCTACGGTGACGCGGCATGCCGTTACGGGATGATGCTGGCAACCGCCCTCAAAGCCAGGCTGACCGGGCTGCATGTTCTGGATATCCGGATGATCGAGGGACCGGCCCTGGCTGATATTTCGGGCGTTATTGGCGCATCAGGATATTACGGGGGCTTGCCTCAGTTTCGCGCACTTCTGGAGGCGAAGGGAAACGCCGTTGACAAGGGTTTCTCGGAAATGGCCAAAAACGCAAACTGTGACGCCACAATGAAAGTCGAAATAGGCCACCCGGTCCATGTTATCCTGGATCAGGCGGCTTCCGCCGATCTGCTGATCCTCGGGCAGCGCGGCGAGAACGAGCAATTCGGGGGTGACCTGATCGGTTCGGTGGCTGATCGGATCACCCGCCGCGCTTCGATCCCCTGCCTGATCACTCCCGGCCGGTTCTCCCCGATCCGGATGATCATGGCCGCGTGTGACGGAACCCCGATCTCGGACAAGGTGGCAACCCGGTCCGCCCTCCTGGCCAGGGCATTGGGGGCCTCCCTGACCGTCGTGACGGTTGCGGATAAATTCGCATCCGATGTGGCGCGCGACATCGCGACGGCGGCAAAGCAAACCTGCGAGGCGGCGGGATGCACTCCGGACACCGTGGTCTTGAATGGCCATGCCGGTGAAGCGATTCTTGATCGGATTGTCCGCGATAAAAGCGACCTGATTGTCATGGGCGCCCATGCCCATACCCGGATCCGGCAGTGGTTTGTCGGATGTACCTCGCAACGGATCATGGCTGACTCGGGAATCCCCGCCCTGTTGGTTCGGTAGGTGCGCCCCTACTTGCCAACCAGGCTGAGGAATTCGGATCGGGTTGACGTGTCGTTGTGGAAACTGCCCAGGACCGAGGAGGTCGTCATGATCGAGTCCTGTTTCTCCACACCGCGCATGATCATGCACAGATGGCGGCATTCCATGACCACGCCAACGCCTTCGGGCTTGATGGCCTCCATAATGTCGGTGGCGATCTGGGCGGTCAACCGTTCCTGGATCTGGAGGCGGCGCGCGTGGCAGTCCACAATTCGGGCCAGCTTGCTGACCCCAAGCACTTTCTTCCGCGGAATATAGCCGATGTGACAGCGCCCGAAGAAGGGTAGCATGTGGTGCTCGCAGAGGCTGTACACCTCGACATTCTTGAGCAACACCATGTTGTTGGCCTCGGCTGTGAAAATGGCATTGTTGATCACATCCTTGATGTCCGTCCGGTATCCGGAAGTCAGGAAGTCATAGGCTTCGGCAACCCGATCCGGGGTTTTGAGCAACCCTTCCCGGCCCGGATCCTCCCCGATTTCCTTCAACAATTCCCTGATCAAATCCGCCACCCGTTTCTTATTCATTTCGATCTCTCCGTCCCCTGGCTTCCCGCTCCCGACTGATCTCCACTTCGCTGCACCGGGCGAAACGAAGAGCGCCGGGTTTTTCAATCGCCACATCCACCCGTTTCACACGGCCATCCGACAACGCTAATTCGGCAATCCGCTGCGCCATCCGCTCAATCAACTTGAAGGATGTGGATTCGCATTCCGCGAGGATGGCTTTCTTCACCGCGCTATAGTCAACCGTGTCCCCAAGGCTGTCACTCAGGCAGGCCCGGGCAAGATCGGCATGCATCGTCACCGTCACCAGAAGTTCCTGGGGCAAACGCCGCTCCGTTGGGGTAACCCCCACCCGGCACCGCACCCGCAAGTCCCGAATCCTCAGTTTATCCAGTTCCGCCATGATCTTTTCCTCTCTTCAGGGAGACCTTAGCACAGCCTCCCCCGAAATCCAAGAGCCCTTACGAAAGGGACAATCGTCACGGGAACAAATCAGCGATTTACTAGTTGATTCATCATAATAAAAATGTAGAATGCCGGTTAAATAATAGAGGAAACAACCATGATTAATTTGAACGAACTACGCTCCGACGACCTGAAGAAGATAATGAACATCCGCCAGAAGATCGAAATCCTTGAAATCGAAATGGCGGCAATCCTCAAAAAAGCCCAGAAGCGGGAACCGCCGCTGAGCGTCTCGATCCGCAATATGCGTCTGCCGCGAAAGGCCCAGCCAAGCCTGCGTGAACTGATCACCACCATCCTCACCAAGGCCGAAAAACCGATGTCCGTGCAGGAAATCTATGAGGCCAGCCTGGAGGAAGGCTATCAATGGCGCTCGCAGGAGCCGATCAACGCCTTGAATGTCAAAATGTATACCGACCGGACGTTCAAGAAAGCCGCACCGGGCCAGTTTGTCGTCCGCAATCCAGCCAAGTAACCCGCCATGACCGAACCCTCGTCATCCGAGATGCATAAAGCCCTGTTCATGCAACTGGTCATTATGCTGTCCTCTTCCGCCATGCAGTATCTGGGTAAAATCATCAATCCGATGACCGGCAAGACGGAACTGAATCTAGAGGCCGCCCAGGCCACCATTGACATGGTGGAAATGATCGAGGCCAAGACCCGGGGAAATCTTGACCGCGACGAGGACCGCATGCTCAAGAATACCCTGACCACCCTGCGCATGAACTACGTCGAAACGGCAGAGTCAGCGCCCGCCAAACCCGAACCGGAGGCGGCGCCCGCCACCCCGGCCGGGGACAAAGGCCCAGACGGGGCGAAGGACGACAAGGAACCGAAGTTCCACAAGACTTATACCTGACTTGGCTCTTTCTTCAGATCGTCGTAGAAACAAGCCATGCTGGTCATCATGTAGGGCAACAGCCAAAGAAGCCCAATTCCGAAGGTCAGGATGCACAGCAGCGTCCACCCGAAGAACCGCCACTGCAGGCAGAATAACTTCCACTTATTGCCAGACATCATCCGGGTACTCTGCCGAATAGCTTCCAACGGACCTATTCCCGGAATGTCATTGATGACAAAATACGTCATGGAATAACGGAGTTGGGCAATCATGGCGGGGATAAAGGCCGCCACAAAAAGGGGAATCAGGAGGAGCAGTTTCCCCACCTCGGGCGCCCCACCGGTGAAGATATGCTTCAGGCCCACAATTCCCATCACTATCCCGGCCACTATCACCACCACCAGCGACGGCAACAACCATGCCAGAATCAACAGACCCATCAGAAGGGTTGCCAGGAATGCCGTCCCAAACTGCTTGAATCCGTCAAAAATCATTCCAATTCCCGCCGGTTGGCGACGGGACAAAACGAGGAAGAACAAATACCACCCCAACGCCAGGGGACCGCTGATCACAAAATTGATGAGTGGCCCCAACATGGGAATGATCCCCAAGGCGATGGCGATGAGTAAATAGACGACATTGGCTCCGACCGCCAGTCCCCATTGCCCGTCAAGGGCCAGCCTGCCCGATCCCATCAGGTCGCGGTTATGGGTACTACCCTTGAATGTTGTCCGGGACGACCACCCAGCCCCCGGCGAGGACATGGACGCCGCCGCATCAAACAAACCTGACACCGTCGATGCCTTGGTCCATTCGCTTCCCATGGTGGAATTCCAAACCAGGTCAGATGGCTTGACCTTTCCCTCTCTCGCAAGAGATACCAACGTTTCCCACTCAACCGGCCCCTGTTGTTGCCCATTAACTGCGTAATACCATTGCATGATGCTCTCCTCTTAATATATCCCAGTCCCTGACTGACATTGCCTGAGACACTAGCGAATCGCCTTTCTAAATCAATCTAAAATCGAACTGTTCACATTGACCCCTGTTCCAGTTCCACCTGCTCGAAACGGGGGGCCAGAATATGGTTGACCGCGAACGCGACCAGGTAGGCGAAGGCGCACACCGCAAACAGGAGGGCATATCCCGCCGTCTCATTGCCGGCCGCCTTGTAGTGGTCCAATAACCGTCCCGTCAGGATCGGAAAGATCATGCCGCCCAGCGAACCGGCCATCCCCCCCAGCCCGACAATCGAGGCGATCGCGCGTTTGGGAAATGTGTCGGAGACGGTGGAATAGAGGTTTGCGGACCAGGCTTGATGCGCGGCGCCGGCCAGTCCGATCAGCAGGACTGCGGCCCAGTCCCCGACCCTTGTCGTGAAGAAGATCGGCATCACGCACAGGGCGAAGACGAACATGCCGGTCTTGCGGGCGCGGGTCACGCTCCAACCGGACCGGACCAGGCGTCCCGTAATCCATCCGCCAAAGATGCTAAGCACGGTAATGACCCCATAGATGGTGACCAGCAACAACCAACTGTGCTTAATGTCCAAACCCCGGGTGGTTTTGAAGTAGTCCGGCAGCCAGATCAGGAAGAACCACCAGACGGGGTCGGTGAGAAACTTAGCCACCACGAACGCCCAGACCTGCCGGTATCCCAGCAGATCCACCCAGCGTATCTTGAGCATGTGATTGGTCGGTTCCCGGTCGCTCAGAATATGCTCGAGTTCTTCAGGGCTCACCTTGGGATGCTTCTCGGGAACCTCATACATCTTCAGCCAGAATCCGAGCCAGATAAAGCCGGCCACACCCGCCACGACAAACGGCATTCCCCATCCGAAATGAATCGCGAGGAACGGCACCACGGCCGGGGCGAGCAACGCCCCCACATTGGCGCCGGAGTTAAACAGGCTGGTCGCAAAGGCCCGTTCGCGACGGGGAAACCACTGCGCGGTGCCTTTCACGGCGGCAGGGAAGTTACCCGATTCGGCCAGTCCGAGCAGGACCCGGCAAAGACCGAACGCGGCCACGGCCAGTGCCGCCGCCCCGATCACCCGCCCACCGATCTGGACCGAGGCATGGCCGGGCATCATCTGGACCAGCGCATGCGTGATCGCCGCGAGGCTCCACCCCACCATCGAGACCGCATAACCGATCCGGACCCCAAACCGGTCCACGAACCAGCCGAAAAACAGAAGCCCGAGACCATACGCCCCTTGGAACAACGAGTTCACCAGCCCGAAATCCGCCTTGCTCCACCCGAACTGGGCATCCAGAAACTCTTTTACGAGCGAGAGAATCTGACGGTCTATGTAGTTGATCGTCGTCGCAAAGAACAACAGGGCGCAGATGACCCACCGATAGTTATTAGTCTTCATGATGGAAACAAGATGACCTACTGGAATATAAATTACAAGCAAATGGGAATGTCCTCTTGCTCCCGATCAGCGAAAAGTTCGTTTCCATCCCCCTGCCGTCATGGTAAACATCCACCCCATGCAAACCGGAAATCCCATCTCAGCCCTGGTGATGATGTCGGGCGGACTCGACAGTATGCTGGCCGCCTGCGTCCTGAAAGCCCAGGGCATCCGGGTCGCCGGGCTCTGCTTTGAAAGCCCCTTCTTCAGCGCCGACAAGGCCCGTGCCACCGCACAGAAACTCGGCATCCCGCTCATTGTCGAGGATTTCACGGACGACCTCATCGGCCTCGTCGAACATCCCAAACATGGGTTCGGGGCCTGCCTCAACCCCTGCATTGACTGCCATGCCGCCATGATCCGGCGAGCCGGACTCATCCTGGACCGGGACGGCTTCCACTTTGTGGCGACCGGCGAGGTGCTTAACCAGCGCCCCATGTCGCAGACCCGCAGGACCCTGGATATCGTGGCGGAGGATTCGGGATTGAAAGACCGTCTCGTGCGACCCCTGAGCGCCAAATTGCTTCCCGAAACCGAACCGGAACGCCAGGGCTGGGTGGACCGGAACCGCCTGCTGGACCTGAACGGCCGAAGCCGGAAACCCCAGTTCAAGCTGGCGGAACACTACGGCCTCACCGACTACCCCTCCTCGGCGGGCGGGTGCAAATTGACCGAACCCCAGTACGCGGATCGCCTCCGGGACCTCAGGCGCAACGGACTGCTCCGGGACCGGCACGCCATCACCCTGCTCCGTCTCGGCCGCCATTTCCGCCTGTCCCTCCACGCCAAGGCCATCGTCGGGCGGGATTCCGCCGAGAACAAGGCGCTGGCGAACGCCGCACTGCCTGGCGACATCGTTCTCAATACGGCCACCAGCATCCCCGGCCCAACCGTCGTCGTCACCGGCCGGGCCGGCGAGGCGGAGATCCTCATGGCCGCCCGGTTGTGCGCCCGCTACAGCGATGCCCGGACCGCCGCCACGGTAACCATCACCCTGTCCGGTCCGGAAGGCTCGAAGGAAATACCCGTCGTTCCCGCAACCGAGTCCGACATTGAGTATCTGAAAATCTGACGGGGTATTATGCAAAAACCGACCCGGCTATAGAATTTCCCGCCCAGCCATTCTATTCACCGTTTATCGCCATGGGTCTCTTTGCTGTGAAATAGAACACCACAAACGTGGCAAACACGCCGCTGGCCCCGTCGCGAAAGGCCACATCATACTCCTTCCGGAGCCGCTTCAATTCAGTCCGTGACAATGGCGCCGGAGCACGGGACACGGGGCCACCGGTTAACCCTTGGGCATGAATGGTGCACAGAAAATCGTCGGCCGAGTGATATCGGGTTTGAATCGTTTCCTCATCGGCCGTCGTGACAGAGAAACCTGACGATTGCATGGCCGACACGACTTCCTCCCTGGACGGGAGGCGTCCACCCGGCATCTTTCCCGGCGCGATACGGCGGCGCAGGGCATGGAGTTCCCCCAAAGTCCCGTCAATCATCACGGCGGCACTAATCCCGCCGCCCGGAACAAGCATTCCGCGAAGACCGGTGAACGTCCGGTCCAGCGGGGTCGCCCAATGCAAGACCGAACTGCTGAACACCCAGTCGAACGGGGCGTCCGGGTGATACTCCCTCACATCGGCAACCACATACCGCAACCCCGGGGCATTGCCCCACCGCTCCCGCACGCACGCCACCATGGGTTCCGACACATCGAGCAAGCACAGCGGGGCCTGCGGATATCGCTGGCGGATTTGCTCGCTGAACACCCCTGTCCCGCAACCCACTTCCAGAATCGATCCGGTTCCAAGTTCATCGGGGTCGGGCATCCGCTCGATAAGCCGGGCCGCCACATGCCGATGGAGTCCTGCCCCGCGCTCATACGTCTGGGCGGCGCGGGAAAACCGTCTTGCAACCAAACTCATCGGATCACTCCTTCGCGCCGGGCCGACTCGACGAGAAGACCGGCGGCACGATCCAACATTTCGGGGGTATGGGCGAGAGTCACCGAAAGACGCAAACGGGCCGTCCCCCGCGGTACCGTTGGCGGGCGGATGGGGACAACCAGGACGCCTTGATCCAACAAACGGCGGTGGAGCCGCAACGCCCTGTCGTTGTCCCCCACCATGACCGGGATGATCTGGCTCTCCGAAACGCCTGTGTCCAGCCCCTCCGCCCGCAAGCGGTCCCGAAATGCGGCCGCACGGGCCAACAAAGTCGCCCCCATATCCGGGGTTTCGCGCAGCACCTCCAACGCACCCACCGCCGCCCCCACCATGGCCGGAGGCAGTGCCGTGGAATACATGAAGGAGCGCGCCTTCTGGATGAACCACTGCCGCATCCCGTCTGAACATGCCACAAATCCGCCATAACCGCCCAGCGCCTTGCTCAGGGTACCCATGGATAGGTTGACTTCGTTTTCACTCCCCGCCTGGCGGACCACACCCGCCCCACCCGGCCCGAAAACTCCCGTGGCATGGGCCTCGTCCACCAGCATCATGAGCCCCTCACGGTCAGCCAGACTGGCGAGATCCCCTATCGGCGCGATATCGCCATCCATGCTGAACACCGATTCCGTCACCAGGAGACTTCGCCCGCCCGGTGGACAGACCCGGATCAGCCGGGCGCAATCAGCGACATCATTGTGGCGGAACCGGTGGATGCGAGCCCGGCTTAGCACCGCCGCGTCAACCAGACTGGCATGGGCAAGGCGATCAATGAAAATATGGTCCCCTCTGCCGGCCAAGGCGCCGATGATGCCGACATTCGCGGCATAGCCGCTCCCGAACACGAGGGCGGCGGGATAGCCCTTCAATACGGCCAATTGCCGTTCAAGATGTTCATGACAGGACAACGTTCCCACAACCAGACGCGAGGCTGTGGCACCGGCGCCGAACTCCGTTACCGCAGTCCGGACGGCGGCCACAACCTGGGGATGCCGGGCAAGCCCCAGATAGTCATTGCTGGAGAGGTTGATCAGTCTCCTGCCACCGGCAACCACCTCGGGCCCGGTGTTTCCATAGGGCACAAGATGCCGCTCCAGCCCCGCCTTGGCAAGGCTGGCGAGTTCACCGGCAATCCATGTCTCCGTCCGTCGCATTCCCGTATCCTGCTGGGCCTGCCGGATGTTGTCCAGCCGAAACAGGTATCCCATCGCATGATGGCTTCGCAACAAACCGCTTGTCGCATCCTTCGGGCGGGACTACCCTCATCAGCAATGAGACTCTGGACATTACATCCTCAGTATTTGGATCGTCAGGGCTTGCTTGCTCTCTGGCGGGAAGGACTTCTGGCGCAGGCAGTGTTGACCGGCAAGACCCGTGGATACCGGCACCACCCTCAACTCGCCCGTTTTCGGAATCACCAGGATCCCGTTGCCGCAATCGCAACATACCTTGCGGCGGTTTATGACGAAGCGGTGCGGCGCGGATATGACTTTAACGCCAGCAAGATCAACACACGGAGGATTCAGTCCCGTATCGCCGAGACAAAAGGCCAACTGCTCTATGAGTGGCAGCATCTCAAGAGAAAATTGGAAAAGCGCAATCCCTCTGTTTTATCCGAATTCGCAACGGTAAAAGCACCACGCTCACACCTTCTCTTCAGGATCGTCTCCGGGAAAGTTCGAAGCTGGGAGAGGCGGAAGGATGAGAAAATTTTAATTGAACTCAGTCAGGCTAAACACCGAACTCACACGCCTGCCCCAAAATCCCAATAATGACTTTGAGAACTCGCTTGTTCTCACACGCTCTTTTTGATTTACTGTATACAAACAAAGAAAACGTATACACAATGAAAACAATGACATTATCCCTTCGACTGAATGCCGACGAGGTCAAATTGCTGGATCAGGCGGCCGCCCATGACGGACTGGATCGATCCTCACTACTCAAACGGTTTTTCCGCAGGGGGTATGCCGATTATCAACTTGAGACCGCCTGTGCCACCTACCGGCGCGGCGAGATCACCCTCTCCCGCGCAGCGGAAATGGCCGGTTTGAGCCTGTATGACCTGCTGATCCGTTTCCCCGCAAACGGCCTGGAGCTAAATCTGACAGCGGAGGATCTTCGTCGGGAATTGGCCTCATGAATGTGGTTGTAGCCGATGCCTGTCCGATAATCTTTCTCACCAAATTGCATCGGTTACCGCTGATCCGCGAGGTATTTCCAGCAACAATCCTGATGCCGTCAAGCGTTACGGACGAACTTACCCGAAATGTAATCCCGATTCATGAGCAACAACGAATTCGAAGCTTCCTCAAGCATTGTCACATTGAATCCGTACGGGACCGTAGTTTTCCGGTATCGGCATTAAGCATGGCTGACCGGCATGTCCTGACACTGGCGAAAAAACACCCCAAGTCCCTTATTCTGACCGATGACAGTCTGGTACGACGCATCGCCTGGGCCGAAGGTCTTTCCGTCGCAGGCACCTTAGGTATCATCATTAGAGCCTCTCGAGCCAAGCTTATCTCCCCGTCCGAAGCGCTCCAATCCCTTGACGAACTTGTCTCAAAACATCAACTCCGGATCTCCGTGGAACTCTACCAGGAAACCATGAGTCAGATCCGGAATACGTAACGCCTTTCAGGGTGATCAATGCCATCGGTCGGGGTCAGAGAAGACCGTAAATTACAATTATTTCGGAACATGCGCCTGCTTCCTGACGAGTGCGGCAAGCCGGGCCACGGTCTCAGGCGGCATCAGCTCTTTCGCCCGTTTTCGCGCCGCGCTTATGGCCTGTGAACTGATCCCACCATAATACCCGCCTATCTCTCTCTGGGTCATCCCGCTCAATCGACAGGCCAGTCATAACACACAAACTCCTCGCCGCGCCGTTTATCCCGATCGCCGCCCAAAGTCTTTGATCTCCTTTTGAATCATCATAGTAACACCATGCCGTGCTTATAGCCCCGCCTAGGCTATTGATTCAAGTTTAACAATGGACAACAGGAATCCCTTATTGAGATAAATGGCGGGGGTTTGGTAGAATACCGCTGCCTGAAGAAATACGAATGATAATACGAAAGGGGGCGCGATGAATGTTCGGAACAGTTTTTGCCCGGTTATGATGCTTGTTCTCCTGGCTATTCCTGTGGGCGTACTGGCCCAGGCCAAGGATGTCACGGTCTCCTACCTTAGGGCGGCGGGTAGTTCGCTTGCCGATCGTGATACAGTCTCCTTCGATGCGATCTTTGTCTCCAGCCAGGGAATGGCTGAACCGACAACCTGGAACATGAGAGGGCGGAAATTGAGCCGTTTTTCGGTCAGGGATCCCCAGTCCGGCGTGGTCTTCCCCAATATGTACTGCAGCCAGGATTCCAAGGCCTTCAAGGAATTGATCAAATTGGACGGTGACAAAGCAATTCACATCACGGGCTACAAAGCGGAAGGCGAGTTACACGAGGTCTCCATCTATGTGAATTCGGTTGAGGTCATTCCCACCCCCACGGCAACCATTCCGGTAGCGCAGACAGAAACGGGCAAGACCTTTCGCGTGATTCTCAAGGACACGGCCTCCGGCACCAAAACAATCCTCGCCAACGTGGTTCCGGGAAAAACCTACACGGTGGAGTCCCTGACCCTCACCCTTGAGGCCGAGACAGAATCCACCTCAACAACAGAAAAAACGGGCGCCAGTAATCCGTAACCGGATCGTCCCTGGCGCCCTGTTATTCCTAGAACACGTAGGAAACTTTGATGCTTCCCACGACCGCTTCGGTGTCCTTGTAGAGACCGGCGGCGCCATCCTTGATCTTGCTGTCAGGCAAAGCGCTATACTGAATCGCGGGAGTGATCGTCAGAGACTTGGTCAGCGCGATTCCCAGCGAGGCGCCTGCAGTGACGTCATTGATGGCGTTCTTATCCACGCCAAAATAGAATGAGTTATACCCGGAGGTTGCGGCCCCGATGCCGGCAGAGAGCCCCAGCGTCACCTTGTCCGAGATCCCGTGACTGTACGCCAGCCCGAAGTTCCCATACGCGCCGTCCGCCGCATCGACGTCATAGTTGACGCTCAACGTCGGCACGATGGGAAGGTTTGGCAGTCCGATGGACGCATACACTTCCCGCGTTCCCGACACGGTCGTATTGGGGAATGAGTACTCGATATACCCCACCCCCAGGCCCACATTCCCGACCGTCTTGGCATACCCCAAGGTCAGGTCAAGTTCATTCAACTCGGGCGAGGAACCTGTCCCCACATCCGTCAGATTGGCATTTCCCCACGTATTGAGGGAGAACCCATTCTTCCCCACGGTGAAGGAGGGCTGGAACACCGCCTGATTATTCAGCACCTGGCCGCGCCACACATAGCCGGAAAGTACGCTCAGGTCGGTGGAGGCGGTCACAGCGGGCGCCGCATCCTCTCCCCTCGCCGTTCCCGCACCCACCAGCATTGCCAGCATCATCCATCCCCATCCCGTCTTCATTGTTGTTCTCATTGTAGAGTTTCCTTTTTCGATCTGTTCGCGAATTAATCCCGTGGCCGGCCCGGATTTCGGGCCGGCCACGGGGCACGTCATCCAATGGCCTCCCCGCCTGTTTCACCCGTCCTGATACGATAGCACTCGTCCAGATTCAGGACGAATATCTTTCCATCGCCCACCTGGCCCGTCCGGGCTCCGCCCGT
>Ga0118677_10005845_pt1 | contig 21279 bp, 17 predicted proteins | sample AliMusrvi5mmetaG_FD_86154 | JGI IMG/M metagenome (GOLD analysis project Ga0118677, IMG submission 86154)
TGTAGTTTTTGAGAAGCTCGTCGAGCAGTGCGTTGGTGATGAGTGGTTTCATTGGGATGTGCTGGTTCTGTTGATGGGGCACATCAGCGGAAAGCACTTACACAAAAATTATGACACCCCCGTTTGCGCCGATTTTTCGGCAAGGAATGCAATTAACCACTGAGTTCACTGATTGAACTGATTTGAGTTCTGCATTGAATTTCCTCTTCCTGCTTTTCTGCCTTCCTAATTAAAAACTTCTTCTGATTCTTTTCAGTGTTTTCAGAGGTTCTCAGTGATTCAGTGGTTCCCATGTGATGCGGCCATTGGACGCTCGATCCCATTTGCCATCCCGGCCCAGCGCGCTCGTATTCAATTTCCTCTTGATCTAGCAGAAAATCTGCGTTTGTATCCCCTCCGTGATCATTGCCAAGCCAGACCGCCCTTACTTTGACGCTTGGCTGCGCCGGACTGGCCGTCAGTTTGCCGTCAGTGGTCGGCTCACGCAGGTGGCCATCGTCCTGGCCAGTGAGAACGGCGAAACTCCGGACGAATGGAGCGCACGCCTCCGCATGTTGCTGGAGGGTAAGGAAGTGCCATCGCTCGATCTACTGATGCGTATAGACGCCCTGCTGGCGGGGACTAAGAGCGCCCGGAAAAAAGAAGAGAACCCCGCGCAGGGGACGCTTTTCGATATGCTGGCAGCCAGCTAAGCCGCTTTGCAAGACGGGTCTCGTCTTAATCTGTTCACGTTCTTATCCTAAAATCCGCAGATCCTTCTGCGGATTTTAGGGATATTTGTGTGGTCTGATATCCTTCTCAGGTAATAGACCCCATAAACTTGGCGTCTATTCCGCCTGATATGTGATGTTCCCATTCATCATGGTCATTTTCACTTTGGTGGCGCTGATCTCGCTGGGGGCAAGCTTGTACAAGTCTTTTTCCAGCACGACGATGTCCGCTGCCTTGCCGGGTTGCAGGGAGCCGGTTTTGTTTTCCAGTCCCAACACATACGCCGCATCCAGAGTGTAGGCTTTGAGCGCTTGATCCAGTGTGATGCGCTCATTTTCGGGCGGAACAATGGGCATGATTTGTTGTTTGCCATATTGCGGCAGAATGGCACGCGTCAGGGCCACTTGGATCGCATCCAGCGGGCGATACGTGGCCACCCATCCTGAAGCGGGCCAGTCCGTCCCGAATGCCAGACGCCCGCCAGCCTTGAGCATGGAGTTCATTCGGGCATACTCCGTAGAGACCAAATCCTTGCCAACGATTTTCATGATCAATCCGAGTGTGGGGTCCGGAGTAAACCACTGAGCAGAGGTTTGCATCGTGACGTTTAATTTTACGAAGCGCGTGATCTCCTCATCGGTGAGAAACATTGCGTGCGCGGCCGTGTGCCGTGACGGACTGTTGGGATAAGCCTTGCGCGCCTGTTCGATGGCGTCCAGATAGGCGCGTGTCGCCCCATCACCGTAGCTATGGGCATGGGTATCTATTCCATTCGCCTGGGCATTGAGGACTGCTTCTTTGATCAGCTTTGGTTCTATCTGAAAATCACCGCAATAACCGGGCTGGTCGGCATAGGGCTTGAGCATGACTGCGGTGTGCTGGGACTCGCCGCCGTCCAACATGATCTTCAGGTTCCGGACTTGCACCAACTCCGAGTTGAACTTGTCGCGCAACGCCAGCACTTTTTCCACCGGGTTGGTGACCGCCGAATTGTTCCAATAATAGCTGCCAACGATGCGCAGCGGCAGCTTGTTCTCCTTCTCCAGTTGCTGATAGCCCTCTAGGCCGCTCTCGGTCGGTATGATAGCTATCCCCGCATCAAACGCAGCCGTAATGCCCGCCGCCGCGAACTTCGGCAATTGCTCAGCCGTGGCGGCGTTCACGACTTCTGTGGTTGGGGGCTCCAGCTTGGCCAAGATTTCCTGTTCGGCGAGAGTCTCCACGACCCAACCTGTCGGTTCCCCGGTCTTGGGATCACGCTGGAAGTAGCTCACATTTGGCACAGGGTCAGGGCTCTTGGAATTGATCCCAGCTAGCTCCAGCGCCTTGCTGTTCACCCATGCGCTATGCACGTCAATGGCGACCAGCAGCACCGGCCGGTCTGGAAACAACTTGTCCAGAACCGCCTTGCTCGGGCCGGTGGTCGGAAACAAATAGTAGCGCCAGCCAAAGCCACGGATGACCTTGGCATCCGGATGCGCATCCGCCCATTTCTTTACCGATGCCAGCATATCCTCGACGGTGTCGCATTGCAGATCCGCGCCTTGCGCGAAAAGCGCCAACGTGGGATGAATGTGTGCTTCGACAAAGCCAGGCAGCAGCATCTTCCCCTGCAGATCCGTCACCTTTGTCTTGTCTCCGATGTATGCCTTCGCTCCATCATTGTTTCCGACATAGGCAATGTGCTTGCCACTAACGGCGATTGCCTCGGCCTTGGGATTCTGGCTGTCTATCGTGTAGATCGCGCCATTCGTGAACACATAGTCCGCCGTCTCAGCCGAGGCGGGAATGGCTGACAGCATCTCCCCGGCGGCAAGGGTGGCACAGACAGCCGTCAATTTAATTATTGAAGATGAACGGGAATTCAGTTTGTGTTTTTTCATGGGTTTTTGAGTTGGATATTCTGTTATGCTTCATTGATATATTGCGACAAGTGGTTCCATTCCCTAACGTGTCAGGCATTGGGCGGCACGCCTATCCAGATTGCAAATGCTTTATCATGTTACCCATCAGGCAAATTTAAGCCCGATAACTCCGACAATAATCATGCCGGCAGATGCGAGCCGTAGTGTTGATGTGGCATCCCCGAACATGGCAATGCCTATAGCGAAGGTTCCCACTGCACCGATCCCGGTCCAGACGGCGTATGCAGTCCCCATGGGGATCACACGTTGGGCTTGTAACAGCAAAGCACCGCTGATCGCCATGCAGACGATGGCAAAAATAATCCACAAAGGCCGGGCTCCGGATGCCGTCCACCCCAGCTTTAGTCCTATCGGCCAGCCAATTTCACAGAGGCCTGCCAGAATGAGATAGATCCACGCCATACTTGATCTCCTTGCGTTAAAGTTTTGTTCCGTATTGTGCCCACAAGCCCGGGTTGATCACGAGTGTGCCCGTCGTAAAATCCAGCGTCAGCGGATAGCGCGAGGGCGGATCAATAGTGAATTGGTCCAGTGAAGTTGACACGGGAACCAGAGCGATTGGTTTTTCGCGACTGATCGCGTAAGCATCGCGCTCACCCGTTGCTTGCGCGAACAGCTTGCCATTCTTGGCTGTGATTTCCACGGTAACGAAACGGCTGAATTTGTATTTCCCGGCATATTTAACAGGCAACGGAGCCGTGACGGTCACTGGTTGCGCCTGCTTGGGCTGTTCAGGCACAGACGACAAAATCGCATCCCACATCACCTCGGAAGCGACAGCAGGGATAAGGGCGATTGCCATTGTCCGTTCCTTTTCATTTTGAGGCAAATCCACTTCGCCAGTCGAGACAGCGAACAATACGTCGCCATCGTGCTCGGTGGCATAAGGCTGCAACCCGCGGGCCATGGAGGTGTGAACTTGAGTGGCCAGCCGTTGAAGGTCGCCAAAGGAAAGCTTTTGGTTGACCACTACCAGACTGATTGTGGTGTTGTGTGTGGGCTTGGTCTCGGCTGGGCCGTCATCCCATTTTTCCCGCACCGCTTTTAGCAGATCGGCGGTGACGATGTTGGTCGGCCAATTGGAGTCAGGATAGCCGGCTTTAATATGTCCTTCACGATCCGTTACCACCCCCAAAGCATTGACCACAGTAAAAGCCGCGATCTTGAGATTGCCTCGCTCATAATACGCGCCGCCTTGTCCTGAATGTGCGTTGCAGCCAAAAAAAGCGCCGGTTTTTGCAAATCTACCAGCGCCGGACGAACCGACTCGGAACACACCCTCTTTTGCCGCACGAAACGCAGCTTGGGCCAGTTTCTTATCGGGATAAACCTCGTTCAAACGCCGGTCGCCGAGATCATAAATGATGGCTCCGGTAACATGGGCTATGTCACCCCATGTGCCTGTGCGCAACTGGTCGTCCTTTATGGCCGTAGCCACCGCCGTTGTGGATTCTAATCCATAGGAGGACCCTCCTGATAAAACAACCGCATCAACCGATGGTTTGTCGCGCCCAAGGCGCAGCAGTTCGGTGTTGGCAGTCACCGGTTCGCCTCGCACATCAAATGCGGCCAATACTTTTCGTTCAAAGCGGAACACAGTCACTCCTGTCGGCCCTTCTTTATATTCGGCCGTCCCAATTCGGATCATCGGCCAGTCGAACTTGATTTCCTTGCCACCCGCGTTGACGACGGGTTGTAAATCAGACTGATCGTTAGGGACGGAGTCATCCGTGAGCGCGAGGGTGGTGGTCGTCAAGACCATGCCGACGGTGACAACGGCTAGAGCTCGCCCCAACCAAGGCACGCAGCCACCCTTGCTCTGATGGGAAGTGAATAGCCAGTTAAGGCCTTGGGGTGGCTGTTGATCCGCGCCAGATATGATGTTTACTTTTGTTCTCATAAAATGAAAAACCAAGTGGTCCTGCAATCATTTGCCGAAGGTAAACGTGACGGATAACTTCAATCCCCAGTTGGGACCGCCGGCGGGACGGACAGCATACTCTCGCACTCCCAAACCAAACTCCACGGGCATTTCGCCAATCCGCACGAGCTGCGAAACCGAGACATCAATCGGAATTGTCCATTGGCGACCAGTCCAATCATAGCCAGATTCCGTTCCCACTCCGATAGTTGTGAGCGAGTCGGTGGTGTAAGCCAAAAATGGTTGGAGATATGTGGTGTTCACATTCTCTGGTCCATTGCCGGCAAAGGACCAGATATGGTTGACCAGCATCCCATATGTCCAAGCGTCTTCCTGCCGCAGAATGACCGCTGTAGGACCAACTCCCCAACGGTCTGCACCAAACTCATCACGGGATGCCGTTGGCAGTCGCAGTACGGGGCCTGCACCTATAATCCAGCCATCAATCGGCTGTTTTGGGGCAAAAAAGAAACTTTGCGTGATGTCGCCAATGCCGCAGCCGGAACCGGATTCCCCCGCGATCGGTGACTTCTCATATGAAACGTCGGCAACAACCGGCAAGATGGTGCGCGAAATCATAAGCCAATCCGGAGTCAGTTCAAAGGGTATAACCGGTTGAATATTCAAGGTATAACGCTCTGTATTTCCAGACCCGGAATCCAGACGGCCTTCCAGCGGCACTGAAATCAAGTCCGCCAAAGGATTCTGTAGGCTCTTGGCCAAATCGGTGTCACTGGTGCTTGCGCTCCCTGCGGCTGACGGTGAGGCGGAGGCATTATTTGTTACAACTTTCTGATTGGATGTTTGCTCAAGCGCAATCAAGTGTAATGAGAAGCTAGACAAGCCGAGCACTGCGATAACCGTGCTCTTATATGAAGGTATAAGGCTCATGGGTTTTTAAAGTGAGAATTGCTCTTAACCGGGTGATACCTCAAATTCGGCCCACACGGAGACTAATTCATTCAATGAATGGCACTAATATCAAATAAAGAGATAGGAATTTGATGATGTGGAGTCAAGATTTTATTTTGTGACAGATTATTTTTTGTGGAGAGTTTTTCCCACAGGAAGCAGCATTCTGAGAATGGGTTCTTTTCCGTTTCCAAAATGCCGGCCGCCATGTCGAGCGCGTCAAGATGGCCGTACTCCGCGGCGATCTCGCAGATTCCCTCATTCATCGCTTCGTGCCGGGAGCCGTGCCTGGCTTTTTGCCACATCTCATCGACCGCACCCGGCGCATCGAAGCCCGGAAGTTGCCGGATGGAGTCGAAGGTTTGCCGTTTGTTGTTTCCGTTGACCAGATAGGACCGGAGCGCGGGATAACTGCTCGGATCTTGAAGCGACGCCACCGCCTTGATCCAGTCTGCGGGCAAATAATGTTTTTCCCGCGCAAGCCCGGAAATCAGCGTATCGCGGGCGTCCGGCTGCCATCCGAATTTGACGACGATCTCCGCCAGATCGTGTTCATCCGCGAGGGATTGCAGGATCAACGCCTCGTCCTCCGGGCGTACCAGCCGCTTGATCGCGTTGCTCATGTAGAAATGTGCCCCGTCTGAACGAAAGCGATTCGCCGCCGCGATGAGCAGATCGAGATTTTCCGGACCGACTTTCTCCAGCATCCCGGTTTGCGGGTCTTTGTCGCTATAAGAACTCTGCTTTCGCGACGCAATCGTCACGGCGTTGATGTATTCCTTCACCTGTTCCCTGGCGGCATTTTGTGGAAGCGAGATTTTGCCGAGAGCCTCCAGATCGGGTCTGACCGGTTCGTAGCGGTGGGAAATGGAAGGGGTTGCGCCGGCAAGTTTGAATTGATCCACCACAAGTTGTTTTGAGAACGAGGCCGCCCGCGTAAGTTCCAACCGCTCCAGGACGGCGTCCGCGAGCCATTCCCGCGTAAGATCGGGCGTCGGTTGCGAGCGGTTTGGATCCGCCCCGAACGAAAGGCGCACCGGTTGGTTCACCAGCCTCGTGGAACTCGGATGAAAAGCAAAAGCGCCAAAATCCCCCTGTTTTTGGACAACGGCCTCGCGGCGTTTTTTGTTCAGCAAAACATAAATGACATTTCGCCTGTTCAGAGCCATCTCCGGGGCTTGATCCGCCCTGGGGGCGAAAAGCAGATTCAATTTTCGCTGCTGTAAAACAAGATCAAGGCCGTCCGGCTGCTGGAGAACATCCGTCACGACGACATGCTCCGAGCCCTGGTCGTAGCGTGAGCCTTTGACAAGCGGCATTTCCGCTGTCACGACGTACCTGGACGCAACCAAATCGATGTCCGCGGTAAACTTGAACGGCTGCGCGGCGTTCTTGTTGTAAGTATCCGCATCGATCGTGAACAGAGGGGTGCTGTAGTAGGATCTGCCATAGTTCCGGCCATTGACAACCGGCGTGCCCCCGAGCGCCAATTCGATCGCCTCTGCGTCCGGCTCGCCTCCACAATAGGAAGTTTGCGCCTTGCTCACCTCCACCGGACTGCCGTCCGGCTGCGAGTTCAGATGCGGGTTGACCGACTTGACTTCGACGATATACCCCTTGGGTACTCCCGGTGTTTCGATTTGAGACTGGATGCTTTTTCGCGACGGACCATGGCCGCGAATATTCATCTCATCCGAGGCGGTCACATCCAAGGCGAGCGAAATTTTGACCGCCCCGGCATTAAAATTCGCGTCGCGGCACACGGTCACCTCCTGGGGTTTGAGAAAATCCCACGGCCAGCAGGATTGGACCGTAAAGAATGCGGCCATTACCAGGATCGCCCCGGCAGCCGTGCGCATGGTATTGCGGGTCAAATACTGGTGGGCGATCACGGCGCCGCCCGCGAGAACCGTCAGCAGCGCACAGACGACGGAGCGCGACTGGGTCAGCGAGAAGTCCTGCGCTTGGTTCATCATGTTTTCCGGGTGCAGCAGAAGCCCGAACCAGAATATGCCCATTCGCAACAGGAGCGCCGCCACCAGAACCACCACGCCAAGAACGGCAAAACGCCCGAAATTCGCGGTGACTGCCGCCAGGATCGCGACCTCGAAGATGAACGCGAGCTGCTGCAACACGATTTCCGGCGCGGCCAGGAAGAGGTCGTGCAGGGTGGCTCCGTTGGCCGCCAGGACAACGATCTCCGCGACCAGCGGCGGAAGGACCAGCACTCCCAGGACGAAAAGCGCTTTGCTTTTCAACAAAGCGAAGCGCGAGATGGGCCGGGTAAACCAGAAAGCCGTTGTACCCACCAGCGGTTCCTCCTGGACTACCAGCGGGATGACAACGACGAGCATCAGCAGTTGGAACAGCGGAACCAGCACGGCAATGCCAGTGAAAATCGCCTGTTTCACGCGATCACCGGGGTTGATGCCTGCTCCAATCAGCGCGCATTGCAAAACCACTAAAACAAGCCATACCGAAAGCATGACCCGTGTACGGCGGATGTCCTTTTTCAACAGATGGAAGGCAAGATTCATGATTGGCTCTCCGAAGGGTTGTTGAGTCTGTAGGTGCGGGCCAGCACCAGAAAAATGTCGCGCAGGGAGAGCGGGGTAGCCGTGATTTGTCCGGCGTCGGGAAGCATTTCGCGAACCCGGGCCTCGCTCGATCCGGCTTGATAGAGGCTTTCGACAACGCAGACGCTGTGCCCGGCGATCTCCGGGACGAGCCATGACGGCGGAAGCGAAGCGGGAAGCCGCGCGGTTTCCGAGACCACACATTCGATCCGCCGGAACCGCGCCTGGAGCGCCGCGGCGGATTCGGCCAGCGTGAGCCGCCCGCAATTAATGATGCCCACCCAATCCGCGAGCCGCTCCACCTCATCGATGTCGTGCGAGGAAATGAAGACCGTCCAGTTGCCCTCATCGGACAATTCGAGAATGCCGCGGATAAATTCGTCGCGCACCAGCGGATCGAGGCCGGTGAACGGTTCGTCCAGCACGAGCAGGCGCGGCCGGTACGCCAGCGAGACCAGCAGCGCGGCCTTTACTTTCATGCCGCGGGAAAGGTTCTTGAGTTTTCGATCCGGCGGCAGATCGAATTGACCGCGCAGTTTTTCGCAAAACGCCTTGTCCCAGTCGGGATACATTGGCCTGCAATATTCGATCAATTGCGCGACCGTCATCCATTCGGGGAGTTTCTGGTTTTCAGACACATACCCGATCCGCGCGAACTCGGACGGGCCGAGCCGCGTCGAATCCACGCCCAGCACAGACGCGGCGCCCGCGGTGGGCCGGAGAATGTTCAACAGCATCTTGATCGTGGTGGTTTTGCCGGCTCCGTTCGGTCCGAGAAACGCGTAAATGCTCCCTTGCGGCACGGCGAGCGTGAGATTGTCGACCGCCCCGGTTTTGCCGAAACGTCGTGTCAGGTTGTGGGTTTCGATGACGTGATTCATTTGATTTTCCCGATTTAGGACAAACGGCTCCAGTGCTGTTGGACGGCCTGCATGACATCCTCGATGTCGAGTTGAAGCTGTTTCGCCTCGACCACGACCCGCTCCACGTCGTCCCCGAGCAATTCCCTGCGCTGTTCCCGGGTGGAGGGGCGGGCGTCGGCGACGAGGGTTCCGATGCCGGGCTTGACATCGAGCAGCCTTTCATTGACCAAGGCCGCCACAACTTTGTGGGCGGTGTTCGGGTTGATGCGAAGCTCCTGGCTGAGCACGCGCACCGACGGAAACCGGTCGCCCGGCTTCAGGGCGCCGGCGATGATTGCCTTTTTGACCGAGTAAACCACCTGTTCGTAGGCGGGCAGCCCGGACTTGAATTGCAACTGGAAGGGCAACATATGTGTACTAGTTATCATAGGACACATAGAGCCTATCAGGAGGACCTATCGGTTGTCAACGGGGTGAGTTTAAATTTTTGATTATAGCAGTTTAGAGTCTCGCCGAAGGAGTGGTCGATCATGAGCGGCGCGCCGTTTTGTTTTTTGCCGTGCATTACGACCGGCGAACTGAAGGCCGGTTATATCTTGGACTACATCTCCGGTCTGCCCGTCCGCGCGACGTTGGGGGAGACCGAGGCGGTGCAGGTCTTCGCCCGCCGCCTGGCGGAAGATTATGGCTAACGCCGGAATTCAAAGCGGTGTTCGCGATCCACTACCTTTTGAACATGGGTAGCCTGTGCCTGTCTTGTAAAAAATAGATGTTTGCGTATCACAGTCACTATGATATATTGTAATTAACAAAGCGGGATTGCGCTTTTTCTACGATCGTCCGCAGGGAAGGCGCGCCGCCAAAAGGAGGACGGCCATGAAAAACAAAATTGAAAAAAAGGCCACCACGCAACAGACGGCGCGCAGCGGAAAACGCGGAACGCGCGGCAAGGCTGCGGCCTTAATCGCGCCCGATGGCGCGAATGGTTCCACGTCCGGACTCGTCGATATGGCCGACGCCATTGCCATGCTCAAGACCACCCGCCCGACGTTTTACCGCTGGCTCCGCTCCGGCAAGCTACGGGGGATGAAGGTCGGCCGCCAGTGGCGGTTCTACCGGAGCGATGTCGAGCGGTTCCTCCAGGGAGAGGGACCGCTGGTCGATGTGGCGGGCGACCTGACTCCGCTATTGACCGCGCTGCACCGGCATCTGCCCGACAGCGGCCAGCCGGATCTGGCGGCGGCGCCGGATCGTGAAGATGCACAGGCCGTCCGGCTCATGATCGAAGCGGCAGCCCACATGCGGGCGAGCGACCTCCACATCGAGCCGCACACCGACGCCGCCGGCCAGCGGGTGGCGCGTGTGCGGTGCCGCGTGGACGGCGTGCTGCACACGCTGGCCGATTTTGACATCCGCCTGCTGCGCCCGATCATTGAACGCTGGAAGATCATGGGGAGCTGCGACATCCACGAGACCCGGCTGCCACAGGATGGAAGGGTCGTCGTAACGGCCCGGGGCCGGCAGCTCGATCTGCGGCTCTGCTTCGTGCCGGCCAGCACGGGAGAATCGATCACCGTGCGCTTCCTCGATTCCAGCGCCGTGCAGCTCTCGCTCGACCGCATCGAATTCTCCGCCCGCGACAAGGAGCGCCTGCTGCGGTTTCTGGGTGCGCCCTGGGGGCTGCTGGTCGTCAGCGGACCGACCGGCAGCGGCAAGACCACCGTGCTCTATTCCTGCCTCATGCACTGCACCAGGCCGGAGGTCAAGGTGATGTCCGTGGAGGATCCGGTCGAGTATATTCTCCCCGGCGTGACGCAAATCCAGGTGCGGCCCGCCGACGGTCTGAACTTTCCAGCCGCGCTGCGCGCCGTGTTGCGTTCGGACCCCGACGTGATCATGATCGGCGAGATTCGGGACCTCGAAAGCCTCCAGGTCGCGCAGCAGAGCGCCCTGACCGGACACCTGGTCATGACCGTGCTGCATGCGGGCGAGGCTGCGGCGGCCCTGCAGCGCATGATGGACATGGGCAGCGCGCCATTCCTGATCGCCGACACCACCAAGCTGGTGCAGTCCCAGCGGCTGGTACGCAAGCTTTGCAAGGCGTGCAGCCGCCCCTGCCGGCCCGCGCCGGACCTGCTGGCGCGCGCGGGCGACCTGGCCCGCGCGGGCGGCTTGAACTGGGACGAACTGCCGGCAAACTACCGCGAAGCCGCGGGGTGTCCGGAATGCCGCATGACCGGCTACCGCGGGCGGACCGTCATCGCGGAGACGCTCGAAGTCACGCCGGCCATCCGGGCCGCCATCTGCCGCAATGCATCCGTCGAGGAACTGCGTGCGCTGGCCGTGAAAGAGGGGATGACCACGTTCGTGGCGGACGGCATCCGCCGCGCCGCCCAAGGGCAGACCACACTGGAAGAGGTACTGCGCGTCGCGGGCATCGAGAAGCCGTGAAAAATTACCGGACGCCGGGGCCGGCGTCCCTCCAGTTCTCGAAGCAATCGCCGATAGCAGACTTTTGGAGGGCGGTCGGCCTCGACCGCCGTTTTACGATTTTGAATGCGCCCGGCTTGCGCACAGTCTTGTGATTTGCTATAAATTTTAGGTTTTGGCGGGTGGTCCCGCTGAAAGGATCCGTTTGTGCCGCGCTTGGTGGTGCGGAAAGACACAAACGGCAGTTTAAAAACAACCCAACAACAATCACGACAGGGCCGCTGCTCTCTCACGTCTTCCGGCCCTTGCTCCAGTCCGCCGCCGATGCACGAGTCCTTCGGACCCGACGCCGCCCCTGGCTGAACATTGGCCATCCCTGTCGTTTCGGATCCCCTTCACATGGCAATCAGGAAACCCATGGCCGCCGTCGCCAAGACCGGCCCGATGTATGATGCAATGAACGCCGCCCTCGCGGCGACCATGAGCCAGTTCACCCCCGGTACGATCGTCAAAGGCACCATCAGCGCCATCAGTGGCGGCGAAGTGATGGTCGACATCGGGTACAAATCCGAAGGCGTCGTCCCGGCCAACGAATTCGAGGACATCTCCACGGTCAAGGCCGGCGACGTCATCGACGTGCTGTTGGTCGAGCTCGAAGGCGAGAACGGCATGGTCTCGCTGAGCAAGCGCCAGGCCGACGACAAGCTCCGCTGGGAGGCCGTGCTGACCAAGTATCACGAGGGCGCCGTAATCACGGGCGTCATCAAGAGCCGCGTGCGCGGCGGTCTGATTGTCAACATGGACGGCATCGAGGCGTTCCTGCCGGGTTCGCAGGTCGACATCGCCCCTGTGCATGATGTCGAGCCGTACATCAACCAGACATTCGAGTTCAAGGTCATCAAGATCAGTCCCGAACGCCGCAACATCATCGTTTCGCGCCGCGAACTGATGGAAGACCGCCTGGCGGACAAGAAGCGCGAGCTGCTCTCCTCCATTACCAAGGGGCAGCGCCGCATCGGCCGCGTGAAGAACATCACCGACTTCGGCGTGTTCGTGGACCTGGATGGTCTCGACGGCCTGCTGCACATCACCGACATGAGCTGGGGCCGCGTGAAGCATCCGTCCGAACTCGTGAAGCCCGGCCAGCAGATCGAAATCGTGATCCTGGACGTGGACCTCGAGCGCGAACGCGTATCGCTGGGCCTCAAGCAGGCGCAGTCGAACCCGTGGGACAATGTCGAGCAGAAGTACCCGGTCGGCAGCCGCCTGCGCGGCAAGGTTGTCAACCTGGTGCCCTACGGCGCGTTTGTCGAGATCGAGCCCGGCATCGAGGGCTTGGTGCACGTTTCCGAGTTCTCCTGGACCAAGCGCGTGGCCCGCGCCTCGGACATGCTGTCCGTGGGCGACGAGGTCGACGTGGCCGTGCTCAGCATCAACCCGACCGACCAGAAGATCGCGCTTGGCATCCGCCAGACATCCGCCAACCCCTGGGACACGGTGCAGGATCGCTATCCGGTCGGCAGCCGCGTCAAGGGCAAGGTCCGCAACTTCACCTCCTACGGCGCGTTTGTCGAGCTGGAGGAAGGAATCGACGGCATGATCCACGTCACCGACATGTCGTGGACCCGCAAGATCAACCACCCGAGCGAAGTGCTGCAGAAGAGCCAGGAAGTCGAAGCCATCGTGCTCGAAGTCGATTCCGGGGGACAGCGCATCAGCCTCGGCCTCAAGCAGGCGACCGACGACCCATGGAACACCATCTCCGCTCGTTATACGATCGGGCAGGTGGTCAAGGGTAAGGTTTCCAAGATCGCCTCGTTCGGCGCGTTCGTCGAGCTCGAGGACGGCGTGGACGGTCTGGTGCACATCTCGCAGCTCAGCGACCAGCGCGTCGAGAAGGTCAAGGACGCCATCAAGGTCGGCCAGGAGGTCGAGGCCCGCATCGTCAAGATCGACCGCGAGGAACGCCGCATCGGTCTGAGCATTCGCGCCATGACCATGGGCGAGGCCGAGGTGGCCGAACTCACCAAGGAACTCAGCCAGACGGACCTCAAGCCGGGCGAAAACCTGGTGGGTCTGGCATCCGCCTTCGACGATGCCTTCGCGCAGAGCGAGGAATGGCATCCGGGCGCGGACAAGGAGAAGAAGGAATAGTCCGTCGCGCAGTTGGCAGACGGAAAAGCACGGGGCGCTCGACGCGGCAATCACCGCAGCGAGCGCCCCTTTTTTATTTCTCGCCCGGATCTTTCCCGGTCGCGGCGGCGGCTGACCGCCGACACCATGGCGGCGAATCCGGCGACCCCGCCCTACCCACTCTACGCGCCTAACAACTTCTGCACGTCCACGGTCTTGCCGGTTCGAATGGCCTCGTTGGCGGCGGCGCCGACCATCACGGCCTGCACGGCCTCCTCGATCGAAGCCATCCGGTCGCTGGGTTTCTTTTTCCAGTCGCCAAAAAATTCCGCGCGCAGCGCCGGATCGGCGCCGCCGTGCCCGCCTTCCTGCTCGCGGACGGGGATGTGCTTGACCTTCTTGCCGGCCAGAAAGAGCCGGAGACTTTCGCCAGCCTGTTCCTCGAGGCCCGGCAGGCGTTTGGCGCCGGCCATCCAGCCCGTGTTGTACACGCAGCCGTATTCCAGCCGGCCCTCTGTGCCCTCGACCACGCAGCGCATGGACTCGTACGGACAGAAGGCGTTGAGCGTGTAGGAAACCTGGATGTCGTTCTGGTAGTGAATCAGCGCGCCCATCTGGTCGCAGATGTCGATGCTGCGGTCGAAGACGCAGCCGTCGCGCAGATAGCCATCCTCGCCCTCGGCTTCCAGGTACATCTTGCGATGAACCTCGTGCTGGAACATGTCGACGTGGAACGGGCATTTCCTGGCGTGTGCGCAGCCGCGGCAGCGCTTGCCGCGAAACGCGCCGTTGTGGCCGTAGACCGCCAGACGCCCCTGGGCGCGCACCGTGGCGGGTTTGGCGTCCGCCCACCAGTTGAGCAGGTCGAAGTGGTGGCTGGCCTTGTGGATCAGGAGCCCGCCGCAGTTGGCAAGTTGGCGGTGCCAGCGGCGGAAGTAGTCCGCGAAGTTGATGAGCGTCACGCGCCCCAGCGTGCCCGCGCGGATGATGTCGCGGATCTGCTGGCCGGCGGCGCTGTAGCGCAGGTTGTGCGTGACAAAGCACGGACCGCGGCTGCGCTTCGCCGCCGCAAGGATCGTGCGGCATTGGGCGGCGGTGGTGCAGAGCGGCTTTTCGCTGTAGACGCGCTTGCCCGCCTTTAATCCGGCCACAATGTACTGCTCATGCGTGCAGTCGCGCGTCGCCACCACGATGGCGTCCGGTTCGGTCATCCGCAGCATGCGTCCGAAATCGGTGTAGGCCGGCACCGGCCGGGGCAGGCGCGAAACGCAGTAGTTCGCGCGCACGGCGTTGTTGTCGCAGACCGCCACCAGTTCGGCGGTCTTGGGAAAGTCCTTGGCCAGCGGCAGGGCGAACATGCCCGTTCCACGTCCCCCAACGCCGACAACCGCATATCGTTTGATCGCCATGGGATACCCTTTCACTGTTTTGTTTCCTGTTCCACCTTCTGAAGCGCCTGGGTGCGATCCTTCGTCAGATCGGACGCATCGAACGCCGCATTCCCGGTCGGCAGATAGACGTTCAGCCAGGAGACCGCCGTGTCGGTTTCCAGAACCCCCCGGCCGAGCTCAACCTCCAGCACGTGCCCGCCGCAGGCGTGATCGTCGGAAAGGAAGTGCATGTGGTACCCGGGGATGTTCAGCCCCTTGACGAAAGGCGGGGACCGGAATCCAATCAAGGTGCCGCGGACATGCGCAAGATCGAAGACCGCCTGGGTCTTGGTCACTTCGGCCAGCGGGCGATACGGCTTTTTCTGGACCGGAACGCTGCGCACCTGCACGCGGTTGAACTCCCCATGCACCCGGAACGCGCAGAAGCGATTCTGCTCCGGAACAAGCGCGTCGATCCGCACTTCCAGTGCCTTTCGTTCGGCAGGGCCCGGAATGGTTTCCTTGCGATCGCCAACAAACTTCGTGACGCAGGCAAACGGCGTCCGCTCGGAAAGCTCCGGCCGGTAAACCCTGCCGTCGGCCCGCGCCCGGTAGAACGCCCCATCGAGGAGAATCATCTCCCCGTCCATGCCCTCGAAGGTTCCGATGCCGAAGTCGCCATACTCGCGCAATGCCGCCAGCGACATGTGTCCGTCATAGACACCGGCCATCAAGGCGTCGATAGTGGCCACTTGCGTGATGCCATTGGATACTGACCGGCATCCGGACAAGGCCAGCGCCAGAACCAGCGCAACGAAACGTGCGCCCAACCGTTGGGTCGTGGGTGCCATGATTGCCTCCTCTTTCTAGCCAGAAAAGAACGAGGGAAGTGTAGCAATGGCAGAACGCAAAAGAAACGGCGAAGCTGCCGCCGTGACAACCCGCCGCCATCCGTCTATAATCCCGGTTGTTCTGGTGGTCTTCGCGCCTGTTTGGATGCAAGCCCCCTGAACGCGGGAAAGGTGGCAGTGTCTTGCGGTTCTTGAAGCGCATCTTCCGGTTTTTCTTCGGAATCTTTCGCCTCGTGGTCTGGATGGCGGGTCTGCTGTCCATCGCCGTGATCTGCTATTTCTACGTGGCCGAACGCCCGGTGCCACGGGAAACCCTGAGCCATCTGTTGACCGCGCTGAGCCCCGACACCGACGCCCTGGATGCGCGCAGCGCGGCTTTTGGCCTGCGACAAGGCCTGGTGCTCCGAAAGGTCCGTTTGCTTCCCAAGGGCGTCGTAGCGCCGGAATGGTTCACCGCGGACGAACTGCGCCTCTCCGGCGGGTTCCGCCCCGACCGGCCGCCCCGGGAATGGATCGATACCGTGGTCGCGCACCGGATCAACATCGCCGCGCTGCCGTCACATCCCTCCGGCGGCGGAACTGCCAACACCACCAATTCCGCCGCCATCCCCACGCTGGCGCCCATGCATTTCGATCTGGTGGACGCCACCTTTCTCGGCATGCGTTTCAAGCGGATCCAGGGGCTCTTCCGCCAGGAAAAGGGCGTAGTCATCATCGAAAATGCCAAGGTCGAATGGCCGGACGACCGCTGGCCCGAGGACGTCTCGGGTAGTGTCCGGTTCGACCCCGCGACCGGGCTGATCGAAGGCCAACTCACCGGACGGCTCACGCCGGATCGCATCTATCCGCTGCTGCACATGCTGGAAGCCAACGGTGTCCTGGCAGTGGCGCAGCGGTTCGTGTTCAACACCAAGCCGGTCGAGGTAGAGGCGCGCTTCTGCGTGGATCCGGCCAAATCGCGCGACGAACTGCGCCTGACACTGTCCGTAGTCGATTGCACCTACAGCGGCGAGCCCGTCCGCCGCGCCAATGCCGTGATCGTGGCCGAAGGCTCCAATGACCTGACCCATATCGCCATTCAACCGCTCGTCTGCGAACGCCCGGATGGCAACCTGTCCGGCAGCCTGAACATCGACACCGTTGCCTCCAACGTCGATTTCATCGCGCAATCGGACATGCCGGTCGATCCGCTGCTGCACATCATCCGCGTGAACATCAACCCCGAAAAGTACGGGTTCGTCTTTGCCACGCCACCCCGGCTGACAGCCACCGGCCGCGTCCCCCTCGACGGCAACCTCGACGGCATTGCCATCACCGGCACGCTGCTGGCGCCGACCGCCACGGTCCGCCGCATTCCGCTGCAGAACCTGACGTGCGAGTTCGACATCGTCACCAATTCCTACGCGTTGCGCAACGTCCACGCCACGGCGGCAGGCGGTGAAGTCAGCGGCACCCTGAATCTGGTGACTCCGCCCGGCGTCGCCACCCAGGCCGCCTACCGCACGTCGTTCAAGGTCGAACACATGGATGTCGCGACCTTCGCCGCACAACTGGGCTTTACCAACGGCCCCACCGGCAAGGCCAGCGCCGCAATCGAACTCGCCAGTTGCTTCGGTGAGAATCACGACCGGCGTCTGACCGGCAACGGCGACATCCAGGTGGAGAAGGGCGAACTCGGACGCATCCCGCTTTTCGCCGGCCTGACCGACTACATGGCGCGCAATGTGCCGGGGGTCAATCTCCTGGTCAGCCAATCCGAGGCGCGCCTGCCGTTTGTCATCACCAACGGCCTGCTCCGTTCCGACAACGTGCTGGTGGAAGGCGATGTGTTCAGCATCGGCGGCAATGGCACGTACAGCTTTCCGGCCAACCAGCTCGACTTCAACGTCCGGACCAGCATTTTCAAACGCCGGACCTGGCTGGGGCGGATTGTCCAGATCGTCACGTTCCCCTTTTCCAAACTGCTGCTGGAGTTTCGCGTCAAGGGCCCCGTCGAAAGCCCGGTCTGGGAATATCGCGGCATCATCGAACGCATTGCAGATTCCGTGGGCAGCGCCGTGAGCGGCAAGAAGGACAGCGCGCCTTGAAGTATCTGCTGCACACCTACGGCTGCCAGATGAATGTCCGGGATGCCGAGGCTGTGGCCGCCTGCCTCGAAGCCGCCGGTCATCTGCCGGCCGTTGATGAGGATGACGCGGATGTCATCATTGTCAACACGTGCAGCGTGCGCGGCAAGGCCGAGGACAAGGCGGTCGGCAAGCTCGGCCTGCTGTGCGCCGGCAAGCGTACGGCGCCGCACCGGCTGGTGGGCGTCATGGGGTGCATGGCGCAGCGCCGCGGCGGCGCACTGCTGCAGAAACTGCCGCTGCTCGACTTCGTGGCCGGCACGCGCCAGCAGCAGGCCATCCCCGCGCTCCTGTCGCGCCTGGCCGCCGGCGAACGCGGCATCCTGCTGCTGGACGACCCCGCCGCCGCGCCCCGCGTGCCGGACGCGCACCTGCCGGGCGCAATCAGCGCTTTTGTGACCATCCTGCTAGGATGCAACCGCCGCTGCGCCTACTGCGTGGTCCCGGATGTGCGCGGCGCCGAACACAGCCGCCCCGCAACGGATATTCTCGACGAGGTGCGCCAACTCGCCATCCGCGGCGTCCGGGAAGTGACGCTGCTCGGACAGAGCGTCATGAACTACGGCCGCTCCAATCCGGTCTGGGAACACGCCGCGCCAATCCCCGGCGGCTTCCGCGAGGACCTGCCGCGCCTGCTGGAGGCGGTCAGCGCCATTCCGGACATCCGACGCATCCGCTTCACATCCGGGCATCCCTCCGGCTGCACCGACGAACTGGTGCGCGCCATGCGCGACATCCCCAAGGTCTGCCCGCACCTCCACCTGCCGGTGCAATCCGGCTCAGACCGCATTCTCGAGCTGATGCGCCGCGGCTACACCGCCGCGCAATACCTGGACGCTGTGGCGCGGCTGCGCGCCGCCCTTCCGGATTTCGCGCTCACCTCGGATGTGATCGTCGGGTTCCCCACGGAGACCGAAGCGGATTTCGAAGCCACCCGCCGCCTGATGGAAACCGCCGCTTTTGACAACACCTATATTTTCAAATACTCTCCCCGGCCGAACACTCCGGCCGCCGCTATGAAAGACGACGTGCCGGCTGCGGAAAAGATGCGACGCAACCAGTTGCTGCTGGACGATCAGGACGTACGCGGACAGCGGTTGAACGAAGCCTGCGTCGGCCGCACGCTAAACGTGCTGGTCGAAGGCGTCAGCCTGCGCAACGACCAGCGCTGGTCCGGCCGCTCCCCCGGCAACAAGGTCGTCGTGTTCGAGCGCCAGCCGCCCCTTGTCGCCGGCGACTTGGTGCCAGTAAAAATCACGCGCGCCGGACCGCAGGTGCTGTATGGGGAGGTCGTGGGGCAGTAGGCATTAATAATGAATGCTGATGAACAACGCGCATTGGCAACCATGTATGCAGCATGGCAAACGTCAAGTTTGCAGGATGCAGTGTCGGGCCGTCGCGGGGAATACGATCCTCAGGCACTTGAATTGATTCGAATGGAATTGGCGAAACGAGGCGCTTTGGCGCAGGGTACGGTTCTGCCAGACGGCCTTTTGACGCATGGCTTGCCAACGGCCGTTTCTGCCGACAAGCTGTCCGAAAACACGCCGCGTCTGTACATTCCGTACGTTGGTGCGTGGGGCCTTAACTATCTTCTGGCGTTTCTCTTTGCCATTCCTCTAGCGATTGTATTGAAGGTCTTGTGTGGAGGCGGACCGTCATGTGAAGGCGAGGCATTCATCGTGATGCTTCTCTCGATCATCCTTGGAGGATTAGTGTCGTTCCTGGCATTCAAGTGCAGTGTCAAATGGATGATCGTGGACCGGTTGCTTGCAAGGCCAAAGAATGGGACGACGCGAGTAGAGACACAGCGACCTACGGGAGGCGACTGAGTAACGCGCCTGCGCCAGACCGCTGTTCGGCGATCAGAACAGTTCGGGATTGCGGTCGAAGGCCGTTCTGCCGTTTCGCGGCCGGCCGCGCGCCTGCAACGGCCGAAACTGCGTGTCCTACGAAGGCTGGAGGGATCGGAGTATGCACCGCGAATGTCAATTGTCGCAGCGCAACGAGTATCCGCCCGACCCAATCGTAAGCAAGGGGGAACTGCCGGACCCGTTCGCGGTCTCCGATGGTATCCGCGTACATGCCCGGGAAGAATGGCCGGAACGCGCGTCGGCATGGAGGGACCTGATCCTCGAAATGGAATATGGGGGCATGCCGCCGCCATCCGATGCGATCGAGGTGGAGACGCTGTCTCACAGCCGTGTGGGGCATTGGCCGGGCTCGCCGAATCTCCAGACCTATCGCATACACTGCCGGGGCGGCGCGCGTGCTTTTTCCTTTTGCGTCAAACTTCTGTTTCCGAGCACGCCCGGACCGTTTCCCGCCATCGTAAACGGCGACGGCTGCTGGTGGTACTTGTCGGATGACGTGTCCCAGCGCGTCCTGGACAGCGGGTGCGCCCTCGTCTTGTTCAACCGGACGGAAATGGCCGAAGATCTGGGATACGCGGGCGTGCCCGACAAGCGCAAGCGAAGCGGCGGACTGTACGATGTGTACCCCGGCCGGACGTTTGGGGCCTTGTCGGCATGGGCCTGGGGGTACCATCGTTGCGTGGATCTCCTGTACGGGCTCCCGTTCATCGACAAGGGCCGCATTGCCGTGACCGGGCACTCGCGTGGAGGCAAAACCACGTTGGTGGCGGGCGCGACGGACAGTCGGATCACGCTTGTCAACGACAATGCCTCCTGCGCAGGGGGAAGCGCTGTTTTCCGCTACGTCGGCAATGGAGGGGAGACGCTCGACATCGTCAATGCCTTTCCTTCTTGGTTTGGCTCGGGCCTGCAGCCGTATCTCGGACGGGAAGGCGACATCCCGTTCGACCAGCATTGCCTGCTGGCCACGCTCGCGCCGCGCCCGTTGCTCTCGACGTACGCTTTGGACGACCGCTGGTCGAATCCGGAAGGAATGGTGCAGTGTGCCTGGGCGGCCGGCGAGGTGTACCGCTTCCTCAGCTATCCGGAGAATCTCGCGTTTCACCTGCGACCAGGCGCGGATCGGCACGCCCCGGATGACTGGAATGTGCTGCTCGATTTCATCGGATGGAAATGGAACGGCAGGCAACCGCAGGCATGCTACAACGTTCACCCGTATGCGCACCTGCAACCTGCATTTGCGTGGAAAGCGCCGGAAGCTTGATTGGTCCGCAGATTACGCGTTTCACTGTTCCTACACATGTATATGCATTCACGGAGCAACCCAACCTCTGTTCTCTCTGTTGCCTCCTGTTCAAACTGTTTGGGTTGCGGGCTGGTGCCCGCCTTGGGCACAAACGCATGGAAAAACTTCTTCATCACTTTTCTCGTTAAAGGCACAATTGAACGCTCGCAAACTAAAACCAACAGCGTCATGACCGCGTAACAGTTTAGCCCATTCCGCGGAACCCGTTTGCCGGCGCGTGGCGGGTAGCGCGGAAGTCAGCAGCGCGGATCAGTTTTTTGTGACCCGGGCATTTCGGTTCA
>Ga0118677_10005847_pt1 | contig 21278 bp, 18 predicted proteins | sample AliMusrvi5mmetaG_FD_86154 | JGI IMG/M metagenome (GOLD analysis project Ga0118677, IMG submission 86154)
ACGACCGAGATCTTGAACGGACCAAAGTTCGCGTCGCGCAGATGATCCATGGCTCGTCGAGCCTGGTCGTAGGTGCCCGCGCCGCGTACGGCGTCACTCGTCAATGCGTCGGCTCCGTCGATGGAGACTTGAATATCGAGGTAGTCCGTTGACGCCAGTCGACGAGCGGCCGCGGCGTCGATGCGCGTGCCGTTGGTCGAGAACTTGACCCCCACCCCGCTCGCGGTGGCGTGCTCGACGAGCTCGAAGAAGTCGCCTCGGATCATCGGCTCGCCACCACCGATGTTCACGTAGAAGATCTTGAGTGCTGCCATCTCGTCGATGAGGCCGGCGGCTTCTTCGGTCGAGAGCTCCGCAGGGTCTCGTCGACCTGAGCTCGACAGGCAGTGGGCGCACGCCAGGTTGCAGGCGTAGGTCAGCTCCCAGGTGAGGCAGATCGGCGCAGCCAGCCCGAGCTTGAAGCGGTCCTGGAGCGATGGTGTCTCAGCAGGCATCGATGACTCCTGACGAAGCGAGGTGGTCGAGGGCAGCGACGTAACGATCACGCTCGCCGTCGGGGGCGACAGCGTCGATCGCCTCGCCGGCGGTGTCGTGCTCCTCCAGGGTGCGGACGAGCTCGACGAGCGGGCGCGACTTCAAGAAAACCAGCCGGCGGGTGCCGTAGTGGTAGGCAAGGGCGCCAAAGGACTCGTCTCTGAGCGCGACCTGGGGATGGAGCCGCCAGGCCCGACCGGGATCGAAGGTCGAGATCGCCGGCATCGCCGGAGCGGCCATGGCGCTAGTAGACCCCGCACATTCCATCGATGGAGACCTCTTCGACGAGGAGCTCCTCGGTGACGTCGCGGGAGTCATCAGTGGCCTGGTCGGCGGCCAGCTCGGTGGTCGGGTCGTCCATCGCTCTCTCCTCGTGTCGCACGCCGGTGGCGTGTGGTCGTGTGATCATCTTCGCAGGCGACGTCTGTGTCGGCCACCTCAGACACTAGAGCCCTCTGCAAGGATGAGCGCGTGAGCACCGCCAGCCACATCGAGCCCTGGCCGACACCGGCTGCCACGCATCGCTGCGCTCCCCCTCCTGGCTCGGCAATGGTGCTCGATCCTTCCGTCCGAGAGCTCGCTCCTGGTGTGCTCGTCGGTGGCTATCCCTTCCGGCTCCTACGACTCGAGCCACAGGGCCGAGCCCTTGTGGCCCGGTGGGCAGCGGGCGAGCCCGTCAGCGCCAGCCCATCGGAGTTGCGACTGGCGGCGAGGCTCGCCGACGCCGCCATGTTCCATCCGCGACCCGTCGAGGGAGGTCCGGACCCGACCGAGGTCACCTTCGTCATCCCGGTCAAGGACCGACCGGCGGAGCTCGGAGAGCTGCTCGACGCCCTCGGTCCACGCCGGGTCATCGTGGTTGACGACGCCAGCGAGGACCCTGCAGCGATCGCCTCGGTCGTCCACGCCGCCGGTGCACAGCTGATCGAGCTGCCCGAGAGTCGCGGGCCCGGTGGCGCACGCAACGCTGGGATGTCGAGCGTCAAGACCGAGATCACCTGCTTCCTCGACTCCGACGTCATGCTCGATGACGCGGGCCTGCTCGACAGACTCCTCGTCCACTTCGCCGACCCAGGCGTCGCAGCCGTGAGCCCGCGAGTAACCGGTCCTGCGGGAACCATCCCACTCGAGCGATTCGAAGCGGCCGCGTCGCCACTCGATGTCGGGCGATCCCCTGCGGTGGTCCGACCAGGCAGCTCGGTGAGCTACGTGCCGAGCGCGGCCTTGCTCATCCGCAGCTCGCTCGGCCCCTCGCTCTTCGACGAGCGCCTGGCCGGTGGCGAGGATGTCGATCTCATCTGGCGGCTCAGCTCGGCGGGGCACACGATCCGCTTCGATCCAGGCGTCGTCGTCTTCCACCCTGCCCGAGCCACCCTTCGTGCGTGGCTCTCGCAGCGCTTCTTCTACGGCACCACCGCCGCACCGCTCGAAGCTCGCCACGGCCAGCTGGTGGCGCCGATGGCGGGATCGGGCTGGACAGCAGCTGCGCTCGGGGCGCTTGTATTGGGCGCGCCAGTGGCGGCGATCGGCTCGATCGGGGTTGCCGCCGCGATGCTCTCGAAACGCCTCGAAGGCCGAGTCGCCTCCCCGCGTCGCACCGCCGCCCACCTGGTGGCAAGCAATGCCGTCAGTGCCGGACCGCAGCTGGCCCGCCAGCTCCTTCGCTCCTGGAGCCCGGTGCTGGTGGTGGCGTCGTTGGTGTCTCGACGAGTGAGGCGTGCACTGGCGATGGTCCTCGTCGTGAGCACGGTGGAGCGCCGTCGATCGACCCGCCGCGAGCTCTCGGTCGCAGAGGCAGCAGTGCTCGGGTCGCTCGACGACGTCACCTACGCCGCTGGACTCTGGACTGGCGTGCTCCGGACGCGACGAACCGGGGCCTTGCGGCCCCGGTTCATCTGGCGTTCTCGTCGATCGTCGCCCAGTCCCCCGGGCTCAGATGGCTAGAACCTGACGATCCCTCGGACGTTCTTGCCGTCCGCCAGATCGTCGTAGCCCTGCTGGACCTGGTCCAAGGTGTACTCCTGGGTGATCAAGGCGTCGATCTCGAGCAGCCCCTTCTCGTGGAGCCGCAGCAGGTTCGGGATCTGGAACCTCGGGTTGGCCGAGCCGAACACCGTCCCGAGCAAGGACTGGTTGAACATGGCGAAGTTGAAGAGGTTGAGATCTGCCGTGTTCTGGTTGAACGGGGCGATGGCGGTGGTGACCACCCGGCCACCCTTGGCGCACAGCGAACGAGCCTGCTCGATCAGATCACCGGTCAAGACGCCCGGCGTGAGCACCACGACATCGGCGTTGCGACCCATGGTCAGGTCCGGCATGACGTTGAACGCCGCGTCCATGATCGACGTGGCGCCGTGCGTGGCGCCGATCTTCATGGCCCTGTCGACCTTGCTCTGGAGGATGTCGATCGCCACGACCGCACGGGCACCGCCGATGCGGGCACCTTGGATCGCGCCCGAGCCGACCCCGCCACAGCCGATGACTGCAACGACCTCGCCAGCCTTGAGCTCAGCTCGGTCGATGACTGAGCCGTAGCCGGTCGAGATGCCGCAGCTGATCAGCGCAGCTGCCTTCAGGTCCTGCCATGGCTCGATCTTCACCAGGCTGGCCTCGTTGACCACGATGTGATCGGCGAAGGTCCCGAGCTGGGCCATGCGGTTGACGTTGCGCCCGTCGAGGTGATGCCGCCAGGTCATGTCGCTCATCATCGGACCGGCCAGCGTCATCGCGGTCAGGTCGCAGAGGTACTGACGACCAGAGGCGCACGGCTCACAGCGGCCACAGGCCGGCACGAACGACACGGCGACCTGGTCGCCGGGTGCGAGCGAGGTGACGTTGTCACCGACGGCCTCGACGATGCCGGAGCCCTCGTGGCCACCGATGCACGGGAACATCGAGTCGACGCCGAAGAGCTGCAGGACCTCGGTGTCCTGGCTGATGTCACCGGTGCGGACGTGCTCGTCGGAGTGGCACATGCCGGACCACGCCATCTTGACGAGCACCTCACCTGCGTGCGGCTCGTCGAGCTCGATCTCCTCGGTCCTCCATGGCTCGTGGAGCCCTGAGACGATTGCTGCGCGGACCTTCATGCGTCCTCCCCCTTCTCGGTCTTCGCCTCCCGCCGGACCGGCTGGGCAAGCATCTCTGACCATAGCCGCGACCCGATGCCGCCTACAGGCTCAGACCCCTGGTCCAGCCGTGTTGCCGGTCAACATCGGATCGTGGTGGAACTCGAGCCACGAGGTCAACGGGTTGGTCAGCCACTGACTCTTCGACCCAGCGATCTGGAAGTGGACGACGTCCCCGGCGAGGTGCACGTTCTGCGGATGACAAGGGTTGGTCAAAGGGACACAGACTCCGTGATAACCGGCGACGGTGATGCCGATCGTGCCATTCGGGTCGGAGGTGATGATCGGGGTGCTCTGCCCTGCAACCTGGGGGTTGTCGCGGTTCGACAGCTGTGACTCCTGCCAGATCTTTGTCCCGGTCGCACCGTCGATGATCTGCAGGCCGCCCTTGTCGAGTGCTGGGGTCTCGACCACGATGTCGGCCGAACCGGAGCCTGTCAGGTCCGCCGCGACTGGCGAACCGAGCACGCTGCCCGTGTCAACCCGCCACAGCCGCTTGCCGGTGGCGCCGTTGAAGGCGTAGACGGACCCAGACTCGACGCTGCCGCCGGTCGAGACAGCCTGGGTGGCGATGATGACGTCCAAGCGCCCGGTGCCGGTGATGTCGGCCAGGATCGGTGACGAGGTCTCCTGGTCGAGCTGGTGGCTCCAGACGACCTGGCAGGACGTGTTGAGCGCGTAGACCATGTTCGGCGAGCCGGGGAATGGCGAGAAGTAGCCCTGCCCCGACACGATCCCGGTGGCGCCGTTGGCCAGGAACGGACCGACAGCGGGTGATGACTCGACGATCTGGCCACCGTTGGCATAGGTGTCGAAGGCGCACTTCAAGCCGCCCTCTCCGAGGACGCCCTTGTTGCCGGTGGTTCGGATGACTCGGACGTGGCCGCCGTTCTGGTAGACCGCGCCATATGCCAAGCCGCCGGTCGAGTCGCCGCCCTCAATGATGCTCACGGACTTCGACGGGCCGTTCAGCCGTGCCACGGCAGGCGTCGAGACGCCTGAGTCGCCCTGGAACCAGGGGTTCCAGCCGGGCAGCACCGCACCGGTCGTCGCGTTCATGGCGTACTCCGACTGACCGAGGCTCATGCCGACCGTGTCGAGGATCCCGTTGTCGTAGTAGAGGGTCATGCCCGATCCCACGCCGTTGTGGGCGCAGAGCGTGTCGCCGACGGGGTTGTTCACACGACGCTTCCAGAGCACCGAGGCGTCAGCGTTCACGGCGGTGTAGCCGCCCCAGGTGCCGTCGGCTGCCTGGCAGGCGACCCCACGGTTGCCGCGCCCGAAGAAGACGGTGTCGAATCCTGTGCCTGTCAGCGAGGCCGCCGAAGGAGGGGCATCGATCGGGACCGACGAGGAGAAGAGCACCCGGGTCCGGCCGGTCGAGAGGTCCGACGCGTAGAGCCGACCTGTGCGATCGCCGACCACGATGGCTGGTGTTGGCTTGTCCGCCGTCCCGTTGATCTGGGCGATCGTCGGCGATGACTGGCCGATCGGATTGTCGAGGTCGTAGCCCTGCAGGTCGCTCTGCCAGGTTGCGGAGATCTGACCGAGCGACGCATGCGAGGTCGCCGCGCTGGAGCTCGCTTCGGCGACCGGGATGGCCGTCGCACAGAGCACCGCACCAACACCTGCGATTGCCCACCTCTTCATAGGAGAAAACGTAGCGGGATCTTTCGGCTCAGGGTCTTCACCCCTTCACATTCGCTCTGGCGCCTCGATTCCCAGGAGTCCAAGGCCGAGGCGCAGCGACGACGCTGTCAGCTCGCAGAGCTCGAGCCGACTCGCCCTCGTGGCCTCATCGGGCGCCTGCAAGACAGAGCACTGCTCATAAAAAGACGTGAAGTGCTGTGCCAGGTCGAAGAGGTAGGTGCAGAGCTTCGACGGACTCAGGCTCTCGACGGTGGCAGCGACCGCATCAGGCAGTGCGACCAGGTGGCGGGCCAGCGAGCGCTCCGCGGGATGGCCGAGCAGGATCCCGCCAGCGGCCGGCTGGTCCTCGAGACGTCGAAAGATGGAACGGATGCGTGCGTGGGCATACTGCAGGTAGGGCCCGGTGGCTCCCTCGAAGGCGAGCATCCGGTCCCAGTCGAAGATGTAGTCGCGCTGGCGATCGGTCGACAGGTCGGCGAACTTGATGGCCCCCATCGCCACCTGCCGAGCCGTGGCCTCGAGTGAGTCGTCATCGTGCCCCCGCTCGAGGAGCGCGCTGCGGGCGCGCTCGGTGCCCTCGGCCAAGAGGTCCTGGAGCTTGACCGTGCCGCCTGCCCTGGTCTTGAACATCTTGCGATCCGGACCGAGCACGTTGCCGAAGGCCACATGGATGGCCTCTGTCCCCTCTGGGAGCCAGCCGGCCATCTTGGCCACGGCGAAGACCATCTCGAAGTGCTGCGCTTGGGGCGCACCGACCACGTAGAGGATGCGCTGGGCGCCGAGTGTGCCGACACGATCGCGCACTGCGGCCAGATCGGTTGCCGCGTAGCCATACCCTTCATCGGACTTTCGCACGATCAGCGGCAGTGGCTCACCAGCGCGGTTGGTGAACCCCGGTGGGAAGACGCAGGCCGCGCCATTCGAATCGACGAGGAGCCCGGCAGCATCGAGATCGTCGACGACCGCATCGAGCAATGGGTTGTAGTACGACTCCCCCACCACGTCGGACTCCTCGAGCAGGACGCCAAGCTCGCTGTAGACCGCGTCGAAGTAGCGGACTGATTCTGCAACCAGCAGCCGCCACAACCGAAGCGTCTCCTCGTCGCCGGCCTGCAGCGACACGACACGGCTGCGGCTGCGCTCCTTGAACCCGTCGTCCGCATCGAACTTGGCCCTCGCCTCGGTGTAGAAGCCGTTGAGGTCACCGACCGAGAGACCCTGGACAGCCTCGGCCTCTCCCATGTCGAGAAGATGCTCGATGAGCATCCCGAACGGGGTGCCCCAGTCGCCGACGTGGTTCCGACGCACCACCACCGCGCCGGTGAGCTCGAGGATCCGGCAGAGCGAGTCACCGATCACCGTCGAGCGCAGATGGCCGACGTGCATCTCCTTGGCCACGTTGGGCGCCGAGTAGTCCACGACCACGACGCCGGCCTCAGGGTCAGCGGGCACGCCGAGCGCTTCGTCATCACCCATCTCGACGAGCTGCTCGATCAGCGCCTCATCTGCGATGGTCAGGTTGATGAAGCCGGGACCGGCGATCTCCGTCGACGAGACCAGGCCAGACAGATCCGCGATGGCCAGGATCTCCTCGGCCACCTCACGCGGGGCGCGACCAAGGCGCTTGGCAAGCGCCATCGCTCCGTTGACCTGGAAGTCGGCGCGATCAGATTCACGCAGGACCGGATCGGCGCCGGGGTCGAGCTGATCGAAGGCGGGAACGAGTCGATCGAGCAGTCGCGCAGACAAGGTGGGCATCTGCCCATCTTCCCACCTGACCGAAGTGGTTCAGGTCGATGTCGCCCCGGAGATCCCGTCCATGATCCCCGCCGCCCGGAAGGGTCCGAAGAACCCCTGCTCCAAGAGGCCGTAGCCGACGTTGCCGTCGTACCGGAACTCGGCCAGGTGGTCGATGATCCCGTACTGGGCGAGGCCCTTGATCTCCTCCACGTCGAGCGTGAGCCCCTGGACGACGAGGTCGGGACCCTGGTACATCCCGTGTCGCCAATCGGCGTCGATCCCATAGCCAGTCCCGAGCGAGACGAAGTTCGGGAGCAAGGAGGTGCAGTCGATGGTGATCGAACTCTTGGGGAACTCGAGCACCGACGAGCGCACGATGCGGGTGCCGGGCTCGATGTCGTGGTGCCACACCACCAGGCCGAGATCGTCGATCTCCCGGGACGGATCGTGCCAGACCCGCTCTCCCTGGGTGAGGTGGCGGACGCCGTCGTCATCTTGGTGGCAGATGTAGAAGATCGAGTGGTCCTCGAACTGCATCGGGAAGTAGTTCCACATCCCGGGCAAGACGATCAAGCCCTCCCTGATCCCTGGCGGCTCGGCCTCGCCGACGGGACGGATGCCCCATGAACGATCGCGGTTGCCGCCACCCTCGATCGCAAGGTCCGTACCGCCGATCGACATGGTGCCGCTCCAGCGCCCGGTCTGGGCGAGCCTGTTCGTGTCGAACACGAGGCGACCCTTCTGGCGCAGTGTCTGGCGCGGCTCGAGCAAGGCCTCGATCTCACCTTCGAACGTGACGTCCATCGCCACAGAGTGCTCGGTCGGCTCCACGATGACCCGGAGTCGCTTGAGCGGCTCAAGCACCTCGATGCGGATCGGCCCGACCGAGAGATCGGCCCGGTCGACCAGTGGCTTCGAAGAGCGGACGATGTGCTGCGTGTCGCCATAGCGGACGTCGATGAAGGCGTCGGTGGTCCCGAGGTTTGGGTACTGGCCGAGTCCGAAGATCGCGAACAGGTCATGTGAGTCGGGGTACAGGTTGAAGTAGTACCGGTCGTAGAAGTTCCTGTCCGAGGTCGCTGCATGAGCGATGAGCTCGGCGCTCTGGTGGACCGGGAAGTCGTCGAAGCTCGTCAGCTCATTGGTCATGGTGTGCCTCAACCGCCGCAGCAGCCGCCGCCACAGCACCCGCCGCCTGTGGCAGGTGCCGGCGACGGCGAGCTCGATGTGCCGGTGGTGGCGAAGACAGGGAGGAGGCGGACAGCCCCGACGTGGCCAGCCGGGCAGGTGGCTGGCTCATCGGCCTCTGCCATCGGTCGTGCCATCTCGTAGGTCGTCTCGCACGTGGTGCAGCGGTAGTCGTAGCGCGGCATTGATCGTCCCCCAGTCCTTAGGCCACATGGCCCGCCGCTGATCGTAGCCACGAGGGCTGCCGGCGGCGAGAACGGCCCGCCGCCGGTCGTAGGATGGGTCCATGGCATCGACTCCCTCCCACCCCAACAGCTTCGACGCTCGCTCCACCCTCACGGTGGGGAACCGGAGTCTCGACTACTTCGCCTTGGACGCTCCCGGCCTCGACGCCGCCCAGGTGGCAGCGCTCCCCTTCTCGATCAAGATCCTCTTAGAGAACCTCCTGCGCCATGAGGACGGCCGGAAGGTCACCGCAGACGACATCAGGGCGTTGGCGGCATGGGGCACGAACCCGGGCGGGCACGGCGAGGCAGCGGGCGACGAGGCTCGCGAGATCGCCTTCAGCCCAGAACGGGTGCTCATGCAGGACCTCACCGGCGTGCCCGCAGTCGTCGACCTGGCAGCGATGCGCGACGCCATCGTCGAGCTCGGCGGCGATGCCAGCCGGATCAACCCGCTCGTCCCAGTTGAGCTGGTCGTCGACCACTCGATCATCGTCGAGCACTCGGGCAACCTGGCCTCGATGGACGAGAACGTGGCCGTCGAGTACCAACGCAATCTCGAGCGCTACCAGCTGCTGCGATGGGCGCAGGGATCCTTTGACGGCTTCCGCGTGGTCCCTCCCGGCATGGGCATCTGCCACCAGGTCAACATCGAGCACCTGGCGCGTGTCGTGTTCGAGAACGACGGCGTCGCCTATCCCGACACGGTCGTCGGCACCGACTCGCACACCACGATGGTCAACGGTCTCGGCGTGCTCGGGTGGGGTGTCGGTGGCATCGAGGCCGAGGCCGCCATGCTCGGCCAGCCGACCTCGATGCTCATCCCGCCTGTCGTCGGCCTCAAGCTCACCGGTGCAACCCGTGAGGGCGTGACCGCCACCGATGTCGTGCTCACGATCACCGAGCTGCTCCGTCGCCACGGCGTCGTCGGCAAGTTCGTGGAGGCCTACGGGCCCGGGGTCACCAGCCTCAGCCTGGAGACCCGCACCACGATCGGCAACATGAGCCCTGAGTACGGCGCCACCTGCACCATCTTCCCGATCGACCAGGTCACCATCGACTACCTCGCCTTCACCGGGCGGCCGAGCAGCCAGCTCGAGCTCGTCGAGGCCTACGCCAAGGCCCAAGGGCTCTGGCACAGCGCAGACGCCCCTGAACCCACGTACTCCGAGTACGCCGAGCTCGACCTCGCCACGGTGGTCCCCTCGCTCGCCGGTCCGTCTCGCCCGCAGGACCGCGTCACGCTCGAGACTGCCCGGGATGCCTTCAGGACGGCCCTCGGCGGGACGCCAAAGGAGGTCGCCGGCTCGGGTGCGGCGACCGTGCTGCGCGACGGGGCTGTCGTCGTCGCCGCCATCACGAGCTGCACCAACACCTCGAACCCCTCGGTGCTCGTCGCTGCTGGCCTCGTCGCCAAGGCCGCCACCGAGCGAGGGCTGACGACCAAGCCCTGGGTGAAGACCTCGCTCGCCCCGGGATCAAGGGTGGTCACCGACTACCTCGACAAGGCAGGCCTCTCGGGGCCGCTCGATCAGCTCGGATTCAACTTGGTGGGCTACGGCTGCACGACCTGCATCGGCAACTCAGGGCCGCTGCTCGACGGGATCTCCGACGCGGTGAACCAGGAGGGCGTGACCGTGGTGTCGGTCCTGTCTGGCAACCGGAACTTCGAAGGCCGCATCCATCCAGACATCCGGCAGAACTATCTGGCCTCGCCGCCGCTGGTGGTCGCCTACGCCCTGGCCGGGACCATCGACATCGACCTGACCATTGAGCCGCTCGGCACCGACGCAGCGGGCGCCGACGTCTTCTTGGCCGACCTGTGGCCGACCGATGCCGAGGTGGCCGATGCCATCAGGGCAGCGCTCACCCCCGACATGTTCGAGGCTCGCTATGCAGCCGCCTTCACCGGTGATGCTCGCTGGCAGGCGGTCGAGGTGGCTGAGGGCGAGACCTTCGCCTGGGCGCCGGACTCGACCTATGTGCGTCGGCCGACCTTCTTGGAGAACCTCGCCCCCGGCATCGACACCGTCGCCGACATCCACGGCGCTCGGGTGTTGGCCAAGCTCGGTGACTCTGTGACGACCGACCACATCTCCCCCGCCGGCTCGATCAAGGCAGGTGTCCCAGCGGCTCGCTACCTGACCGACCACGGCGTCGTCCCGATCGACTTCAACTCCTATGGGACCCGACGCGGGAACCACGAGGTCATGATGCGCGGCACCTTCGCCAACGTGCGCCTGCGCAACCAGCTCGCCCCCGGCACCGAGGGTGGCATCACCACCAAGCTGCCCGAAGGCGTCGAGGAGTCGATCTACGACGCTGCCATCGCCTACGCCGAGGAGGAGACCCCCCTCGTCATCCTGGCCGGCAAGGAGTACGGGTCGGGCTCGAGCCGTGACTGGGCGGCCAAGGGAACCAAGCTTCTGGGCGTCAAGGCGGTCATCGTCGAATCGTTCGAGCGGATCCACCGCTCCAACTTGGTCGGCATGGGCGTAGTGCCCTTGCAGTTCCCTGCAGGCCAGAGCGCCGACTCTCTCGGGCTCGATGGCACCGAGGTGTTTGACATCACCGGCCTTGAGGTCCTGAACGACGGCACCATCCCGAAGACCGTCGAGGTCACCGCGACGAAGGCCGATGGCACCACGATCAGCTTCGAGGCACGCGTCAGGATCGACACCCTGACCGAGGTCGACTACTTCCGCCACGGCGGCGTGCTGCCCTTCGTCCTGCGGGATCTCGCGAGCCGCTAGGCGTCACGGCCGCCGTCTCAGGCGGTGTTGACCACCTTGAAGGCTTCTGCGAGGCGAGTGGGCTTGAGGCCCGCTGCGCCAGCGACCATTCGGCCCCAGTTCCCCAGCAGCTCAGGCAGGTGGCTGCCATCGCCGACCTGGCTCACGTGCGAGGAGAGCGCCGCGAGCTTCGCGTCGAAGGCCTTGGTGGTGTCGACCACGACGTCGGGCGACTGCATCGCCATGACCCACACCTCAGGGACCGTGTGTGGCTCCAAGCCCTCGTTGTCGAGCAGCTCGGGGAAGGCGAAGGGGTTGCGAGCATCGGGGTAGACCGCCCGAAGCGCGGCAGCCCCGGCTTCGAGGTGATCAGGGTGCGACGCGTAGATCCGCTCGAGGTTGATCTCGGGGCTCTGGCAGATCACACGATCAGGACGGACCTGACGGATGACCCGAGACAGATCCTTTCGAAGCGACAGGTTCGCCTCGACCTGACCGTCGAGATGGCCCAAGAAGATGAGGCGCTCGACACCGACGCACGCCGCCGCGGCGGTCTGCTCGCGACGTCGGATCGCGGCACGCTGCTCCTGGGTGGTGTCGAGGTCTGAGCCGCCTGCGTCTCCGTCGGTGACGAGGCAGTAGACCACTTCGACGCCCGCCTTGGTCATCACGGCGACGGTCCCGGCAGCTCCGAAGTCGACGTCATCGGGATGGGCGGTGATCACGAGGACCCGCTCGACGCCGTCAGCCGGGTCGACCACCTTGAGCGACGGCGCCGCCGCCTGCGTTGATGCGTCTGTGGCCTTCTGGGCCTTCTTCTTACGCTTCTTCGAGCTCACAGGACCGAGTCAGCCGGGTCCGGCGTCCAGGTCGCGAGCTCCGTGAGGTGCGGGCTGTTGGAGAAGATCTCAACGATCGGGATCCGCAGCGCCAGCCGCCGCTGGATCACCTCAGCCTCGACCAACTGGTTCCAGAGGAGCAGCGACACGACGACGCCGTCGGTGCCTGCTCGTGCGGTCCGGCCAGAACGGTGCAGGTAGGCCTTCTCATCTTCGGGCGGGTCATAGTGGACGACCACGTCGACGCCGTCGATGTGCAGGCCTCGGGCGGCGACGTCGGTGGCGACGAGCACGTGGAGCTTGTCGCCGGTGAAGTCGGCCAGCGCCTTCTCGCGCTGCTGCTGGCGGAGGTCGCCGTGGATGGCAGCGGCCTGGACGCCGAGCTTGCCGAGCTCCTCGACCAAGCGGTCAGCTCCGCGCTTGGTGCGGCAGAAGATCAGCGCCTTGTCATAGGCCGTGACGATGGCGGCTGCCACCTTGACCTTGTCCATCTGGTGGACGTTGAAGAAGTGGTGGACCATCTTCTGGACGGTCTGGGTGTCGGACTTGACCTCGTGGAACACCGGGTCGGTGAGGTAGCGAGAGACGAGGCGATCGACCGCTCCGTCCAAGGTGGCCGAGAACAAGAGGGTCTGGTGCGGGCCTTGCAGGCGACGAAGCACCCACTCGACCTGGGGCATGAAGCCCATGTCGGCCATGCGGTCGGCCTCATCGAGCACGAGTACGTCGAGCTCATCGACGCGCAGCTCGCCACGGTCGCCGAGGTCGATCAGCCGGCCAGGGGTGGCGATGATGATCTCGCACCCCTTCTTGAGCTTGGCGATCTGGCGCTCGATGTCGGCACCGCCGTAGACGGCGACGACACGCATGCCCATCGACGCGGCAAGCGGCCCGAGCACGTCGTGGACCTGGACTGCGAGCTCCCGGGTCGGCAGCAGCACGAGGCCCCTCGGCGCAGCCGGAGAGCCGCTGAGCTGCTCAAGCGTGCCTCCCGCACCCGTCAGGTTGGCCGCGATCCGCTGGATCATCGGCAGACCGAAGCCGAGCGTCTTGCCCGAGCCGGTCTTGGCCTTGCCGCAGACGTCACGGCCGGCCAGCGCATCTGCGATGGTCATCGCCTGGATCGGGAACGCTGTGGTGATCCCGTCAGCAGCGAGGGCGTCGCAAAGGCCCTTGGCGATCCCGAGGGACTCGAAGGTCCGCTCCGTGTCATAGGTGTCGGCGCCGGCATCGGCCGCGTCGAGAGTGGCGGAGAGATCCGTCATCTTCCTTCTTCCTGTGGTTCGGTCGGGCCCGCAACCAGCGTGGAGGAGGAGATGGGCCCCGATGGAGCACGCCGAGTGCGTGCCATCTATTGCCCATGGTACCCCCAACGAGCCGCGAAACCGAGCGACCGACCTACGATGAGGCCATCGACGACCCAGAAGGAGAGCCGCGATGGCACGTCTCGAGGCCGGTCAGGCTGCCCCGAAGTTCACCCTCACCGACCAGGACGGCACCAAGGTGTCGCTGGCGTCCTTCAAGGGGCGCAAGGTGATCGTGTACTTCTACCCGAAGGACGACACGCCCGGCTGCACCAAGGAGGCGTGTCAGTTCAACGACAATCTGAAGGCCTTCGACAAGGCCGACGTGGCGGTCATCGGCATCTCACCCGACAACGCTGAGAAGCACACCAAGTTCCGTTTGAAGTACAAGCTCTCCTTCCCGCTGCTCTCCGATCCCGACAAGGAGGTGATGGAGGCCTACGGCGCCTTCGGCGAGAAGATGATGTACGGCAAGAAGGTCACCGGTGTCATCCGTTCGACCTTCCTGATCGACGAGAAGGGCAAGATCGAGCGAACGTGGTACGCCGTCAGGGCTGACGGTCACGCCGCCAAGGTGCTCGAGGTCGTCCAGGGCTGAGGTGCGCCGAGGGGTGCCTCAGGAGCGGACGTGCTTGCCCTTCGATCCCCCGCGCTCGCCCTTGACGGTCTTCCATCGGTGCCAGAGGAACACGGCGATCATGATGACCGCCACCACCGCGATGACGTACCCGGCGTAGCTGATGCCCTTGGCGTACTTGGAGAACTGATCGCCCAAGTTGTAGCCGAGGACCGCCAGGACCGTGACCCAGACAGCGATGCCGATGGTCGAGAAGATCCCGAATCGGATGGGCTCCATCTCACCCATCCCAGCCGGCAGGGAGATGAAGGTCCGCACCACCGGCACGCAGCGGCCGACGAGCACCGCTGGCTCGCCGCGCTTGGCGAACCAGGATTCGGCCTTGTCGAGGTCCGAGTGGGTCAAGAGCACGTACTTGCCGTAGCGGTCGACAGCGGCCCGCCCACCGGTCCGTCCCACCACGTAGGCGATGTACGAGCCGATCACCGAGCCCACGATGCCGATGATGATCACAGCCACCAGGTTGGCTGGCGTGCCGCCGTGGGTGTTCTGCGCCACGAAGGCCGCTGAGCAGAGTGCGCCAGCACCGCCGATGGTCAGCTCCGAAGGGATGGGCACGCACATCGACTCGAGGATCGTGAGCACGAACACGGCGATATAGACGTAGTCGACGAGAAAGCTGGGCAGGTTCATCCGAACAGTCTTGCGCGTGAGGACAAGGTGCCGCGGGGATCACTCAGCAAACTGTCAGCCTCAGGGGCTCGTCACCGCCGTCAGCGTGATCTGGGCGTTGCCGCCATCGGTCGCCACCGACATGTTCGACGACACGACACCTTGCCCGGCGACGCCGATGACGCCGACCGAGTACGTGAGCGTCGCTCCAGGCTGGATGATCGCCCCAACAGGCGAGAAGCCCGAGAGGAAGAAGGGGGCACCGGGCAGCGAGATCCCTGTCACATGGAGGGGTGCGAGCCCGATGTTGGTCAAGGTGAGCGGCACGGTCCGCACCTGCCCAGGCGCGACACCCCCGATCGACTGGAACCTGGGCGGACGGCGCTCGAGCAGGAACGGGCCAGCGAGCGTGGTGCGCACGACGAGCGGGGTCGTCGTCGTCCCACCCGACGTGCTCACGGTGGCGAGCGCAGTGTGCTCGCCGAGCGCGGCCAGCTGTGAGGTGTCGACCGTGATCGGGATCTGGAACGAGGTCGCCGGCGTGGTCGAGGCGGCCGCCAGCGCCGCCTGATCGGCGCTGATCGCCGAGCTGCTCAGAGCGACCGAGGTGATCGTCACCGGTATGGCTGCAGTGATCCGGAGGGTGCCCTGAACCGAGGCGGTCGACGAGACTGGCGCTGCGGCGACGTTCAAGGAACTCGACGACGTGACGGGGCCTCGTGTCGCCTCACCGACAGCGGCGACGCCCGTGGCGGTGCCCACGTAGACCATGCCTCCAGCGACGAGCGGCTGGGCGAACTTCGCCCCGTTCCCGATCGGCCAGCTGGCGAGCTCGACGAGCCGGCCGTTCGAGGGTGTGGCGTCATAGGCGTCGAGGGACGCATCGGTGCAGGGCATCGCCAATCCGGCGTTGCACCGTGAGACCCAGAGCACGCCTGGGTCACCGAGTCCACCACCCGACGAGGTTCGCGTCGAAATCGATGGCGAGCTCGCCCCAAGCCCCATGTCACCCGATGATCGAGCCACGACCTTGAGCCCTGATCGACCGTTGACGTTGGTGACCTGGACAGCGACGATGCTCCTCCCCGGCGCAGGGACGCCAGGCGCGCCAGGCGTGCCCATGGTGGTCACGTAGACCATCGAGTCGTCCGGTGAGACCGACGCGGTGGCGAGGATCTTGCCACCCAGCTGCACCCTGGCAACCACGGCATCGGCTCCATCGGCCCCGCGTCCGGTCCCGCCCAGGCTCGTGGCGTCGAGCAGATAGAGCCAACCGCCCTTCGAGACTGCGGTGAGTAGCCGAGGCGTGGCCGGCGACCCCATCGAGGTCGGCAGCACCGTGATCCCGCCAGAGCCGAAGTCGAAGTCGCCAGCGGCGAGGAGGTTCTGGTCGTAGGGGGCGAAGAAGTCGGTCGCCTTGAGGGTGCCCTTGGCCACGAGGTGCAGCCGAACAGCCGAGTCCCCAAGGGTGCGGCCTGGCGAGGTCCCTGGCGTCCCAGCAGCCATGCCCGGTCCGTTGCCCGTGCTCAAGAGGAGCTGTCGATCACCGTCGCTGGCCAGGCCTGCCCCGGCCTGCCAGATCCCCGCTTGCCCCTTGGCTGCAGGCTCTGCTGCCCAGAGCACCTGGCTCGACCCGTCGGTCGCCAACGCGTCGATCCATCCGTTCCAGGGCTCGTCGTCGCAGTGGGAGGCGAAGCCAGCGAAGACCTTGCCGTCGAGCTCGAGCAGGCCAGGCCGCTGCAGCTCTTGGGCCGCCACGAAAGCGGTCGAGCGCTGGTTGGTCGCGGACCCAGCGACCGTGAGCGGGAAGGAGGGCTGCTCGACACCGGTGGTCGGATCGATCTTGTGGAGCTCGAAGGTGACGGCACCTGCGACCGATTCCTCATCCATGATGAAGACCGACCCCGTCGTCGGGTCGACCACCGGCGTGGAGGTGACGCCCCGCCAGGGCGACAGGTCCCCGCAACCGTCGACGCTCGAGGCCACGGGCGTGCCGAGCGTCCGCTGCCAGATGACAGCACCAGTGAGCGGGTTGAGCCCAGCGACGACGTCGGTCTCGGTCGCGACGATGAGCGTGCCTTGGGCGATCACGGGCTGTGCGAGCACCTGTCCTCCCAGGGCGGTCGAGAAAGCCTGCTGGTAGCGGGTCGCCACCCGATTGGTCCTCGGTGCATCCGCTGCCGGATACCACGCTGTCCGACCGTCATCTCCGCGGTTGGTGGTCGCAGCTCCCGAACCCAGTGGGACAGTCGCTGCGACGGGGCCAGCAACACCAATGGAGGTCATCGCGATCAGCAGCGCGATCGAGGTCCTGCGGAGCACCCGCCCACCGTAGCGAGGTCATGGCAGGTTCGTCCGTGCACCTCTTTGCGCCGATCCTCACCGGCATCATGGTCCGGGCGAGGCCATGGCACCACTGGTCGAGGCGTGCCGATACGTCAGTGCTGGTGGGTCGGGCACCAGTAGGTGGTCCGGCCACCCACGCTCTCTCGCCGCCACGGCGTCCCGTCCTTCGGGCATTGGCCACCAGGACGACGCTCAACCATGTGGTCGCCAGTGTGCGAGCCACCTCGCTCGAGGAGTTGATCGAGGACTCGTCGCAGCTGACGATGCAGGCGGCGCACCTCGTCGTCTCGCAATGAGTTGCACGGCCGAGTGGGGTCGTTGCCAGCGCGCCAGAGAATCTCGTCGGCCAGCAGGTTCCCGATCCCAGCGATCTTGGACTGATCGAGCAACCTCGCCTTGAGCGCAGGACCGTGCCCGGGGGTTCGGGCAACGAGGGCCTGTCGCAGCTGCCCCAAGGTCAGCGAGAGGGCATCTGGTCCAAGCGTCTCGAGATCCGGATCGATGCTGAGCCGACCGAGTCGTCGCGGGTCATGGAGCAAGAGAAGCCCACCATCCTCGAACGTCACCTTCGCCCTGATCCAGCGTTCCTCGTAGGTCCCCGGGCCGTACTGGAGCCTGTCGATCCCGGCCAGTCCGTCGAGCAGCAGGCCGCCCGTCATTCCGAAGCGCATCCCGAGCGTCGGCCCCTCAGTCTCGAGAAGGAGGAGCTTGCCTCGTCGACGAGCGGCGGTGAACGTCAGGCCTTCGAAGACCACCGCCGGGTCGAGGCCCGGCGGCAAGCCCCGACTCGCCATCTCGTCGACCTCCACAGTGGCGATCGGTCGCTCGAGCGCCCCGGTGGCGAGCTGTCGGTAGTACTCGATCTCCAAGATCTCAGGCACGCCCGAAGGGTACCGGGGTCAGGGCTGGCCTCACCCAACCTCACTAGGGTGAGGCAATGGCGATCGAGAAGCCCCAGTGGACAGAGCTGTTCGAGGAGGTCGTCACCGGCGGCCTGTGTACCGGCTGTGCCGCGTGCGTCATCGCTTGCCCGCACGACGTCCTCGACTACGACGCTGCTGACGGCGCCTACAAGCCCTTCCACCTCGACATCGATGGGTCGATCGACACGTGCACCCATGGCGCCAAAGGCTGCACCATGTGCACCCGCGCCTGTCCCCGGTTCCGCTCCTGGGAGGAGGAGATCGACGAGAAGCGCTTCGGTCGGCCTCGACACGTCGACGAGGTCTTCGGCCAGTCGATCGAGATCTTCTTGGCGCGTGCCACTGACCCCGAACTCGCGGCTGCGGGACAGGACGGCGGCTTCGTGTCCGCGCTGCTCGCGTTCGCTCTCGAGCACGACCACGTCGATGCCGCGCTCGTCTCCGGCCTCGAGGGCGATGGCTCGTCGTGGCGGACGGTGCCGACGGTGGTCACCGATCGTGCCGGCGTGCTCGCCACCGCCGGGAGCCGCTACACCTACTCAGCCAACATGCTCGCCTACGGCGAGGCGGTCGAGGCAGGTGCGGAGCGCCTCGCGCTCGTCGGGATGGGCTGCCAGGTCTCAGGACCGGGTGCGATGCAGGCGCGAAAGGCTGGCAAGGTCGCCAGGAGATTAGGGCTGACCATCGGCCTCTTGTGCTCGAAGACCTTCGACGATGCCATCTTCGAAGAGCTCTTCGAGGCGAAGTACCAGATCCGTCGTGACGAGATCCTCAAGATGAACATCAAGGGCGTGTTCCAGCTTTGGCTGACCGACGATCGCTACGTCGAGGTGCCGCTCAAGGAGTGCCACGCCTGGACCCGAGAGGGCTGCACCACGTGTCCCGACTTCGCAGCCGAGCATGCTGACATCTCGACCGGGGGCATCGGGTCCTTCAGCGATTGGACCCTGACCATTGTCCGCACCGAGGCAGGCAAGGACCTCCTCGACGCGATGCGCGAGGCGGGCCAGGTCGAGCTTCGTCCCGGCGACGACGATCCAGCTGCCATCTCACTGCTGCGGCGACTTGCTGGCGTGAGCCGACGACGCTGGCCCGCTCACGCCGTCGAGGCACCGCGCCTCCTGCCGCCTCCGGTCACCTGAGCGCACCCACCTGAGCCGAGGTCGCAGCGCGCAGCCCTACGATGGCTCGATGGCCACGACCACAGCAGCGGCACACGCTCCCACCCTCGTCCTGCTCGTCCGGCACGGGACGACACCGTCGACCGGCAAGCTGCTCCCGGGCCGGGCCCCTGGGCTCCATCTCTCCGAGAAGGGGCAGGCGCAGGCTGAAGCTGCAGCGCAGCGGATCGCCGAGATCGAGCGCGCCCCGGTGGCCGTCTACGCCTCTCCGCTGGAGCGGACTCGCGAGACAGCCCAGCCGATCGCCCGTGCCCTTGGCCTTCGGGTGCGACGAGCACCAGGGCTCATCGAGTGCGACTTCGGCGACTGGACCAACAGGCAACTCCGCCGGCTCGCCAAGAAACCCGAGTGGCGCCAGGTCCAGTCGAACCCGTCGGGCTTCCGATTCCCGAACGGCGAGTCCTTCCTCGAGATGGCCACCCGCTCGAGCCAGGCCGTGACCGATCTCGCCCGTGCACACCCTGGCGAGACCATCGTCGCTGTCAGCCACGCCGACCCGATCAAGGCGATCCTCTCGGCCGCCGCTGGGGCGCCGCTCGACCTCTTCCAGCGCCTGACGGTGAACCCGTGCTCGATCAGCGCACTCTTGCTCACCAGTCACGGCCCCCATGTGCTTGCTACCAACTCGACCGCCTCGCTCAAGGAGATCGCACTGCAATGACCGACCGCTTCATGCGCTCCCCCGACCGCTTCACCGCCGGCACCGTCGGCGAGGTGGGGCAACGGATGTTCTTGATCCAGGCGGTGAGCGGGCCTGAGCTCGTCACCGTGAAGGTGGAGAAGCAGCAGCTCGCTGTGCTGGCCACCTACCTGACGAGGGCGATCGAACCGCTCGGTCGTCCCGGCCACCTGCCAGACGACCTCGATCTCCAGCTCAGCCCCGATGACGGCATCGACATGATCGCCGGCGAGATCTCGGTGGCGATCGACGAGGAGACTGGCACCGTCGAGGTCGTGATCGAGGACGTCGACGAGGAGACGGGTCCGGCGCGCTTCACGCTCGAGGTCTCTCGAGAGCAGGCTGCTGCCTTCGCCATCCACGCCACACGGCTGGTCGAGTCTGGTCGACCGCCCTGCCCACTGTGCGGGCTGCCCCTCGACCCGCGAGGGCACGACTGCCCACGGACCAACGGGCACCGCGCGCCGATCACGTGAACCCTGAGGAGATCCTCGCTCACGGCGAGCTCGTGGTCACCGGCCGGTTCACCAACAGCTCGAACGCAACCCTCCTGGCCACCGCCTCCCTCGATGAGGAGTCGGTCACCTGCGTCTACAAGCCTGAGAGCGGTGAGCGACCGCTGTGGGACTTCCCTGGCGGGCTGTGGCGCCGTGAGGTTGCCGCCTTTGTCCTGAGCGAACGGCTCGGCTTCGACCTGATTCCCCTCACGGTGGCGAGGGACCAGGGGCCCTTCGGTCCAGGCTCGGTCCAGCTCTTCGTCGAGGAGGACATGGAGCACCACTACTTCACGATCAGAGACGACCCAACGCACCACGACTGGCTCTGTCGGCTCGCAACCTTCGATGTGGTGGCCAACAACTCTGACCGCAAGAGCGGCCACGTGCTCTTGGCCGAGGGCCGGCTCTGGGCCATCGACCACGGGCTGTGCTTCCACGAGGAGGACAAGCTGCGAACGGTCATCTGGGATCTGGCCGGCGAGGAGCTGTCGGCAGACCTCACCGGAGCCCTCAGCGACGTGGCAGAGCGGGGCCTCGAGGAGCTCGTCGACCTACTCTCCCCTCACGAGGTGGCGATCACAGCCCAGCGAGCCGCCGACCTGCTCGACCTTGGCTTCCTGCCCTTCCCGGATGAAGACGCGCCCTGGCCGCCCTATCCGTGGCCGCTGATCTGATCCTGCGCCAGCAGGCGGCGAGGACATCACAGCCCACCGAGGGGTAGCCTTGACCATGGTCGAGTGGGTGATCCGGGAGATGGTGAATACCGACTTGGACGCCGCCGTGCGTGTCTGGGAGGACAGTGGCATCAACGCTGCAGAGCCGGTGTTCTCGATCGCCGAGGTCGCCGCTGCGATCTCCGATGGGGATCCAGCGGTGGTCGCCGAGGTCGCCGGGCATGTCGTCGGGACTGCCTGCAGCATCGTCGACGGCGATCGAGCCTGGGTCGTCCGCCTCGCGCTTTCGTCCCGCGGGCGCAACCACGGCAGCGGTTCAGAAATGCTCATGGCCCTCGGGCAGCGTCTGACCTCTCGGGGGGTCACCCGACTCTCCGCTCTGCTCCACGA
>Ga0118677_10005848_pt1 | contig 21273 bp, 18 predicted proteins | sample AliMusrvi5mmetaG_FD_86154 | JGI IMG/M metagenome (GOLD analysis project Ga0118677, IMG submission 86154)
GTGAGGAACGCTCCCAGCACCCCGATAACCGGCGAGAAGATCGGGAACAGCACCCCGGTGGCTTTGGCCATGCCCTGGGCCAGCATGTTGGTCATGCCGGTGTCGTTCATGATGACGTCGTTGCGCGAAAGCGTGCCGCAGGTGCACTTCCTCGGCATCCAGCCGGCGGTGGTGTACTACATAATCTACGCCTTCTATTATAGCCCTATCTATCATGCTGTAAATAGCAGGTGTCGGCGCACCGCTGATGTTGGCAGAGGTGGATACTATGGGGCGGCGCAGCCTTTTGATGACCGCTTTGCAAAACGGGTCTGTGGTTACTCTTATGGCTATGCTGCCATCTGCATTTACCACGTTAGCAGCAAATCCAAGCGCGTGTTCATAAATAACAGTTGTAGGCCGCTCGAAGCCTTCAACTATGGCTATAATATCGGGTGGCGGGGCGGCTACGTATTGCAGTATGTCCCGCGCATCGGCCAGCAGCACGATCATGCTTTTTTCTTTTGGGCGGTGCTTTATTCCAAATATTTTATCCACGGCAGCTTCATTGAGTGCATCGCAGCCCAGGCCCCATACGGTATCTGTGGGGTAAAGGATCACCCCACCCTCCTGCATTACCTGTATACAATTCTTTATATCGGTTTCGATATCCACCATAGCAGTTGTTCGTTAGTTATTTCTTTGGCACAGCGAAAATGCCCTTCGGGACATACTTTGTGTCCGTGCAGCCCGCAGGGGCGGCAATACAATCGCTCTTTTATTTCCACAACCCTGCCATTGTGCCGCAGCGGCCCAAAGCCAAAAGCCGGAACTGTAGAGCAGAACACCGCAGTTACAGGGGCATTCATAGCGGAGGCAAAGTGCAGTGGAGCAGAGTCATTGGTATAGTTCATCACAGCGCCTTGCATGAGCGCGGCAGACTGCAAAAAATCAAGCTTGCCGCCGGCGAGACGCAAAAAATCAAGCTGCCGATGACGCCGATCCCCGCCGCGTTGAAGATCATCTCCATCCCGGACAAGGCGCGTGTGTACGTCAACAACGAACCGCGCGGACAGACGCCCCTCGAACTGGCCGATCTCGCACCCGGAAAATACCGCGTGCGCGTGGAAATGGACGGGTATGACCCGGACGCGCGCGACGTCGAACTCGCGCGTGGCAGCCGGAAGAGCGAGGAGTTCCGCCTGACCTCCAACGTCGGCAAACTGGAGCTGATCACCGAACCGGATCGCGTCACGGTCCTTCTGGACGGCAAGAAGATCGGTGAAACCAAGGCCAAGGCCGATGCCACCACCAATATTTCGGATCCGCTGCCGGTGGATGCGATTCCCGCCGGCGAACACGAACTGCGACTGGTGCGCAAGGGGTATGTCGAGATCAAGCAGAAGATCCAGGTCGAACAGGGCAAGACGCTGCCGCTGAACGTGAAACTCACGCGCCGCTTCGTCCCCGACTGCCTGGTGGTCACCATTCATGGCGCCGAATTCCGGGGCATGCTCGATGCCGCATCCGACGACGCCATTCGCCTGGAAACCGCACCGGGCGTCATGTCCACAATCCCCGTCAAGGACGTGAAGTACCAGCGCGTCATCCGCGAAGACGGCTCGCTGGAATAAATTTTCCGCTTCGGAACATGACTGTCATGGATTGGAAAATTACGGAACATGACCGGCCGATTCTGCTGGCGTTAGCGCACCGGGTGCGGGCACTGGCAGACAGTCCGCGCAACCAGGAGATTGTGCGGCAGTGGCACCTGTACGATGCCGGCAAGGCCGAACGCCCCCTGATTCAAACCGAACTGGACGGCGGCCCGCAATTGGTTGTTCCAGGCTTCCGCTTGCATTGTGAGGAGAACTGGGCGCAGAAGCAGGAAGCATCTTTCCTTTATACGCTGATTCACGCGGACACGATCCAGGACGACTGTCCGGTGGATCCTTTTGTGAATCTCCCCTGGCAATTTTCGATCAGCGACTACGGCATTCCTTTTCACAGCACCAAGCCGGAAGACACCGGGGTTCGAGGCGCAGTCCACATCGATGCCGTCATCGCGGATCTTTCGAAGGACTTTCACAAACTCACGCCTCGTACGTTCGGAGTCAACCGCGAGGCCTCGCTGGCGGCCAAGGCTTTTCTGGAAGACTTTTATGGGGGTGTCCTGGGCGTTCGCCTGCGAGGCAATCCCTGGTGGACCTTGGGCCTTACCCAGACGGCTGTCAAACTCATCGGCTTGGAATCGCTCATGGTGTCCCTGTACGACCAGCCGGAGAATCTGCATCGTCTCATGTCTTTTTTGCGCGACGATCATCTGGCATTGCTGCAATGGCTGGAGCAGGAAGGCTTGCTCAATCTGAATAACGAGGGAGACTACATCGGTTCCGGCAGCCGCGGGTACACGCGCGCGCTGCCCCAAGCGGACTGGACACCGGGAAGTCCGGTGCGCCAGCGGGATATCTGGGGCCTCATCGAGTCGCAGGAGACCGTCGGCGTCGGCCCGGATCAGTACGCGGAGTTCATTTTCCCGTATGAGAATGCCATCGCGCAACAACTGGGCCGGGTTTATTACGGGTGCTGCGAACCGGTCAACACCCGCTGGCATGTGCTGCGGCAGATGGCCAACCTCAAGCGAGTCTCCATTTCTCCCTGGTGCGACCAGGAATTCATGGCCCGGGAAATGGGCGGACATTACGGTTTTTCCCGCAAACCCAATCCGTCCATGGTCAGCACAACGATATTCGACGAGCGCCTGATCCGCAATGACCTGACCACGACCATGCGTCTGGTCAAGGAGCACGGATGTTCGTTGGAGATCGCGATGAAAGATGTGCATACACTGAACGGCGAACCCGACCGGCTAACCCGGTGGGTTCGGATTGCGCGCGAGACGTCGGCGGAAATTTTCGGCGCCGGCTGATGCTTTCTGGAATCGCCTCCATGCGCTTCTCCCTGATTGTCCTCTGCTACAACAAGCTCGCCTGCACACAGCGCTGCCTGGGCGCTGTGGTGCAGAACTCCGTGGTGGACGAGCCCTGGGAACTGGTGGCGGTGGACAACGGTTCCACGGACGGCACACGCGCCTGGCTCACGGACGAACTGAAGCCCATGGCTGCGCGCCGCAACCTGCGCGTCACTGTGCTGGCCAACGACCGCAACATCGGCTGCTCCACCGCCCGCAACCAGGCCATTGCCGCCGCCACCGGCCACTATCTCGCCTTCCTCGACAACGACGTCGCGCCCCGCACGCGCGACTGGCTCCCGCGTCTCGCGTCAGCTTTGGAGGCCCATCCGCGCGCCGCCCTTGTCGGCCCCAAGCTTGTTTATCCACACCCGCCGCACAACATCCAGTGCGCAGGCGTGGGCATCTCCCGGCGCGGCCATGTCTGTTTTCGCGGCCGCGGCGAGCCGCGCGATGACCCGCGTTTCAACCGGCCGGAACCGGTGCAATGCCTCATCAGCGCCTGCCTGCTGGCGCGGGCGAATCTCGTGCGGGAGAACGGCGGGTTCGACGAGGCGTTCAATCCGGTGCAGTTCGAGGATTTCGACCTTTGCTACCGGCTCCGCCACCAGGGCTGGGAGGCGCGCTACCATCCCGAGGTCGAGATGTACCATTTCGAAAGCGTCACCACACAGGGCACAACTTCGCTCGCCAATCCTGCCGTGATCGTGCGCAACGGCTTGACTTTCCAGCGCCGCTGGCGTCAACTGTTTGCCCACGAGGACGGCCCATCGGAAGAAGCCTGCCGTTGGCGGCAGGTGCCGGCGGCGCCGTTGGATGCAATCGGAGAATTGCCGCTGGTGTAGTAGGAGGCTGTTAGGCTGAAGGCAGTTAGACTGTTAGGCTTGGCAGCCAACACGTTGCGATATTTTTGAAATGCCATCATTGGGTGCGTGCATTTCAGTGCATAACTCATTCGTTTTCAACCTAACAGCCTAACAGTCTTCAGCCTAACAGCCTAGGAGCCCAATGACCAACGCCGCCATCGAAGCCAAGCTCAAGAACATGATCGTCGACCGGCTCTTCCTCAAGGTGAAGCCGGAGGAAATCCCGAATGACGTTTCGCTGATGGACGCCTACGGTGTGGATTCCGTCAGCCTGCTCGAACTGGTCGTGGGGTTGGAGGAGGCTTTCGGCGTGCAGATCGAGGACGGCGATTTCAATGTGAAAAATTTCACGACCGTAGCGGCGCTGCGCGATTTTGTGCGCGCGCATCTGCCGGGTTGAGCTCCCGCAACTGACTACTGACCGAATTCTGCTCTCGGCCCGGGGCGGCCCGGAGCTACGGCTTCCTCGCCATCGGGTCCATCCACACCAGTTCGACCGGATGTGGCTGGATCGCCAGCGCCTTGCGGATGGCCTCGTCGTACTTGGGCAGCTCGGCCATGCGCTGGACAATGGCCGGCGCGCGCTGGGTTTCGATCTGCGCCTCGATTTCCTTTTTGTTCGTGACAAAGTCGGGAATGCTGTAGGTCGCCCGTATCACGCCGCTAAAAATCTTATCGTGAAAGTAGTGATTCTTGGCCTCCACCGCAGCGACGACCGCCTTGACCTGCGCCGCCACCGGACCTTCTTTCAGCGCGGCATCCGCAAGATTGACCCCCTGCGCCAACATCGTGTCCGTGGCGTTCGTGACTGTTTTGCCGCCCAGCCGAATCGCATACGAGCCGGGTTTCAGGCCGGTGACTTTCAACTCGTACACATTGAGATCCTGCAGGATGTGCGTCCATGACAGGATGGGCTCGGCCCCTGCCGGGAAAAAGGGAAGCGCGGCATCCAACTGCTGGAAGCGAAGCACACCGTTGGTTCCGGTCGCCAAGCCCGTGACCTGGCATTGCGCGGTTTTCACGACCTTCATCTGCGCCGCGTCGATCTCGACAGCCGAGACCAGCGGAGGGAAGTTCATGGCCTGCAGGATGGACGCAGCCATCAGCGCCTGTCCGGGAGGGCCTGGATGTACCTTGTCGCCGCCCATGATGCGGCGTTTCGGATCGGACGCGCGCGCCTGATTCATCACCTGCAAATACGGATGAAACTGGTCCACGAATAACCCGTGGTTGGCCTCGGCAACCGCTTTCACGCCTTCCGAAAACTTCTCCAGCGTGGCCGCATACCCCTCGATGGCAGGGCCATCTTCCACCTTCTCCACCGGCTGGGGTGTAACCCAGGCGACGCGAATCTGGTTGCTGCGCGCCTGATTGGCAATCCCCTGCAGCCCGTTGGTGTAGGTCTGGAAATCCCCTTCGTTGAAGCCGCGATAGTTGCCGTCGTTCATGCCAAAGTCGACCGTCATGGCCGTCGGCTGCAGCGGGACCGTATCGCGCGCAAACCGGGCGTTGCCGCCGGTCGAGCGGTCGCCGCCGATGCCGACATTACGGAAGATGAGGTTCCAAGCCGGGAAGCGGGTCAGCGTCCACAATTCCACGTAGGTGCTGTACAAGTGTTGTTCCGTGATGCTGTCGCCCATCATCGCGACGCGGTCGCCATCCCGCAGAAAGAAGGGCGCTCCGGACGTGTCAGCGGCGCCTGCGGCGCAGGCCCAGGCGATGATGCCAGCGGCAAACCAACGGCATCCGAACAGTGAAGATTTCATGCGTGCGTCTCCTGATCGTAGTGTATTGTTTCCAAAATCACGATGCAACCGTCGGCTTGGGTTCCGCAATGGACGCAGCGGCAGGGGCGGGTTGCTGTGTCGCGGCGGTGGCGGCGGCATAGAGCGCTTCGCGCTTCTCCATGTCGTCCTTCGTGGCGCCGACAAAATCCTGCGATTCCTTTTCCGCGAGGAAGTAGCGTTTGCAGGCCTTGCAGACATGCCATTTTTTGTGAATTTCCCAGATTTTCCGGTTCGAACCGTTTTCCAGGCGATAGGCATGGCCGGAAGCCCCGCGCAGATAGTTGTTTGCCGTGCAGTCGCGCGCCGTCGGGATAGTGTGCAGGAGGCCCAGCGCGTCGTGACACCGGGCGCAGGACGACGCGTCGGGCTTCTGCTTAAGTTTCCAGAACAGGTAGCCGGACGCCAGCAGCCCCAAACCGCCCAGCGCCATGAGCCCCTCGCCCACGATTTTCGATTTCAGCAGCCGGAATAGAATGAACCCGATCATCAGGAGGACGCCGCCGATCCAAATGACCCCCATGGCGTCGGCTTTCTGTAATCCGCCACGCGCCTGTTCCGCTTCGTGGTCGTAGGTCCACCCCTGAAATTCGACATCCTCCGGTTTCAAAAGCGCAGGTAGACGGCGCGGTTTCGGCTGCGTCGCCGTCTCGCCGGCAGGAGTGGGTGTTGCCGGCGCCGATGCGGCAATTGCCGGTTGTTCGGCAGACGTGTTCACCTTGGCCTTGCACTGCGGGCAGGTGACTTGTTTGGGTTTGACGGCGAAACTGACGCGAAATTTTTTACCGCACGCGCTGCAATCCAAAGTCAACTCGGTCATAGCCCCTCCACGACTGCCCAACCGAACCCGAATTATGGCTGCTTCGTCTGCTGGCGCAGCTTGAAGATCCGTTCCATCTTCTGGCTGATATCCAGGTATCCAATATCGGCGCTGTAAACCTCGCGGTAGCAGTTGAAGGCTTTTTCGTGATTGCCGGTCGCCTCGTAAATTTCGCCGAGGTCGAAAAGCACCTTCTTCCGGTTGTCGTCCATGATCGGAAGCAGGTCCAGCGCGGTCTCGAGCTGCATGAGGGCGATGTCGTCCTGTCCCTTGGCGCGGAAGGAACGGGCGAGGAAGAAGAGCGCGTCCGTGCGCTCCTTGGGGCTGCGCTGGGCAAGCTGGAGCTGCTGGATGGCCTCGTCGTAGCCTTCGCGCTCGTAGTAGAGGACGCCCAGTTCGTACCGCAGCCGCAGGTCGTTGGGGTAGTTCTTCACGCGCAACACGAGATCGTCAAACACGAACTGCCGCTTCTCCTGCTCCAGTTGATCCGCTGCGTTCGTGTCGTTTTTCGCGCGCAGCGCCTCGATGCGGGCGGCGTAATCCCGTACGCGCGCCTCGGTCAGCGAGCGGTCGAGTTCGGGATCGGCCGTGGCGATCTTGCGGGCTTTTTCCAGCGTCTCGATGGCTTCGGCGTAGCGCTTGAGCTGCAGGAAGACGCGGGCCAGCGCGCGGTAGTAATTCAGGTTGTTGGGTTCCACCGTGATTTTGGCGCGCCACTCGTTGATCATGATGTCGGCGTCGGAGCCAACCACCTGCGCCTTGTTCTGGATGTCGATCTTCTTGGCCTGATCCTGGTTTGAGATGCGATCGGTGAATTTTCCCTGACCTTCCGCCGATTCATCCCATCCGCCGGTCTTCATGGAGTAGTGGGCTTCGGCATCCTTCAGCAGCTTGAGCACGTCCGCAGACATGGGGCGTTCGGCCAGAACCTTGCTGTACGAGTCGCGGGCCTTGCCATAGTCCTCGGTCTTCATGTAGGAATCGCCCAGGCGCTTCTCGATATCCATATCCTGCGGATCGTGTTCCGAGGCCGCTTCCAACGTCAGGATGGCGGCATCCATCTGGCCGGCCGCCTCGGCGACGTCTGCGAACAGATAGACGGACCTGCGTTGCAGCGGGTTCTGCTTGAGCAGCTTTTCGGCTTCAAACAACGCCCGTTCCATTTTTCCAGCCTGGAACAGCGCCGTGACCTTGAGATAGGCCGGCAGGCTGGTCCATTCGCCGAGCTTGCTCATGAGACCGGACTTGGGGGGTGATTTCTTGATCTTCTGTATCTCGGCTGCGCGCAAAAAACGGCGGGCGCGAATGAAACCGGGGGAGAGTTCCACGGCGCGCAGCAGAAGGTCGATGGCGATGTCCAGATTTCCGCGTTCAAAGGTCGCGAAGCCCTTGTTGAACAGCGTCTGCGCCAATTGAGCGTTCTGTTCGTTCGTTTCTTCGGCCATGTTGAATTACCCGGCAGCCTGTCCCCGCGGCAACAACAGCCGCGTTCTGACTCGTACGAAACGCTACACTTTTTAGTACGATTCCGCGCAATCGTCAAGCACCGCATGCCCGAAAGTGCGAGAGTGGCGCGCGAGGTATGTCAGCGCCGGACACCAAGATCGCCGAGATGCAAGAGAACACAGAGTCAAATGCCGTGAATGTGACTCGTTCTTTCTCTGTGTTCTCGGTGTCCGCATTCGAATCCCTCGCACCCAACTCTCACAAAACGGGGGCCGGCCACAGCTCCTGCAGCCAGGTTTCGCAGGCGCGCGTCCATTCGCGGGCCGTGCCGGGATGGTTGCGGCCAAGCCCGATTCCGTGCGGAGCCGCCGGATAGACGTGCAGCGCAAAAGGCACGTGGACGTCCGATAAGGCCTGCGCATAGAGCAGGCTGTTCGCCACCGGCACGCCGTCATCGTTGGCGGAATGCCAGAGAAAGGATGGCGGATTGCGCGGCGTGACGGTGTTCTCGAGGGAAAGCTGACGCTGCAGCGCAGGGTCCGGGTTTTCGCCAATCAGGTTGACCATCGAGCCGCGGTGGCCACACGGCCCGAACGACACCACCGGGTAGCAGGCAATCAACGCGTTCGCGCGGGAGGCGTGGCGCGCCACTGGATCGGCGGCGGCCGGGTCGCCGTCATCGCCGAAATTCGCGACGGAACAGGCCAGGTGTCCGCCGGCGCTGAACCCCAGCACGCCGATGCGATCCGGCGCCACCCGCCACGCGGCGGCATGACGGCGGACCAGCCGCAGGGCGCGCTGCGCGTCGGCCAGCGGCGCGGGGTGGCGCCACGGGAAAACCCGGTAGTGGCAGACCAGCGCATGCACGCCGATGCCGTTCAGCCATTCGGCCACGGGATCGGCCTCGTGCGGCGCGCGCATGCAGTAGCCGCCGCCGGGAAGGACCACCACCAGCGGACGCGGCGCGTTCCCTTCGAGCAGGAAGAGCTTGAGGTGCGGCGTCTCCTGTGCGCGCTCGTGCCGCTCCTGGCCGGGAACGATGACGCCAGGCATGGAATCGGACCAGAGAGGCATTGTTTCGCCACGCGCCGACATGCAAGTCTCCTGTTTGGGCGAACCGCAAAAATATCGAGTGAGGCGTTTCCAATTAATGTGAGTCGCTTACCGCCAGTACCCCGGCCGCCATGCTCTTCGCCCGTGCGAGATTTCCCAGCCGCCGACGATCCAGACCGCATGCGGATGGGGAGGCACGGCCCAATGTCCGCCGCACCACACCCAGCCGCTCCCGCACCACATCCAGGCGCCGCCGACCCAGATATAGTCCGGTCCGGGCGCCACAACGACGGTTTCCGCCACGGGGGGGGGCGGTTCGCTGACCACGGTCGTCTCGGTCGGCGGCGTCACCGCGCTGGACGGCGTGTTGATCATGAAGTCGATGACCTTCTCGCTGACCTTGGCGTTCTTCAGGGAGATGATATCGGCCGTGCCCAAATGGTAGACCGTGCCCGTGTTGTGGATCTGGCTGATAATCAAGTCGTCGCTCACGCCAGCCTGGGCCAGCGCCTTGACATCTTCGATGCCGAGCGGCTGGCCTTGCTCCACGCGCTGCCATGTCTGCGGCGCCGCAGCTTGCAGACGCGCCTGCTGGGCCTGGTCCATGCCGTGCCCGATCAGGCCGCCGACGATGACACCCGCGGCGGCGCCGATTGCCGCGCCGACGCCAGGATGCCTTGCCACCGCACTGCCGATAATCGCCCCTGTGGCGCCGCCAACCAACGCGCCGGTGGCGGTATTGTCCGGCTGGCCCTGCGGCGACACGCAGCCGGCCAGCGCCAAAATGCCGGCGACAACGAGATTTGCACGATGCGTCTTCATAAAACAGATCCTTATCAGGCCCGTGATTTTTTAACTATACCGAGCGCTCCGGCGTCTTGTCAAATGAGGGAACGGCGTGAAAGGAATCAGAGGCCGTGAAACAATCCTTTCGCGCCACGGGGTGACGCTCCCACAGATACGCAAACGTCCGTCGATTGTGGGAGCGCCACCCCGTGGCGCGATATTTTCACAGCTTCTGCCCGTGGCGTGTGCGTCAGCCAAGCAGATGGCGGATGACATCCGCAGCCGTGTAGTCGGGATTTTCGACGGTGCAGAAGCGGCTGACGCCAAGAAAGTCATCGCCCAACGTAACCAGGCACGGTTCGCGGCTCCCATTGGGGAGCACCTGCCCCATGCCGATGTTGGCGAACAGACCATTGCAGACGCACTTTCGACCGGTGATGTCGGCCGGTTTGCCGCCCTTGGCGAGAAAACTCGTTTCCGGCTCGGCGGCGCAGCGATAACCAAAGCTGCCATCTTCCTTGAGGTAGATTTCCCGCAGGTAGCCGAGATCGCACACGCGATTGCGCTGCAGGTAAACGTCCGGTTCGGAAGCCGAACCGTCCACCTGGGCGACCTTAAAAGGGAAACCGGCCGGAGATGCCAGCGGATCAGTGAAAACAAAGGCTTCCCCGGCAAATGCCTTGCGGATCAGTTCGTGCCGGAGTTCGGGCATCAGTCCGGATTCGACGCAAAGCGCAAACGCGGTTCCCACCTGCACACCGGCCGCACCTTCGGCCAGCGCCGCCTGCAGTCGTTCCGGCGTGGCGTATGCGCCTCCCAGCCAGAAGGGGAGGCCCAGTTTCCGCATCACGGCCAGATCCACGGTGTCGCGCGGCCCATAGATCGGCTGCCCGTCGGGCGTCAGGTGCAGTTGTCCGCGAGGCGGCGCGTTGTGCCCGCCGGCCAGGGGACCTTCAATCACAAACCCCTCGATGCTGCCGCTGGCGCGCCGGAGCATCATCGTGGCCAACGAGTCTGCGGAAATGATCGGCAGAAAATCCGGCCGCCGCAGGGGCGGCAGCGAAACATTCGGTTCCGCAAACACCGCCGGGTCGAAGACCTTGCGCGAGTCCGTGTCCGGCAGCGCGCCTGCCACGCGGATCGGATAGGCTGCGGGCTGGTGGCTGGAAAGGTTGTCGAGCACGCGGGGCATTTCCAGGGGAATTCCGGCTCCCACGATGACCACGGCCACGCCCGCCAGCATGGCGCCATAGATCGAGGGGAGATGCGGCAACTGGATCTTCTCCAGGTAATTGATGCCGACAGGGTTGGCGTGGCCTTCTCGCGCCAGGAAGACCTCCACGTAGTTCGCCACCATGCACAGTTCGTCCATCCAGTTCCGCCCCTTGACGGTATGCTGGCCGACCAACTTGTAGGATGATTCCGGTTTTTTGCCTCCGGGAACGAACAACGCGTCCTGGATGCGCCTGGCCACTTCGGGAAAGGGGAAATTCTGGAGCGCCCGGCGGATGTGCCCGCCCGGGTCTCCGTCCTGCAGACGACGCGCAAGAATCTGGTCCAACCCGGTGCCGGACACCACGCCGAGCTGGCCGAGTTTGGAAACGCTCTGCGCGAGGCGCCAGTTGGACACGCCGACGCCCATGCCGCCTTGGATGATTTTTGGGAGGGAGATGTGCATTGCAACGATTAGTATGGACTTTATTCCGGCGGACAGCCACAACAATGAGACTCGGATTGACAATCCGCGCGTGGCGGAACAGACTGCCCACGAATATGCCCGCCAATCCCACACTGCCGTCCGCGCCACTCACCCTGCGCAACACCGTCTTTTCGCCCCCGCTTTTCAGCGCCCCCATGGCCGGCATCACCCACAGCGCTTTCCGTCGCCTGCTCGCCGCGTATGGCGGTTACGGCGCCCTATGGACCGAAATGCTGTCCGCAAAAAACATCCTGGCCGAAAATGTTCTCGCATCCCCCTGGCTCAAGCGCTCCCCGCAGGAAGGCAAGGTGATCTATCAACTTCTCGTCGTCGACGTCGACCGTCTGCCCGAAATCCTTGACCGCCTCGCCGTGCTGCATCGAGGTGCAAGCGTGGGCGCCGACCTTTTCGAGGATGCCGTCCGCTTGCGCGACATTGTCCGCGTCCTGCGACGCAACTTTGCCGGCCCCCTCCTGGTCAAGACCCGCCTCGGCCGGCAGACGCCCGACTGGCGCGAAAAGCTGCGCGACCGCCTGCGCCTGCTGGAGGACGAAGGCGTGGATGCGCTCACCCTGCACCCGCGCTACGCCGAGGAAAAGCTCAAGCGCTCCGCGCGCCACGCCCTCTATGCCGAACTGGCCGCCGAAACCCGGCTGCCCATCATTGCCAATGGCGACATTGTGAGCCGTGACTACGCCCGCAGCCGTGCAGCCCAACTGGCGCCTGCCGCCGGACTCATGATCGGCCGCATGGCGGCCGCGCAGCCGTGGTTCTTTGCGAAGTGGCACAACCCCGGACTCGCCGTGGATTATCTGGCCGTGTGGAACCGCCTGTGCGACTACATTGCCGAGGATTTTCCCGCCCGCCAGGCATTGGGACGGATCAGGATCGTCACGCCCTACTTTGCCCGCAACTTCCTCTTCGGCCACACCTTCTTCGCAAAGATCCAGTCGGCGCCCGATCTCGCCACTGCCCGATCCCGCGCCACGGAGTTCCTCTCCCAGGATCCCGCGCCCGCCACCCACGTAACCGTGAACGGCATCTAGGCGTCCAACGTTCCCGGCAGCAGTCCCAGCGGAAGGGCCGCGGGACGTTTGCAGGTGCTGGCGAGCGTGATGGCCTTGCCTTTCGCCGAGGCCTCGGCGGCCGCCTCCATGGCGTCGAGCACATGGAAGGCCAGTTCGCCGCTGGCGCGGTGCGGACGGCCGGACCGGATGGCATTGGCCATGTCGGCGACGCCGATGCTGCGGCTGTTGTCCGTATAGCCGTGCGTCAGCGGAACGTCCTGCCAATCCTTGCCCTTGCCGCCGATGCGGACCGGTCCGCCGAAGGTGTTCGGATCCGGCACGCTCAGCGTGCCCTCGGTGCCGTAGATCTCGATGCGCGGCAATTGCGCGGCCCGGACGTCGAAGGACATGATCATGGAGCAGATCGCGCCCTGTGCGAAATCCAGCACCGCCGCGTAGTGGGTCAGCGCCTTGACCTTCATGATCTTGCCGTTCAGGGGCTGGCTGGTGATCATGCGCTCGGCGCGCGTGGTGCGCGCGGAACCGCTGACGCGTTTGATCGGGCCCAGCAGGTTGACCAGCGCCGTCAGGTAATAAGGGCCCATGTCCAGCATCGGTCCGCCGCCGATGTCGTAGTAAAATTCCGGCGACGGGTGCCAGCTCTCGTGCCCGGCACAAACCATGAAGGCCGAGGCCGCGACCGGCTGGCCGATCCAGCCGTCGTCAATCAGCTTCCGGCAGGTCTGGATGCCGCCGCCGAAAAAGGTATCCGGCGCCGAACCCACGCGCAGATGTTTCGACTTGGCCAGCGCCAGGATTTTCTGTCCGTCCTTGCGCGTGACCGCCAGCGGCTTTTCGCCATACACATGTTTGCCGGCATGGAGCGCCGCCAGCGCCACTTCCGCGTGCGCCCGGGGAATGGTCAGGTTGACCACAATCTCGATCTCGGGATCCGCCAGCAACTCCTTGACCGTGCAGGCCTTGGGAATTTTGAATTCATCCGCCTTGGCCCGGGCCCGGTCCATGTCCAAGTCCGCGCAGGCGGCTATTTCGAGATTCCGGAACGTCTGCCCGGCCTTGAAATACGCCCCGCTGATGTTGCCGCAACCTATGACGCCGATTTTTGTTGGTTTCATGACGAACGCTCCTTGGTGTCCTGGGCGTTCAGAATTACATATCGGGTGCCTGCCGTACAAGAAGGATTGGGTGCGATTCCGGTTGGACATCGATCCGGCGCACGCTCAGCCGAAGGCCGCCTCGATCTCCTGGCGCGCGATCGCGACCCAGCGGCCAACGCGGCTGGGATCGCCCTGCACCGTCTCGACATCCTTGAGCGTGATGTCGACGAAACAGTTGCGGCAAGCCTGCAAATCGCGCCGCAGGATCGTGCGGATGCGGTGCTCGTCGAACCCGTAGCTCACCATGTCCGCGGGACTGGGCCGGTAACTCAGCACATAGTCGCGGCCGATCTGTTCCGCGCAGCGCGCCACGTTGGCAAAGGGGGACACGGCGATGCGGCGCAGGTTCGGGATCTGGCGCAGGATGCCGATCTTGTGGGTCAGGTCCTCGCAGCAGCCGTAGGCCACGAGGCCGAATTTGCGCAGGATCGGCAACTGATACTGGAGCAGGAACTCGTTGTGCATCGCGGGCGAAACGCCGGTGTATTCCTGCGCCGCCATGAAGCACCAGAGCTGGCTGCGCCGCACGCCGCGCGCGTTGGCCGCGGAGTCCTGCAACTCTTCGGCATACGGCATGGCCTGGTTCTGGTGGTCGCACAGCCCCCAGTCGCCGTCCGCTTCGGCCTTGTCCTGGGCGCGCAGGACACCGTCGCGCAGGAATGCGAGTAGTTGGTGGTACCACTCCGGCCGGTCCAGCATGTCCAGCATGAGGTGCTCGATGCCGCGCAGAAGGCCAAGGTCGGTCGATAAATCCGCCGTCCACATGCGGTAGTACGGCCCGCGGTCGAGATTGACGGCGATCAGGTCGCCGATGGCCTCCTGCACGCGCACCAGCTTGGCGGCTGTGGCGGCTTCGTCGATCTCGTGGCGCGGCGGCCGCAGCTTCGCGAAGTCTTCCGGCTCGCGGATCGCGTAATCCACCTTGAACGCACCATGCTCCACGCCGCTTTCGATGCGGTGGATTTCCACACCCCACCCCGTGCAGGCATATTCAGCCTCCACGCTGACCCACGGCTCGAAGATGTAGTCGTCGTGGAAGTCGGCGCGGAAGAGTTCGCAACGCAGATGGTTTTCGATGCGACGGAAAAGCGGATCGCGGCACACGCAGCGGGACGCCGCCATCTCGGACCAGCCAAAGGCGCGCACATACATGGGCGGGCGCGCCGGCTGCAGGCTGTTGTGCCGCCGCCACACCTCGCGCCGCCGCTGTTGGTCCTGGTCCCGGCAGAGATCGGCATAGCGTTTGGCCAGTTCGCGCAGCGTGTCCCGATCGGAAGCAGTCGATTTCATCGGAACTCCTGGAGTACGACAAGTGGAACGTATGATAGCAAAGAGCTTCATGCGTTCCAAATATGTCCCGTGAATCATGCGTCTTCGACAGCAATTCTCCTTGTGACCGGCGCCGACGGCGCGGCGCCCTCCATGCGCGCCGTCGCATCCGGCGGTGTTCGGCGCGCCATAATGAGAATTGCTGGCGTTTTCGATTGGCAAGATGGCGGACGGAAGCGCAAAATAAATTCATGACGAGAATTCTGATCGTCGCACTTTGGGTGGCGCTGCTGTCCGGCCTGCGCGCCGTGGCTGCGCCCGCGGCCGGCGCGACCAGTCAGGTCGTGATCGCGAGCTGGAACGTCGAAAACCTTTTCGATCCCTACAACGATCCGGCCAATCCCGGTGCGGTGGATTTCACGCCCGACGGCTGGGCGCACTGGACGCGGCCGCGCTACGCGCTCAAGCTCGACCATCTCGCGGAAGTGATCGCCGCCATGCAGCCGGACGTGCTCTGCCTCACCGAGGTGGAGAACCGGCGCGTGCTGGAGGATCTGGTGCTCGTGCTGCATGCGAAGCGCGGCTACGACCTGCCGGTGATCCTGCATCGCGAAGGGGGCGACCGCCGCGGCATCGACGTGGCCATGCTGGCGCGTTTGGCGCCGGTGGCGACCAACTGGATTGCGCCGGTGCCGCAGCAGCGCGACATCCTGATCGCGCGCTTCGACTTTGCCGGACGCCCGCTGACCGTCTGCCTGAACCACTGGAAATCGTGGCTGGGGCCAAAGGACCAGGATGTGGAAATCCGTACGATCGAGGCACGCGCCGCACGCGCCGAAATTGTGCAACGGCTGGCCAAAAACCCCGCGGCGGCCATCGTGGCTCTCGGCGACTTCAACGACAACGTGGATGCGCCGAGCCTGACACAGGAAGCCGGGTTCGTGCTCTGGAGCCCATCGGCCGTGGTCACGAACCGCACCGCCGTGCTCTTCAACCTCTCCGGCCTGCTGGCGCCCGCGGCGCGCGGCACGTTCTACTACGGCAAGGACCGCGTCTGGAATTCGTTCGACTCCATGAGCGTCAGCCGCGGCATGCTCCCCGGCGCGGTGCGGACCGCGGCGTGGCAGGTGGTGACGAATTCCTACGGACCGTTCGTGCTGCCGCAGCAAAGCGACAAGTATGGACACCCGATGGGGTTTCACCGCTCGCGCAAGAAGGACGAGAATGGCATCATCCACGACGCCTACGTCACCGGCTACTCGGATCACTTCCCGGTGCGCGTCGTGCTGCAGGCAACAGGGCCGTAGCCCCGGCCCGCCCCGGGCCGAGGGCAAAAAAGTCATTGGTCATCGGTCATTGGGGAGACGTGCTGTGGGAGCGCCACCCCGTGGCGCGATGGCGCTGGACCGGCGCATGACCCGGGCTGATCGCGCCACGGGGTGGCGCTCCCACAGCACCGCGGCTACAGAATTCTGCTACTGCGCCATCGGGTCGGTCACGCGTCCCATAAACAAAATGCTGCCCGTGGCATTCTCCTGGATCAAAAACAGGAACGGGTGGTCCGCGCGGAAGACCGGCGGCGGTCTGGGCCTGGATATGGCCAACGAGTGCATGGTGATGGCGGTCGCGGCCGCGGCTTCCGTGCCCTCTTCGTTCACGTCAACAAAAGCCTTCTGCAAAATCCGGGAAATCAAGAGGTCCGGACGGCCGTCCATGCCCGAGAAGTCCGCCCTCGTTGCGTTGAACGCGTCGCTCATGCCCAGCGCCTGCAACGCGTTGTTGAGCAACGCCGCACCCCAGGTGATCTTGAACTTCGGCAGGAACAACTGGACTTTCTGCAGGCGCAGTTGTTGGCGCCACTGCTGCAAACCGCTCACGGAAAGGTCGCCTTCCAGTTCGGCCATGCCATTGGTCGACGATGGCAGCAGCACGAGCATGGAAAGTTCGTTGCCGGCGTACGGCAGTTCGATCACCTGGACAGTCTGCCATTCGCCGTACTTGTACGTGCGCGTGTGGGTCATCAGGGGCGTCTGGACCGGGTCGCCGACCGGCCGGTGGAATGGCGCGTTCTTGGTTTCTTCGGCCTTGAACGGACTTTCCCACGTTCCTTTGAAATAAACCGCATTGACCAGCACCAGACGCGTCAGCGGATCGAGTGGCGCGCCGATGATGTTGGTGATCTTCTTCTGCGTCTTGTCCTCCACCCACTGGTTGATCTGCGCGCGCGCCGCGGGCTCGGCGTGTTCGTAATCCACAGGCGTGATGGTGCTGCCATAGTTCTTCTTCACGAGCGCAAGGTAGTCTTCGAGGAACGGGTAGGTCTTATACGGCCAGAGGGAATTGGCGATGCTCAGCTTCACATGGCCGGCGGTCTGCACCGCGTTCATCTGCGCGGCCAGCGCGGCGAAGGCCGGATGCAGTTCCGCCTGCGGGAGAGAGAAGTGCAGCGCCTTGGCCATCTGCGCGGCGGTTTCGCCCCGCGCGCCGGCATAGGTCATGGCCAGCGCGGTGGAGACCGGATTGCCGTCCTGCGTCTTGAGCTGCGCGTAGAGATCGCAGGCGAAAGCGGTGTTGTTGGACGCCACGGCGGCGACGGACGGCGGGAGCGGCTGCGCAGCGGCGAAGGCGCGAGGCGCGAGAATGGCGGCGCTGAGGAGAGTCGAGGCGAGGCGCGTGGAGCGCATAGGAAACTCCCACTTTGTCGTAAGCTTTGTCGTGAACTTTGTCGACAAAGCTCACGACAAAGCTTACGACAAAGATGCTTTCAAGTCATTCAGTTCGATGATCGTCTACCGTAGCCCCGGGCCGAGGGCAAAAAGGTCATTGGTCAGCTGTCATTGGGGAGCCGTACTGTTTTGTGGGAGCGCCACCCCGTGGCGCGATGGCACCGGGCTGGCGCATGACCCGGGCTGATCGCGCCACGGGGTGGCGCTCCCACAAAACCGCGGCTACAGAATTCTGCTACTGCGCCGTCGGGTCGGTCACCCGCCCCCTACCTGGCTGCTGCGACGGATATGCCAACAACGCCATCTCACGTTGCAGCTCGCGTACGAAGGTCTGGAGTTCACCCAGGGTCAGTGGTTCGATCACGTAGTCAGGCACTTTGTCGATGGTTGTCCGTGCGAGGATGAACGAAATCATTGCCGGGTCGAGGCCGCCTTCCTTCTGGCGTGCGGCCGCAAAATGATCCCGAACCTTAAACCCGCGTTTGTTCAGAAAGAAAAGGTCGACTAGATCCTTCAATTCGCAACGGCCGATCAACGTGCAGACTTTATTGGCAGTTATTTCCCGGAGTGTATCGACGCGAAGTTTTCCGAATTGTGCCTTATCCGCGTCAATCTGGGGAACCAACTCGACCACAAAATCCAAGAGCTCTCGTTCCGTGTTGCGAGTCAGTTGATAACGGCGAAAAGTGGGTGCGGTCGTAATCGCCTGGCACTGGGCGCCAATGGCGCCGGATACGGAGCGCACCTCATTATCGAGGAGATGCCATTCCGTGCGTTCGTCGGTGGTGAAGAAATCCAGGTCGTAGGAAAGGCGGTGTTGGAGGTAAAAGATGCCCAGCGCCGAGCCGCCGCTCAGGAAAAAAGTCTGACTGCGTTCGAAAAAAGACTTGAGAAAGTCCTTTTTGAGCGCTGTAAGCGCCTTAGACTCTTCCCAGTTCATGCCAGGTTCCGATCAGGTAATGCCAGAATTCTTTTCGCTTGTGAAGAAAAGGGGTCAGTTCGTCCAAATGTTCTTTGACCTCGCGCGGCGACAGGAACGCCCAGACATCGGCGACCGCAGCCTCGCGCATGATCCAGGAGGCCAGTCGTATCCATTCCGGTCCGGTCGTGGTGCGCAATTGCGACCGGATCTGCCCTGCCGTAAGCTTTCTGTCCCAGCAGAAATAGGGCGGCTCGTTCTCTTGAAATGTCCGTGCATTCATCGGTTGCCTCACACGGTTACTGTAGCGCGAGCGGGACGGGGTGTCTACCGGATTGGCAGCCCGGCCCGCCCCGGGCCGAGGGGAAAAGTCATTGGTCAGTGTGTCATTAGGGAAACGTACTGTTGTGGGAGCGCCACCCCGTGGCGCGATGGCACCGGGCTGGCGCATGACTCGGGCTGATCGCGCCACGGGGTGGCGCTCCCACAGCACCGCGGCTACAGAATTCTGCTACTGCGCTGTCGGGTCGGTCACCCGCCCCATGAACAAAATGCTGCCCGTGGCGTTCTCCTGAATCAGAAAGAGGAACGGGTGATCGGCGCGGAAGAGTTTCGGCGTTTCGGGTTCGCCCCCGAATGCCATGCCCGCCATAGTCGACGCTGCGGCTTCGGTTCCCTCCTCGTTCACATCCACAATGGCTTGGTGCAAGATCCAAGAGAGGTACAGCCACGACGGATGGCCATCCATGCCCGAGAAGTCCGCCTTGGTTTGCTCAAATCCATCTCGCATGCCCAGGTCTTGCAGGGGCTGTTTCAGTGTGCGAGGTCCCCATGTAATCTTGAACTTCGGCAGGAAGATCTCCACGCGATGATCGGTCATATGCCCGCGCCATTGGCGTATATTGTCTTCCGAGAACAGTTTCTCAATATCCGCCAAGGATTTTCCTTTTGCGGGCAACAAGATGAGCATGGATAGTTCGTACCCGGCATAGGGCAGTTCAAGAACTTGCATTCTTTGCCCTTCACCATACCTGCAGGTCGGCGTTTGTGTCATCGTGGGGACAAAAAGATATTTGCCTGACGATGGATAGAAAAACGCGTTTTTAGTTTCGGACGGCGGGAAGGGGTGCTGCCAGTAACCTTTGAAATACACGGTGTTAATCAGCACCAGACGCGTCAGCGGATCGAGTGGCGCGCCAATGATATTCGTGATCTTCCTCTGCGTTTTCTCCTCGACCCACTGGTTGATCTGCGCGCGCGCCGCGGGCTCGGCGTGTTCGTAATCCACCGGCGTGATGGTGCTGCCGTAGTTCTTCTTCACGAGCGCAAGATAGTCGTCGAGAAACGGGTAGCTTTTGTGCGGCCAGAGCGAATTGGCGATGCTCAGCTTCACATGGCCGGCGGTCTGCACCGCGTTCATCTGCGCCGATAGCGCGGCGAAGGCCGGATGCAGTTCCGCCTGCGGGAGAGAGAAGTGCAGCGCCTTGGCCATCTGCGCGGCGGTTTCGCCCCGCGCGCCGGCATAGGTCATGGCCAGCGCGGTGGAGACGCTGTAGGGCGAGAAGAAAAGATTGCCGTCCTGCGTCTTGAGCTGCGCGTAGAGATCGCAGGCAAAGGCGGTGTTGTTGGATGCGAGGGTGGCGACGGATGGCAGGAGGGGTTGTGGGGCCGCGGCGAAGGCCATGGTGGAAGACGCGAGGACTGTTGCAAGCGGGGCCAGCCATTTCATGGAGAGGTCCTTTCGGCTTCGATCATTATTGAGAACCGCACAAGTAATGCAACACGGCATAGTACAGAAACGCCTGCAAATCGCCTGTCTTTGGAGGTCGCCGTGTTGCATTACTTGTGCGTAAGTCAATAGACGCCGAACCTAGCAGGAGGCCGGGCGCTACGAGCCCGGCATATGAAACTGGCGGCCTCGTAGCGACCGCCCTACTCGATGTTCGTCCGCTGCAGTCGCTTTGCCTTGCGCTGCGGACGGCGCGAAGCGCCATCCCTACCTAGCCGCCGCCCGCCCAGGAAGTCCCACCCAAAATGAATTCCGGCGTACTCGCCGGAATTCATTCCCACTCAATCGTCGCCGGCGGCTTGGAGGAAATGTCGTACACCACGCGGTTGATGCCGCGAACTTCGTTGATGATGCGGTTGGAGATTCTGGCGAGCGTTTCGTACGGCAGGTGCACCCAGTCCGCGGTCATACCGTCGAGGCTGTGCACGGCGCGGATGGCGCAGGCGTTCTCGTAGGTGCGGCCGTCGCCCATGACACCCACGGACTGCACGGGGAGGAGCACGGCGAAGGCCTGCCAGATGTCGCGGTAGTTGGAAAGCGTGCGGATCTCCTCCTGCACGCGGAGGTCGGCGCGCTGGAGCAGTTCGACGCGTTCGCGCGTGACTTCGCCGAGGATGCGCACGGCCAGTCCGGGACCGGGGAACGGCTGGCGGTCGACCATCTCCGGCACGAGCCCCAGTTCGCGACCGAGCGCGCGGACCTCGTCCTTGAACAGTTCACGCACCGGCTCGATCAGTTTGAACTTCAGGTCCGGCGGCAGGCCGCCGACGTTGTGGTGGCTCTTGATGGTGGCGCTGGGGCCGCCAATGGGTGAGGCGCTTTCAATCACGTCCGGATAGAGCGTCCCCTGGGCCAGGAAACGGCAGTCGTGCAGCTTGCGCGCCTCGGCGGCGAACACGTCGATGAAGATGCGGCCGATGGTCTTACGCTTTTTCTCGGGGTCGGTGACCCCCTTGAGCCTGTATCTTACACACATCTCCG
>Ga0118677_10005851_pt1 | contig 21269 bp, 20 predicted proteins | sample AliMusrvi5mmetaG_FD_86154 | JGI IMG/M metagenome (GOLD analysis project Ga0118677, IMG submission 86154)
CGATCAACAACATCCGGAAGTAAACGCCCGGTGCGATTCCCGGCCGTCCCTTGCCTTCCGCATAAAACTTGGCGCAAAGGCCTTCTGCAAAACGGTCAAATCCTCTGGACTGCAGGATCGCGTTCAGCCGGCGATAGAACGGGTGGCCCGGCGCCTGCGCAATCGAGGCGGTCGGGATCCAGAAGTCCGCCTGCTGTTTCTCGCTGTGCTCTTTCATCGACATCGGTTCCGCCTCCATCAACGTGACGGCGGTATTTCAGCAACTATCATGCCTTTTCGCTTGGGGCTGATGGAGAGTTTTTCAACAGGCTGCTAGAGTTTCCTGATGTACTCGACCAGCCGGCCGCTGTTCCGGTAGCGCTTCCGGCGAATGATCCGGTGCATGTCGCGGTTCCAGTCGTACACGAGGGCCAGGATCGTGGAGACGCCCCGCTGGCGGCAGAGCTGTTCGTAGCGCGCCATCAGTTGCGCGCCGACCCCTTGGCCGCGGTGCCTCCGGGCCACAACGATGTTGGCAAAGTAGCTGAAGCTCGACTCGGCGTAAATCTCGGCGTCGAGCGCGCCGATCACGCGGCCGCCCAACTCGGCCACGAGGAGAATGGCGGACCGCGACCGCGCGAGGTGCCGGAACCGCTCGGGCGTGTGCAGCCCGTCAAAGTCGCTGACTGCCGGCTCCCGGATGTAGAGCGCGACGAGCGCCTTCGCATCGTCCACGCGCCCCTTCCGAATCGTGATTGCCGGTCCGTCACATTGGTCTGTCGCATGCATGGCGGAAACGGTAGCAGAGGCCGAAAGCTGCGTCGAGAAGCAGCTGCCGAATCATCCGGGACTCAAATCGTCGTTGAGGGGGTACCTGTACTACCCGGTTGTGCGTTTCCGGGAGCGCGGATGGCGGCCCCCGGCGGGCTTGCCCCGCCGGAGCCGAAGTTCTGGAGAAGAAGAACGGAGAGATAAGGAATCTCTTGCGCGAGGTGATTGCGCAGCGGCACACCCTCGCGCAACGCAACCGACTTGAGGTTGTTCCCGACCGGCAAGGCTCTTGCATGAACTTTCGCTCCGGCGGGGCAAGCCCGCCGGGGGCGGATGCTCCGTCTTCGTGTCCGATTGCGCCACCTTCCGGCTGTTCGAACGTCGCGGAGCCAAGAAGCCCGGGCGCCGTCCTCTGCCACGGCGCGGAGCGCATTCCCATTGACCTTACGGCAGAAACGCTGCCGATCGGGGTGGCTGTGCTTCCCGAAAGCTTACTCTTTTGCCCCGCCCTTTCTGCGACCTGCAAGTATCCGTGGCGAAGAAAGTTCCTGGTCAATGCACCATGTGAACTTGAACTGCCGCACATCTGGAACCGCGTTTGTCGTCTTGAAGAAGCGCATAGACTGCCAGAGGTAAACCGTGTTGTTACTTTCAACCAACAAGGCCGAACGGGTACTGTGCGAGCCTCGCTGCCGTTCCACGACCAAAAAATCATTCTCCCGTCGAATAATCTTTGCCCGCCAATCGACGGCATACTGCGTATCGTCATTGCTCAAGGCAAGATAGACCATGTTTGAAACAAGCACGAGGCGCGGGTTTGCGCTTTCGATTAGTTCCCGCTGGTCTGGCGTCATTTTGGCCGTGAAGACAAATGGCTGTACCAGCCCATGGTCATAGTTCGACATGAAGTGCTGAAGGTCAAAAGCATACACGCCATCCATAGAAGTCTGCGCTTGCGCACAGGCCCCAAGCGATGTGACCAACAGGGTTATGAGGATGTATTTCATCGGATTCAACCTTGCCATGAACCACAACCGCGGCCAGCGGCCGCGACTACAGAAATTCTCCGCGGCCCTCTGCGTCCTCCGCGGTAAAGAAGGAAGAACCCTTCGCGAGCCTTCGCGGTGGAAACTCTCTCATCCCGGCGGGCGAGGCGTCCGCCGCCACGACTTTCCTCTGTGCCCTCAATCCCGCTCTGCGACCTCTGTGTCCACATTTATCCGGCGATCTTCACGAGGCAGAAGTTCTTCTTGCCGGCGCGGAGCACGGCGACGCGACCTTCGATGAGATCGCCGGAGGCGACGACCTGGGCGATGTCGGACACGCGCCGGTTGTTGAGGTAGAGGCCGCCCTGCTGCACCAGGCGGCGCGCCTCGCCCTTGCTGGCGAAGAGGCCGGCGGCAGCCGCGACATCGAGAACCGGCTTGCCGACGATGGCATCGTGCGGGAGTTCCTTGGACGGCACATTGGCAAAGATCGCCAGCAGATCGGTCAGCGAAAGACCATCCAGCGCACCGCCGAAGAGCACGTCGCTGGCGCGGCGCGCCACGGTCAGGCCGCTCTCGCCATGCACGCAACGTGTGACCTCCTCGGCCAGCAGGCGCTGCGCCTCGCGTTTTTCCGGCGCGGCCTTCATCTGCTCCTCGATCTGGGCGATCTGCTCCAGCGGCAGGAAGGTGAAGATGCGCAAATAGCGCGCGGCATCGGCGTCGGCCGTGCGCAGGAAGAACTGGTAAAAATCGTAATAGGACGTTTTCTTCGGGTCGAGATAGACGGCGTTGCCTTCGCTCTTGCCGAACTTGCGTCCCTAGCTGTCGCACACCAGCGGGATGGTGAGGCCGAAGGTCTCGGCGCCGCGCAGGCGGCGGATCAGCTCGGTGCCGGCCGTGATGTTCCCCCACTGGTCCGAGCCGCCGAGTTGCAGGCGGCAACCCTCGTGGTCGTGCAACCACAAGAAGTCGTAGGCTTGCAGCAGTTGGTAGCAGAACTCGGTGAAGCTCATGCCGTCATCGGCCGCTTCCATGCGCTTCTTGACGCTCTCCTTGCCAAGCATCTGGGTCATGCGGAAGTGCTTGCCGATCTCGCGCAGGAACGAGATGAAGGTGATGTCTTTGAACCAGTCGTAGTTGTTGACCAGCTTGGCGGGCACGGTGGGATGGTTGAAATCGAGGAAGCGGGAGAGGTTCTCCTGGATCCCTTCCAGGTTGTGCCGCACCTCCTCTTCGGTGAGGAGCTGGCGCTCGGCCGTTTTGCCGGAAGGATCGCCAATCAGTCCGGTGGCGCCGCCCGCCAGCGCAATCACGCGATGACCGGCGCGCTGAAAGTGGGCCATGGCCATGATGGCCACGAAGTTGCCGGCCTGGAGGCTCGAACTGCTGGGATCGTAGCCGATGTACATGGTCGTCGGCTGCTGCAGCACGGCGTCCAGTTCGGGACTGGTCTGGTCTTCGTACAGACCGCGGGCTTTCAGGATGTCGAGGATCGTGGGCATGGTAAGGATGGAAACTGGCGGAGGGGGAGGGATTCGAACCCCCGGTGCCCTTGCGAGCACGCATGATTTCGAGTCATGTGCATTCAACCAGGCTCTGCCACCCCTCCGGCAAAGACAAGACGGTCAGACTGTAGCCCACGCAAGCGGGGTGAGTCAAGTTGCGTTGCGAGCCGCTATTGCATCAGGCGCATAAACGACCTACTATACGTTATTTAACCAACCGTAGGGGTCGCTGCTGTGCCGCATTGCTGTCAGGCGGTTTGCAGACCAAGGTATGAGTAACGCGTTGCTTATTTTTCTGGTGCTGGTTTACCTGATCCCGAGCATCGGGTTGATGGCATACGGGCTGAATTGCTATGTAATGCTTTTCCTCTTCTGCCGCCGCCGGCGGGAGGCGGAAATGGCGCGTCGGCAAATTCGGGAAGAGCTGGGCGATATTCTTGCGCGCGCCGATCTGCCCGTCGTCACCACGCAAATCGCCATCTACAACGAGATAAACGTGGCCGAACGCGTGATCCGCGCCGTCTGCGCCATGCGCTACCCGCAGGCGAAGCATGAGATTCAGGTGCTCGATGACTCCACGGACGACACGCGCGCCGTGGTGGACCGTCTGGCGGCGGAGTACCGGGCGAAGGGATACGAGGTTCAGGTGCTGCGTCGCATCGTGCGCACCGGCTACAAGGGCGGCGCGCTGGCCGCAGGCCTGGCCGCCGCGCGCGGCGAACTGCTGGCCGTGTTCGACGCCGATTTCGTGCCGCCCGCGGATTACCTGGTTTCGATCGTGCCGTTTTTCCTGCGGGATTCGAAGATCGGATTCGCGCAGGCGCGCTGGGGGCATCTGAACCACCGCCATTCGCTCCTGACACGGGCGCAATCGATCGGCATCGACGGGCATTTCATCGTGGAGCAGATCGCGCGCGGCTGGAACAGTCTCTTCATGAACTTCAACGGCACGGCCGGCGTGTGGCGGCGGGAAGCCATCGTGTCCGGTGGCGGCTGGCAGTGGGACACCCTGACAGAGGATCTGGATCTTTCCTACCGCGTGCAGTTTGCGGGATGGACCGCGCTGTATCTACCCGACCTTGTGGTGCCGGCCGAATTGCCGGAAACGGCCGCGGCCTTCCGCAGCCAGCAGTTCCGCTGGGCCAAGGGGTCGTTCCAAACGCTGCTCAAGCTCTTCCCGCGCCTGCGCCGCGAAAAGTGTTCCTGGTTCAAGAAGTTCGAGGCCGTGATGCACATCAGCGGCTACGGCGTGCATCCGCTGATGCTGGCGCTCTCCGTGATGGCGCTGCCCTTGCTGCTGCTGACGCGCCATCAGACCTTGCCGCCCGGATTCTTCGTTGTCATTGCGCTGCCGCTGGCGCTCTCGATTCTCGGGCCCAGCATCCTCTATGTCTCCGCCCAGTGTGTGGTCGACCGCCGGGAAGGATGGAAGAGCATCTTCTGGATGCCGGTGCTGATGTTCGTCGGCATCGGGCTGGCGCTCTCCAATACCCGCGCCATCGTCGAAGCCGTGCGCGGCCGCGAAAGCGAGTTTGTACGCACGCCAAAACGCGGCGATCAGGAGGTCCGGCGCTACCGCGGCCGTTTTGCAACCATCGCGCTGGCCGAAATGGCGTTGGGTATCTACAGCCTCTACACGGTGCATGCCTACCTGCGCAGCAACCGGCTGGGGGTGGTGCCCTTCCTCATGCTCTACGCAGCCGGCTACCTGTACATGGGCATGCTGTCGATCTGTCAGTCGGTGCGGGGGAAGGCTCTTAGGCTGTAGGGGTTAAGGCTGAAGGTCGATGTGTGCCGCGCAATCAGCCTACAGCCTTAACCCCTTCCGCCTTCCTCTTAACTTCCAAACCTTGGAAAAGAAGCCATGCCCGCTGACCGTCATGACACACACGCCGCCGGCCGCTGGGGGGAAGAGGTGGCGGCCGACTTCCTGATGCGCGCGGGCTACCGCATCCTCGGCCGCCGCGTGCGCCCCGACCGGCGCGACGAACTCGACATCGTGGCCCGTAAGGACGAATCGCTGGTGTTCGTCGAGGTGAAGACCCGCGCGACCGAGGATTTCGGGCGGCCGCTCTCGGCCGTGGACTGCGCCAAGCGCAAGGCGCTCAACCGCGCCGCCGTACGCTATCTTCGGCAACTCGACTTCCCGAAACTCTACTACCGCTTCGACACCATCGAAGTCATCGGCACGGAAGGCGCGGAACCGGTGGTGCGCCACATCGAGAATGCCTTCCCCTTCGACCGCCGTTACATGCTGGGCGTGTGACCGTATGGTTTTCCCCGCCGCGTCAATCCCGCCACAGCCGCGCCGATGATCGGCGCCTCGTCGACGAAGATCAACTCGTAGTGAATGCCGCGCCGCGCCAGCAGATCGCGCAGATGACCCTGCACACGCGAGGCGAACGAAGCCGCGGCGGTGCGGTAATAGGTGGAGCCGTCAATATTGACCGCCACCGGGTGGAGCGGGTCGGCTCCTGCGCCGGAACGGATCACGGCGGCGGCAATGTTGACGGCGGCGAACAGCGCGGCACGGGTGTAGATCGGCGTGCAGAGTTCCAATGCCATGCGGCGGTCTTCTTCCGTCATGGATAGCACACCAAAGGATTCGGGCGGGAGCCAGGGATTGTGGCAGAAGAGCGCGAGGTCCTTGCTGCCGGGCGGCGGCAGGGCGAGCACAGCCTGCGCCGTGGCAGGTGTGAACAAACCGGCCTTGGCCGCTTCCTTCAGGATCGTGCCGCCGAGCCCGCCGAGATAGGCGCCGGCGATCATCTTTTCAAAGGTGTATGCGCCGCAATCGGCGGTTGTGGCATCGAATAACTTGTCGAACCGGCTTTGCGGAGCCTTGGCAAAACTGCCGGACTCGACGTTGATGGCCATGGCGCCATGCGGGTCGAGATCGTTGCGCTTGCGGATGTTGGCATTGCGTTCCACGTAGGCCGTATTCGTGCCGGTGCCGAGGATGAAGCCGACATAGCTGGCGTAACGGCGCGCCACGCCGGCGCTCTTGCCCGCGAGGAGCGTGGCGACCGTGTCGTTGAGCACGGTGATGGGGCGGTCGCAGCCGCGCCGGGCGAGGCGGGCGCGCACGCCGGAGCCGACCATGGTGCCGACCACGGCCGGCGCCTGGACCTGCTTGGTCCAGCAGCGCAGGCGCGCGTCGCAGTCGGGCGTGACCTCGGCCTGGTAGGAGAAGCAGAAACCGATGGAAGCCGCCTTGGCGGCAAGGGGTGCGAGCGGTTCGGCCAGTGCCTCGTAGAACGCATCGGCGGACAGTTCGCCCTGCGTGCCCGGCATGCGGTAGCGGGCGTAGTCCTCGATGTGCGGCTTGCCATGGACGTCGAATCCGACCATGGCGACGCGCAGATTGGTGCCGCCGGCATCCATGACTGCCACGCGCGTGTCGGCCGGCACGGGGCGGTCGATGGTCACGAACGCCGGAATCATGGGGAGCGCGTCCGCCGCGCCGTCGAGACCGCGCGTCATCTCGTCATCGAACAGTCGCAGCAGCGCCTCGGGATCGAGGTCCGCCATGCGCAGGCCGTTGTCCACTAAAAATTGTTCCGCATGCCGCAGCATAAGTGACATCAATTGATCATCCGGTCATATTCAGCGTGTGAACCGATCCAGAACCATACAAGACCGTGGGGAGATTCCACGCTCGGCGCGCGATGGTTCAAGCCTACTCGGACGGACCAGTATCGCCCCGTTTTCTTGAGATGGAGCGACGGGTGACGCGGATCCTTTTTGAGGAGATCGAAAGACCTGTCCGCAAGATCTCTGACGGCCGGGAGCAGCCCATCGTAGCACGCCCAGAACTTCGGACTGGTGTGGTGATTCACAGTTTCTTGCACCGTCCGCCTTCGAGATCCTGAAGCGCCTCGTCGGCTAATGCGTCCAGTTTCCCGGCGCGCACATCCTGCTCGAATTGGCGATCCCATTCCTCCGCATTGAACCGCTGGAACCACGACCGGAAGTCCACCAATTCGCGCCGGGGCAAAAGCTCCACGGCCTTTTCGATTTCCTGAACCGTTGTCATGAGGTAATCCTATCGCGATCAACCTAGGCTGACAATGCGGATTTCGAACCGCAACCCTACGCTTCTTTCTTCCGCCCCACGCGATCTGCGCGCACGATCTGATCGCGCCCAAGCTTTTCGCGCAGCCGGTCCACCGTGTGGCAGAGCTGCTCGTCGCGGTCGCGGCGATCGGCGGGATCGGCGAACAGGCTGAGCTGTTCGTGGCGTTCGACGGCAAACCCGCTGACGCCGAAGCCGATCAGGCGCACCGGCTGGACCAGCGGTTCGGCCTCGAACAGTTCGAGCGCCAGGCGGCGCAGGGTGAAGTCGTCGCAGACCGGCGCGGGGAAGGTGCGCTGGCGCGTGAGGGTCTGGAAGTCGGCCCAGCGCAGCTTGAGGCGGCCCACGCCGGCGAACTTGCCGGCTTCGCGCAGACGCCGGCCGACATCGTCGGCCAGGTCCCGCAGGACCGCGCGCAACGCTTCGGGATTGCGGCAGTCCACGAGGAAGGTATGCTCGCGCGAGATGCTTTTCTCTTCAAAGTCGGTTTCGATCTCGCGCTCGTCCTCGCCGAAGGCGAGGCGGAGCAGGTGTCCGGCGGCGTGGGGGCCAATGATGGGGGCCAGCGACGCTTCCGACGCGCGCTGGAGGTCGCCGATGGTGCGGTAGCCGTGCTGTTCGAGCAAATCGTGCATCATCTTGCCGACGCCCCAGAGGCGGCCGACCGGCAGGGGCGCCAGGAAGACCAGCACGTCTGGACGGCTGCGCGGCACCACGGTGAGGCCGTCCGGCTTGTGAGATTCGCTGGCGAGCTTGGCGAGGAACTTGTTGCCCGCCACGCCGACCGAGGCCGTCAGCCCGGTTTCCGAGCGGATGGCCGCGCGGATGCTGGCGGCGATGGCCTCCGGTTCGCCGAACAGGCGTTTGGAGCCGGTGACATCGAGGAACGCCTCGTCGATCGAGACCGGCTCCACCAGCGGCGAGAAGCGCTCGAAAATGGCGAACACCTGCCGCGACACGGCGGCGTAGCGGGGCATGTCCGGCGGCAGAAAAACCGCCTGGGGGCAGCGCTGAAACGCTTCGCGGGAAGGCATGGCGGAGTGCACGCCGAACGCGCGCGCCTCGTACGAACAGGTCGAGACCACGCCGCGCTGCTCCGGCGGCGCACCGACGACCACCGGTTTGCCGCGCAGTTCCGGCCGGTCGCGCTGCTCCACGGCGGCGAAGAACGCGTCCATGTCGGCGTGCAGGATGTCGCGGGTGGTAGTCATGGGTCAGTAAGCAGTAAGCAGTAATCGGCAATCGGTGGTCACTGCCCACTGATCACTGATTACTGGTTGCTGACTATCTCTCCATCCGCCGGCGCATCTGCCGGGTCATCTGCTCCGGAGTTGCGGCGGTTACGGTTGCAACCTCGGCCTTCGGGGTGCGTTGCTGCCACCAGAGCTGCCCGATGGCAAGCACCGTGCTGACGGTCCAGTAGAGCGACAAGGCGGCCGGCATGCTGTAGAAGAAGAAGAGCATCATCAGCGGCATCATCCAGGTCATCATCTTCTGCTGCGCGGGATCGCCCATGGCGGGCGTGAGCTTGCTCTGGACGATGGTGACGGCCGCCATCACCAGCGGCAGGATGTTGAGCGAGAAGTTGGGCGCGAAAGGAAGGACACCGACGAACAAATTCTCCGGCTCGCTCAGATCCGCCACCCAGAGGAACGGCGCGAAGCGCAGTTCGACCGCGCTGCGCAGCACCGTGTAGAGCGCGATGAAGACCGGGAGCTGCACCAGCATCGGCAGGCAGCTCGAGAACGGGTTGACCTTGTTTTCGCGGTAGACCTTCCAGATCTCCTGCTGCAGCTTGTGCGGCTCCTCCTTGAACTGCTCCTGGATCGCCTTGATCTTGGGCTGCACGTCGCGCATGCGCTTGGCGCTCTCCGTGCTCTTGTGCGTCAGCGGCCAGAAGATCAGGCGCACCAGCAGCGTCAGCAGGATGATCGCCACGCCGTAATTCGGGATCAGGTGGTCATAGAAGAAGTTCAGCAGCGGCACCAGCGGCTTGCAGAACCAGGAGAAGAAACCGAACTCCATGATCTCGTTCAACCGCTGGTCCAGCGCGGTGAGATAGGCGAGCTTTTTGGGGCCGATGTAGAGCTGGTAGCTGCGCTCGATGCTCTGCCCCCGATCCAGCAGCGCGCCGGGGAACGCCACCGCGCCGCTGATATGCGACAGGGCGAAGGCGGGCTTGTTGGCGTCACGTACGGCCTCGACACGAAAAGAGGTGTTGGCAACCGACGGCGCAAACGCCTGCACGAAAAACCGCGACTTGAGAGCCACCCAGTGCTGTGCGCCGGTCACGGTCTGTTCGGCCTTGTCCTGCAAGGGGCGGCCCGATCCGCCGCAACCGCCAAAGCCGCCGCCGCCGAACAGTTTCGGCAACTCGCCGCTCCAGTGGCGCACCTTGTCTTCCGGCCCGCTGGCATACGAATCGACCGACAGTTCGTCATTCTTGGAATCTCCACGATAGAGCGTGCCCAGCGTGATCCAGTTGGCGCCCACCTTGAGCGGAATCTCGGAGGTGTTGGTGATGCGATCCGTGACCAGCACCTGATGGCGCTTGCGGAGCGCGATGGTGCGCTCCACGCACAGGCCGTGCTGTGTGACGAGGGTCAGGATCATTGTGCCGTTGGTGCTGCGGCGGATGCTGTAGTCGGCGTCCGGCGGCACATCCGGCAACCCGGACAGCGCAAGGGCCGGCTGCGGGTTGAAATCGAGGATCACCGGGCTGCTGTTTTTGGCCGGCCGGGCGCGGTAGGCCGGAAGCGTGGCTGCCAGCAGCGTGGCGCCGCGCGAGGAGATCAGCAGGTCCATGTCTGCCGAGTGCAGTATATTCGTCTCTTCGGGCAGCAGGTGGACGGTGGGCGGCAGCGGCGCCGGGGCAACGGCAGCCGGCGGGATGCCGGCGGCGGCGGCCGTGTTGGTGGCGGCGGCGAGCGTGGCCGTGGCGGCGGTATTGGTGGAAACCGCGCCGACAACGGAATGTTCGGTGAGCGCCTGTTCCTGCGCCTTGCGGGCGAGGGTGTTCGAGTACCACAACCACCCCATCAGCGCGACGACCAGCAGGGCGACGATCAGTTTGTCATTGCGATTCATAAGTCAGGTTCTTGCAGTTTGGTTGTTCCACGGTTAATAAGGTCGTTTAGGCTGTGGGCTGTTAGACTGTTAGGTTGAGAATGCATGAGTTAGGTGATTTTCAAATGGTGGCCCATATAGTTCGTAACGCGTTGATTGCCAAACCTAACAGTCTAACAGTCTACACCCTTCTTACCTATCTCCCGGCGGCACCGGGTCATAGCCGCTGGGCCCGAACGGATGACAGCGCAGCACGCGGCGGCCGGTCAGCCAAAGGCCGCGCCAGGCGCCATGCACGCGCAGCGCTTCGATGCTGTAGCACGAACATGACGGTTCGAAGCGGCAACAATTGCCCATGTGCGCCCCGAGCACGATCTGGTACGCCCGCACGCCGATGATCAGGAGTTTGCTCAGCATGGAGATTCCCTCCAGATGCCAGCCCGGCGACAGGTGGTGCGAAGGTCGGATTCCACGTCCTGCCGCTTCACCTGTTCGATCCGCCCCCGCGCCAGCAACAGCACATCCACGTCAGGCCGCAGGTGCGACCGGTTCAGCCGGAACGCCTCGCGCAACAGCCGGCGCGCGCGATTGCGCGAAACGGCGGATGGCAGCGTGCGACGACTCGTCACCACGCCCATCCGGCGATCCGCATCCGGCGCGACGCGCAGCCACAAAACCAGAAAACGGCCTGGAATCGATCGTTCCCGCGCGAAGGTGTCGCGATACAGCGCGGGCCACATGCGAAAAGAACGGGGCAATCCAAAATCGGTTGCCACGGTCTGGGTTTCCGGCGGTCGTGCGCCGGGGTGCGCGCTGTCCGGTTCCCGGCCCATGTGGACGGCTCCGTGCGTGAAATCAGTTCGCGAGGCGGGCGCGCCCCTTGCTGCGGCGGCTGGCGAGAACTGCGCGGCCACCCTTGGTGGCCATGCGTGCGCGAAAACCGAGTTTGCGTTTCCGTTTGAGTTTGGATGGCTGGTACAGCATCTTCATGTGGTCGTACTCCTGCGGCAGTCGTAATGGAATTCATAAGAATACCATTTCGGCAGAATCAGTCAATCGCCATACGCAACTAATTGGAAACAAGCATATTACAAGCATATTACATGCGCCCTTCGGCGCCGGTCGATTGTCGCCTTTTCGGTCACTTCGCAAGGGAACGGTACCGGCGGAAAACCGGGAGCAGAAGGATTGCGAGCAGGCCAACGCCAAAAATCAGGGGAGTCATGGTAGGCGCGTATTTTTCGTCGGCGAGGACGGTGATGTAGCCGACCGGACTGAGTGCAACGAGGTCCTTTGCCTCGATAATCGCGCCCAGGATGGCGGGCAGGATCACGTAGAGGAGGGCAAGGAATCCAGTCAGGAGATGGATGCGCGTTGTCCACGCCACGCACGCCACGCTTGTCTCCCACAGGGCGAGGAATACGCACCAGAACGTCATGCAGGTCACGACGGACCGGAATGGAATGACCCCGCCGGTGCGAAGTTCGGCCAGGGCGGCCAGCACGCCCCATGCTGTGTTATGGCTGTTCATCGGCAAAACTTCGGGTTCGACTATTTTACCATGTCCTATCTGCCGCAAAACGGCTCGTTTCGCTACATGGGGCTTGCCAATGGCGTTGACATGCCGTTGCAGTTTGAATTGCTGGAATTCGGCAAGAACACCGTAAAATCGGCTTTTGAACAGGATTTCCCCGCGCCGCCGTTCAACCGGTTGTTCCACCTCGCGGGAGGCGCGTCCGGCGAAATCGTGATGCATCGCCGCCGCTTCCCGATGCAGACCGACTGCATGTACTTGATTCCGCTGCAGCGTCCCTTCCGCATGCGCTTCTTCCCTCCGGGCGCATTCGGGTATGTCCATTTCACGACCCGGGATGCGGAGGGACAGGACATTTTCCGCGAGGTGCAAGGCGTGCAGGAACTGCGGACGCTGCCGTGGCTGAAAACCATGGCGCCGTTGACCCGCCCCCTCGCGCAACCGGTTGATGGATTGTCCCTGCCGCTGGCCTATCTGGCCGCGATCGCCCGGTTCGCGCGTCTGCCGGACGTGCAGAATCTCTGGCTGCACGCTTCGGTCGAAAAGCCGCTGCAAACCGTGCTGGCGTTGATCCGGGAACGAAATGCCGCGTCCCTGCGCGTCGGCGAAATCGCGGCCGTGGCGGGCATGTCGCCTGCGGCCCTCTCCCAGGCATTCCGGCGCGCGTTCGGCCACTCGCTCAAGTTTCACCTGACGCAGGACCTGCTCCAGCGTGCCATGCTGACGCTGACCGGCACCAACAAGACGATGCGCCAGATTGCCGCGGAACTTGGCTATGCCAGCGCAACCTATTTCGAATATGCATTCCGGCGCGCATTCAAGCTGTCGCCCCTGAAGTATCGCGCCGTCATGCATCCCCGTGGAGCCAATCGTCAATTGTATGGCAACGTCAGCCGCGTCAATCGCAACGACTATGCCAACAACCTGAGTCATGCGATTCCGCCACGCCACAAAAAAGGGAATTAGGCTGAAGACTGTTAGGTTGTTAGGTTGAAAATGAATGCGTTACGCACGGTGACGCACGCACCCAATGGAGACATTTCAGAATCTCGTAACGTCTTGGCTGCCAAACCTAACAGCCTAACAGTCTTCAGCCTAATTCCCTTTTCAGGTTCAGCCTAACAGGCTTATTCCACCGTAACGCCCTGCGCCTGCAGCACGGCCTGAATGTCGGCCGCGGGCACCTGACGCGGAAAGACGCCGCGTTTCGCCGCCAAGGCGGCCGCGATGCCGGCGCCCTGCCCCACATTGGCGCAGATGGGCATGACGCGGTAGTTGGAGTGCGCCTTGTGCGTGCCCGCGATGTCGCGACCGGCCAGCAACAGGTTCTCCACGCCCTGCGGCAACAGGCAGCGGTATGGGATCGTGTACCCCTGCTGCTGCTTGAACTTCGCCTGTTCGCCGTGCTCGTCGAGACCGGCGCCCTTGAGGCTGTGAATGTCAAAATTGAAGTGCGCCTTGGTGGCGATCCAGTCCGGAAACACGCGCGCGGCCAGGATGTCTTCTTCCGTCAACGCGTACGCCGCCGCAAAATGCCGTGTTTCGCGCACCCCCACCATGGCGGCGGAGGTCAGCAGGTAACACTGCTCGTAGCCGGGCGCAAAACGCCGCAGGAAATCAACGATCAACGGAATCTGTTCGCGGCAGGTGTATTCCGCGCGGGTCAGGTCTTCGGCGCGCGTGCCGTCCACCTCGATGATGTTGGTCATGTTGCAGGTCACCACGCCCGGCAGCGTCGTGCGATAGAGCAGCGTGTGACCGGCCGGATGCGGCAGGTGTTGGCGGGCCAGCGCCTGAATCTCGCCGGACGGAACGTTGACATGGGATTCGAAACTGCCGGGGAAGATGGCCCGCGCGGTGTCCACTCCGCCCACCTTGAACATGAGCGTCATGGGTTGCATGCGACCGTCCGCCTCGCGTCCCTTGCGGAACGGCACGCCGGCGGCGGCGGCGATGTCGCCGTCACCCGTGGCGTCAATGGTCACCCCGGCCAGCCAGGCCTCGCGGCCGGACTTGCTTTCGGTCAGAAGGCCCCGTACGACGCGTCCCTCCAGTACCGGCCCGGCGGCGAACGTGTAGAGCCGCACCTGCACGCCGGCTTCGCGCAGCATCTGCAGCATCAGACCCTTGAGCTCTTCCGGGTTGATGATCCAGCGCGTGGACGGATCGCGCGGTTCCGTATCCTGGCGCGCCGCAACGGAACGGTCGAGGATCTCCTCGTAAATTCCGCCGCGCGTACCGCCGGTCCAATGGCTCATCAACCCCGAGGTGGCCACGCCGCCGACGGCGCCCGCCTGTTCGATTAAAATCACCTTGGCGCCGGCACGCGCGGCGCAGACCGCGGCGGCAAAGCCGGCCGGGCCGCCGCCCGTCACCAGGACATCGCACACGCCGGCCACGGAAGTTTCGCGGGCGGATTCATGGATCGTTTTCATCTGTTTACATCTCGGCAATTTCGATCGTGCGCCGTTCCTGGCGGGAACGTTCGGCGGCAAACACGATCGTGTGGGTGCGTAGCGATTCCTGGGCCGAAGTCCGGATCTTTTCGGGCGCCTGCAGCCGGATGGCATCCAGCCAGTCGCGCACCACGCGGTTATCGCCGCCGCCATGGCCGCCGATTTCCGGGCCGATAGCAATGGTTTCGACATCGTTTGTGCGGAAGGAGCGCACCGTGATGGCATGCTCGTCGAAACTCACCTCGCCCTCGGCGCCATGCACGCGGATCTGCCGGCCGCCGCGCTGCGTGAAGGCGGTCATGGTGAAGGTGGCGGTGATGTCGCCCTCGAAGTCCATGGCTACAACCTGGTGGTCAACCACATCGTTGTCGCACTGGTACACACAGCGGCCGTAGGGTCCGGTGCGGATGGCCTCCAGATGGGCCTCGCGCGTGTGGACCGGGCTGACGACGTCAACCGGCCAGTGGTCCAGGTGTTCCGCGTACACGTACTGCTTCAGGGCCGAATACGGGCAGGTTGCTTCGACCGGGCAACCGTCGGTGCAACGCGCCGTGGCGCCGGCCGGCACGTGCGCGCGATTGAAGTAGTTGAGCGCGCCGAACGAAGTGACGCGGCGGCAGGGGCGGCCGATGAGGAACGCCATGTAGTCGAGATCGTGGCAACTCTTCGCCAGCAGCATGAAGGTGGAACGCCCCTCGTTGCCCCAGTTGCCGCGCACAAAACTATGCGCCTGATGCCAGAAGGCGACCTGTTCGATCTGGTCCATGGAGACGATTTCACCAATGCGGCCGGAAGCCACCACCTCGCGCAAGGTGGCAAACCCCTTGTGGTAGCGCATGGAATGGCAGACCGCCGTCATGGTGCCCGCCTTGCGCTGCGCCGCCTCGATGGCCCGGCAGTCCTGCAGCGAGGTCGCCATCGGTTTCTCCAGCAACAGGTGCAGCCCTTGGTTGAGGCAGGCCACAGCGGACTTCACATGATCCTGGTCCATGGTCGCAATCACCACGGCGTCGCACGGTGGCGGACGCGCCAGGAACTCCTCCCAAGTGCGGAACACCTGCCCGGGCGGCAGATGGTGCGCCGCGGCGAACGCTTCGCGATAGGCATCGCGCGGCTCGGCCACTGCCACGACCTGCGCCAGGTGCGGCAGTTCCGCCAAGATCCGTCCGAACCCCTGTCCGCGGCCACCCGCGCCCAACACCGCCACGCGCACTGGTTTGCTCAACATTCTTTTCTCCTTGGTGAGTGACACCTTTTTGACAGGATTAACAAGATTCAACAGGCTTTCCTGCTGCCGCCCTCATGCGCTTATAATCCTGCAAAATCCTGTTCGTCCTGTCAAACTACAGCAATTCTCATTCTGACGCGCCGAACACTGCCGGATGCGACGGCGCGCATCCCTCCATTCAAGAAACAACGGGTTTTGGCGTGCAGGGAGGGCGCCGCGCCGTCGGCGCCGGTCATCATGAGAATTGCTGGTCAAACTGGCAACACCTCCACAATGGCGTAGCGCCGGACCGCACCCACCGCCAGGCGCACACTGCCGCGCGCGGCAGTCGTCCGAACCGACCGCGATTGATCGTCCGTGGCCGGCATCCAGAGCCTGGCCGCGCCAACCTTCATGCCACGCACCGTGATGCCCGCCGTCGTCGACCGCCGGTCCGCGTCGTAGTCCAGCAGATGGATCAGCAGCCGACCGTCCGCTGTCCGGCGCATCTCGGCGGCCACGCCCAACGGGGCGGTGATGTCGGCGAGCGACCGGCCGGCAAGCGCCCAAGCTATGGCCCGCAGAAAAGCCGCATGGTTTTTCGGCAAATGCCAATACTTGGGCAGGATTGCCCAGTCCGTCGTACCATACTCGAATGGGATCGTTGGTTCAAGCCGGGGCAGTCCGATTACACGACCACGACCGAACGTCGCACGCCGCGGCGCGCCATCGCCGCCCGTCGCAGACTCCAGCAGCGTGGCCAGCACAGACGCCGGGCGCTGCCGGTACCAGGAATCGTACTGGCCTGTCCGGCCGGTCAGCACCAAACCGCCTCCATTTCGCACGTAGTCAACGATGCGTTCCGCCTCGTTCGCGTCCAGGCATTCTGTATCCGGCAGAACCAGCACGGCGTAGCGTTTCAGAATGGCTTCGTCCAGCGTGGTGAGAAGGGCAAACGGCACGTGGCCGGCCAGCAAGCTTTGGAAGGCCAGTACTTCGGCATAATGTGGCTCCACCAGATTCAACCGCAGACTCCGTTCCGATTCGAAGACGCCCACCTGCGCCGCGGAGGTCGTTCCCGCAAACAACTCGTCGTGCGCCTGGCGGAAAGCGATCAGGCTGTCCGAGTCGGGTAATTGTCCGCGCGCAAAAGAAGCGCTTCCCCCAAACACGCTGGGATGTCCCTGGTTGAATGCCAGGTTCTCCGCAATGGCGATGCGTTGCGTGTCGGGCGAGGGAGCTTCATTGGAATTGAAAACCATGCGGCCCGCGGTCTCGGCCAGTTTCATGGAATGCGCGCGGTGCAGCAGCACGCCGTTTCGGAATCCCGGCGCTCCGGGCGACATCTCGTCCCAGAACACGTCCAGGTACGGCAGCAACGCCGTCAGCGACGTGCCGCTCCACCAGGGCTGGTTGAAGCCCATGCCCGGATAGAGGTTGTGCTCGACGACCACCTGCGGCGCGCGCGCCTTGACGTACTCCCAGACTTCCCGGACGCGGCGCGTGTGGTTCGTGCAGCGGAAATCGATCCACTCCTGCATGACGGGATCGCGCACGACGCGGCAGGTGTAGGCCGCGTTCCACCGGTTGAAGGTGGGCGGCGTGATGTGGTCGAGCACGGCGAACCCGAACCGTTCCGTGGCCAGACGGCGCCCTTCCGCCGTATCGACGCGATACTTCTGCTTGAGAAAGGCGACGAACGCTACGCGGCATTGCGGGCAGTGGCAGGACTCCGGCTCGGTCGTGTCCGACACATTGTCGAACCCCAGACCGTCGGCCTTGACCTCGTCAATGGCCACGTCGATGACCTTGCGCAAGTATTTCCAGAACCCCTCGCGGACCGTGCAGGGGCGGTAGCGGAAGTACTGGTGGGAGTAATTGATCCCTGCGTAATGACCGTCTTCCGTCACCACACACCAGTCCCGCATGTCGGGGCATTCCGCCAGCAGGGTCTCGTACTGCAGCGTGCCCCACTGGATATAGACTTCCACCTTGATGCCGTGACGGTGGCAGAGCTGCACGAACCGCTTCGTGCGCTCGATCTCCTCGCACTCCGCCCGCAGACCGAATCCCTTGTAGAAATGTGTGCGATGCCAGGTCACGCCGCGCCGGGCGAGTGCCTCGACCGCCGCCTCGGAATGCTCGTATTCGTAGGCTTCCGCCGCGTCCGTCCCCGCCCCCACCCGCCGGCGGAACATCAGCGGTTCATGGTTGGTGACCATCACCACCGGCTGGGCGAGCGCCGACGCTGCAACACCGGTCTTCGTGATTGCATGCTTTTTCGTTTTCATGTTTTCCTTCTGAATGGACGTATGGCCGAGTTGACGGCCCCAATTCAAGCTTATTTGACAGGATTAATAGGATTTTGCAGGATTTAAGCACATGAAGTCGGTGTCGGGCGGGCGCATCCTGTCGAATCTTGTTAATCCTGTCAGAAAGGTTGTCGTCTGCTAAAGGCCACGTCCGACAGGTTCCTAGCCGATGCGCGCTTCCCAGAGATAGCCCGAGCGTGTGGGCACATCGGTTTCGGCAATGTAGGCGGTCTTCTTGTCGAGACTCAGCGCCAGGTCATGCACGCGGTAGAGGACCAGACCCGTTTTCTCGTCCTGGATCGGCCCGAGCAGATCCCAGCCGTTGGTCTGGATGTCGTAGATCGCCAGGAAGCCGCCGGCTTCGTCGCCCCCGGCGCAGAGGATGCGGCGTTCGTCCAGCATCTGGAGGCCGGGCATGCGCTTGGTCGGATAGGGGCGGCCGAGATAATCCACCTTGGCCGTCTTCGGATCGAGCCGGCAGAGCGTGCCGCCGGTGGTGCCGATGTAGATGTAGCCATTGCCGCCGTTGATCATGCCATCGCAGGGGCCGGCGCCGCGGTACATGACGTTCGCAAACGCGACGCCTTCGGGCAGCCCATGATTGAAATAAACGACGCGGCCGACGGCGGGGTCGTACTTGAAAAGAAAGTGCTTGTCCGCATCCCACGTGCCCCAATAGCAGCCGTCGTCGTCCACGCAACCGATGTGCGTGATCGAGCCCATGTAGTCGTAGTCGTCAACCTGTCCATTGTCCATATGGTAAACGAAGAATTTGAAGACCGGATACGTCATGCCGTAGATGCGTTGGCGCTTTTCGTCGAGCGTGATGGTCTGGGGATAGTCGTGCGGACACGGAATGCACAGCTTCCGGATGGCGCCGCTCACGGGGTCGTAATGAAAGAGCGCGCCGCCCGGCGCCTGCAGGCGCTTGTCCAGCGTGTAGAGCGTGGCCGTGGCGCCGTAGATCGTGCCGTCGGCCGCCAGTTCCAGGCTCCGATGGATCTTCACCTCGTTCGGCTCGGCGACCTTCTGATAGCCGAGGTCGGCGAAGCGTTCCGTGCGCGGGTCGTACTTCGCCAGAATATTGGAATCCGCCGACGTCAGACCGCAGTAGATGTAGCCGTCGGGATGCGTAAGCAGGCAGACGAAGGCGATGCGGTTGTGAAAAACATCCGGATCGGCCTGGTTGGCGCGCGTGTCGTCCACAATGAGCTGGTGTTTCTTGCCGTCGCGCAGAATGTGGTACTTCACGTGGGAAAGGTGGGGCATGGGTTGTCTCCTGCTATTTGATCAACAGCCGAATGGGTCATAGCGACCGAGCGCCGCGTCCACCAGACGCCCGACGGTCGTCAGGCCGACGTGGATCACGCGGTCTGCGCCGCCGTAGTACAAGGCGATTTTGGTGTCGGGTGTCTTCACGCCCCAGCCGCGTCCGTCGCTGAACAGCAAGCCCGTGGGGAAGACGACGTTGTCCACGAGTCCGGTCAGTTCGAACGGTTCCCGCGGATCCAGAATCGGCACCGGCCTGCCGACAAGTTTCATCGTGTTTTTGTCGATCAGGCAAACACCGGCGCGATAGTGCACGCGATGCGTGCCATGAACTTCCACGCCATGCACGCCCATGACCCAGTATTTTTCCGTCTCGAACGGAGGGAAGCCCGGACCGCCGTAGTTCATCCAGCGGTGGCCGCAGGAAAACAGGACCGACATCTTTTCCCACGTCACCAGATCGCGCGACCGGAACAGGACCGTGTCCTGCCCGGTCGCCGGTTCTCCGGGGCGCGAATAGGAGTTCGGCCGTCCGGCGTTCCAGTAGGAACCGTCGATCTTTCGCGGGAAGATGACGCCATTGCGGGAATCCCCCGCGAAGGTCGATACGTACTCGTACTTCCGGAAATCGCGAGTGCGGTAGAGCACGTTGTCGCAGACATTCACGTACGGCTTGCCGGCCGGTTCCAGGGTGTCGTAGTCCACCGCGAGCGTGACCAGGTACTCGCCGTTCCGGAACTCTGTGATCCGCGGATCGTAGAAAACGCCAACGTGCCATTTCTGGTTCTTCGGCAGCTCCGGATGCGCGCGCCGCAAGGTGTCCTCCCGCGGCGCCGGCGGAAGGTCGGGCAGATCGAGCGCCTTGGGCACGGGCTCCCACTGCACGCCGTCCGTGCTGTCCGCGCGGTAGTGGTCGTTGAATCCCGTCGAGTTTTGAAAGCGCACGAGCATGACGTAGCCGGCCTTGAAATGCGCGATGCCGGGGTTGAACACGTCCTCGATGATCGCCAGGCGCGGGTCCAGGCGGCGCGGCGTGCCGCGCCGCAGGCGCTGCGCCTGCACGTCGCGCAGAAAGCGGCGGACATGGATGATCGGCCCGCCGGGCAGGCGCGTAACCACCGGCAGAAACGTGGACGTCCGGCCGGTGAACGGATCCACCGACGCCTGAATGTCCGAAAGCGAGGTGTCCGAGTGCAGGATGGTCTCAAAGATGCTGTTCATGCCTGTATTCCTGTTTTTGCCAAGTTGCCAGGAAATGCAGCGGGTTCGCCTCCGACCCGCCCCAATCCCTGTGTTTGATTCTCCGTCTCGCGTTCAATCCAGCGGATGATCTGCACGCCGACGACGCCGGCCGCCGTGGAGAGCAGGCTGGCAATGCCGAACAGGATCAGCTCGCGTTCGAGATTCATCTGGATCATCGTGACCGTCTGGTACCAGAAGACGGGGAAGTAAATCAGCCCCTGAATGGCGTTGACCAGCAGCACACCGTGGTGCGGCACGCCGAAACGCGTCCGCTCGCCTCGTTCCTGCGCGACAATGTCGCGCCGCACGGCCACCAGCTGCACATAGGTGGCGGCGGTGATCAGGAGTTTAATGGGAATGAATATCTGGGCGAACCAGAGCCAAGCCCGGTTCAGGCCGTGGGTTCGCATGAAGTACATGAAGACCAGCACCAGCAGCACGTTGACCGCCGCGCCGACCACGCTCAGCCACATGGCGGTCATCACGGCGCGCGGCTTGGAGGGCACGGACTTGACCTTGTCGATCACCTCCTCGTATCCCTCCGGCGTCCACGGCGCGGGCGGCCGGTAGTTCTCGTCGCCTCCCAGCCGCTTCCATTCGCGGTAGCCGAGGCAGACAAACACCGCGCTGATGCTCGCAAACACCCAGGCCCACAGGAAGATCCAGCGGTAGGCGAAATCGGACCCGTGGCAGAGCCACCGGACCATGTCCATGTACACGCCCGCCAGCAGCCCCGCCACGATGGAGGCGAGCGACCGGATGATCGCATTGGCCGAACTGAACTGGCCGTAGAGCGATTTCGGCATCAGCCGCATGAAGAGCGGGATGTCGCAGGCGCCCGACAGCGCGCCGCCGAACACACCG
>Ga0118677_10005852_pt1 | contig 21267 bp, 15 predicted proteins | sample AliMusrvi5mmetaG_FD_86154 | JGI IMG/M metagenome (GOLD analysis project Ga0118677, IMG submission 86154)
CACGCAAACATATTTTTGAATCCTGCCACCAATCCCTGCGCAGCCTGGGCACGGATTACCTTGATCTTTATTTCTGCCACCGCTTCGACCCCGATTCACCGGTTGAAGAAGTGGTGCGCACCATGGATGACCTGATCCACCAGGGAAAAATCCTTTACTGGGGCACTTCAGAATGGGAAGCCTCGCAGGTGGTGCAGGCTTACATGATTGCCCGCCAGTATGGCCTGAATCCGCCCACCATGGAACAACCCCAGTACAACATGTTTCACCGCAGCCGCGTTGAGGTGGAACTGTCTCCCCTCTGCAAGGAATTTGGCCTGGGACTGACCACATGGAGCCCGCTGTTTTTTGGCATCCTCTCTGGAAAATATAACGACGGCATCCCCGAAGGCAGCCGGGCCTCGCTCCAGGATATGAGCTGGATCAAGGATAACATCACCCCCGACCGGATTGCAATCGTCAGGCAGCTCACCGCCCTGGCCACCGAAATGGAAATTACCACCGCCCAGCTGTCCATCGCCTGGATTTTGCGGCGCAAGGAAGTCAGTTCAGTCATCACTGGCGCCACCCGCCTGGAACAGCTGGATGAGAACCTGGTGGCGGCCGAGGCAGCCGCCAAGCTGACCGACGATATTCTCGAGCGCATTGAGGGAATCATTCAAAACATTCCTGAATAAGGCCGGCATGCAAAATAAAAGGCTTCCTGGCCAGTCAGGCGCATCCGCTAAACAGCGCAGCATATCTGTGGCGCTCCTGGCTGCAGGAATTTTATATTTCATCCTGTTTATTTTTCCCAACGCCACCGGCGCACGCACTGTGGCGATGCTGCAGGTATTCCAGGTGGACGAGTACGCCCAGTTTCCCAACGTCATTCATATGTTGACGCCCGGCGGCTCGCTGATCGAGTCCTTGCGCAATTTCATCATCTACCTGCACTATTTTTACGGTTACATCTTTTATTTTGTTTCCGCGCTGGTGCTGCTGCCCCTGCGCTTTGGCATGGGAAGCCGGTGGGCAGACAATGTAACCCTGCTGGTCACCTGCCTGCGCCAGGGCGTCAGCGTTCTGCCGGCTCTTGCATCCATTTATGTGCTCACTTACCTGCAAACCGGGTTTCGTTCCTGGCTGCGCTCCAGCGCCATTTTCCTGCTGCTTCTCAGCGTTCCTGCCCTGGTGAACAACAACCTCTGGTGGCATCCTGACAGCCTGGGTCTGCTCCTGGTGGTGCTGATATTCTTTTTCCTCGACCGCGATCAGCTGCGCTTTAAGCGCCATTTTTTCATTGCCGCAGCCCTTTGCGGCGCGGCAGTCGGCACCAAGTACCTGGGTGTCTTTTTTGTCTTTGCCGTACCGCTTTACCTGCTGCTTGGAATCTTCCAAAAAAAAATGGGCTGGCGGCGGGCCTGCCTGCTGGCGCTCGCTTTTGTGCTGGTCATGGCCGCGTGTGTGGTGGTGACCAACCCGCTCCTGCTCATGCCCCAGGAGCGCGCCGCGCTGATCCAGTACCAGATGCTGCAGTACCAGCAGACGATGGGCGGCATCATCGTCCGCAATACCCAACCTTTCTTTGAAAACGGTCAGTACCCGCCGGGCATGGTGACCGGTTACGGTTTCGGCTTGTTTGCCTTGCTGGCCATTTTCGGCCTCGCGGCCGGGTTGCTGCGCCCGGCAACCCGCACGCGCGCGCTGCTCATGCTGGTTTTCATGCTGCCGCTCAGCTATACCATCATCAACGCCGCCACCCGACGCGACCATTACTGGCTGCCGGTTTTCATCCCGCTGATTTCATGCCTAGTTTTTCTTTTTCCGGAAAGTGCCCAGGAGCCGCCGGGGTGGACTAAAAATGCCAGGAGCCCTTCCTGGCTGCAGCCCCTGCGGCGCGGGCTGCCCTGGCTGGTTTTGGCTTTCATCCTGGTCCAGTTCTTGTTTTTTATCCGCACCGACCTGGGTTTTTATTTTGACACCCTCAACCGTGAAAACACATCCCCCAGCCTGGCCTTTAATCAAAAACTGAACACACTCCTGGCCAACCTGCCGCGGCAGGACAAAAAATACGTCGCTTACCGCGATTGGCATATCTATTTCCCGGATAGCCCGAGCTGGCAGGCCGAAATGACCTGGGATATCACCACGGAACATTTCATCCGCGAACTGAACCCGGACATGATCCTGTTTGAGCAGGACAACCTGACCCTTTATAACGACCCGCAGGCCCAGCAAAACGCAGTTAACCCCGAGGATATGAAACTGGCCCGGGAGCTTTACCAGGCCGCCGCCAATAACAGGCTCGAAGGTTACCAGCTCTTTTACAGCGACCATTTTGCCTTGGCCCTCATCCGTAAGGAGCTGGCCCAATACACCAGGTAACCATCCGCATCATTCATCCCCTTCCGCCGACCACGGGAAATGCCGGTGAACCTTTTTTATTAAGGTTACGCTTATCATGTATAATGTTAATAAGTGTAATTACGTTATCCCCTATCAGTTACAAAACAGAAAGATAAAGACAAGATTGTATCCCATCGAATATCGACCCCCATCGATGAAAGACGAATTCGAAGCTTCCTCACAAAAGCTGCCGCTTATCATGCTGGTTGATGATAATCAGATTATTCTGACCACGCTCAGCGACTACCTTCAGTCCGAAGGTTTTGAAGTCACAACCTGCCAGTCAGGCAAAGATGCCATTGCCATAGCAAAAGTCAACCAACCCGCCCTGATCCTGATGGATATTCAAATGCCAGAGATGGACGGGATCGAGACAACCCGGCGCCTGAAAATAGATAAAAAACTCTCTTCGATCCCAATCATCGCCCTGACCGCGCTGACCATGAAAAGCGACCGCGAGCGCTGCCTGGAAGTTGGAATTAACGATTACATCAGCAAACCAGTCAGCCTGCAAAACCTGGTTTCCATTATTAAAAAACAGCTGCAAATTAAATAGGGAAATCACAATGGATTCTGAAACGCAACGGCGCAGTAAAATTCTGATCATTGATGATGAGCCTATTATCCGGGAAACCCTGCAAGCACTGCTGATGGATGAACTTTACGACTTTTTTTTCGCCTCAAACGCGGAAGAAGGCATTCTCCAGGCCCAAAACAGCCTGCCAGATGTGGTCTTACTGGATGTGATGATGCCGGGTATGGACGGGTTTGAAACCTGCAAGGTTTTAAAAAAGGACTCCGCAACCGCCCATATTCCCATCATTCTGCTAACCGCCCTCGACAGCTCTGAAGATATCAGCCGCGGCCTGGATTCGGGTGCGGATGAGTTTATCAGCAAACCGCCCGACCGGCGCGAGCTAAAGGCGCGCGTGCGCTCCATGCTGCGAATCAAACACCAGTATGACGACCTTAAAAACACAATGAAACTGCGCGAAGACCTGGCAAACCTGATCGTGCATGACATGCGCTCACCTCTTAATATTATTATCGGGCACGGGGAAATGCTGTTGAATGCGCCCGGCATGCCCGAAACACTGGTCCGGCGTGTCGAAAAAATCAACGAACAGTCCGAAAAATTAAACAAGTTTATTGATGAAATGCTCATGATTGCCCGGATGGAACAGGGCAAAATATTCCTTAACCGCAATCTGGCAGATGTTAACCAGATCGTGGAAAGCGTGATTACCGAGCACAGCGTGATCGCCGAAGCGCGCAACCTTAAACTGGTTGTTGAGCTTCCCCCTTTGGTCTGTCATGCCCAGGTGGATGAACGCCTGATCGCCCGTGTATTGGATAACCTGATTTCCAATGCGCTTAAATATTCGCCACCCTCCTCCACGGTCACCGTACACATGACCCTGGTTGAACACGACGAACTGGCTTTTATCCGCGTTCAGGTGATTGACCAGGGACCGGGCATTTCTGACGATTACAAGAACGAGGTCTTTGTTAAGTTCAAAGTGGTTGAACTCAAAAAAGCGGGGGTTTCACAGGTGGGGTTGGGCCTCTTCTTTTGCAGGATGGTGGTTAATGCCCACCAGGGACTTATCTGGGTGGAAAACAATGTTCCCCTGGGATCCATATTTACCTTTGAGATTCCGGCGGAAAATTCCAACTGACAGGAAACGGTAAATTACTGGGTTTCGGTGACCTTGTGAATGGATCGCGGAGCTTCGGTATTAAAACCGCGGTGGCGTGTGAGGTGGTAGCCAAAAAGCTGTCCGGGAATGATGGCGATAATTGGGCTGAGCCATTCCGGGATTCCGGCTGGGAGCTGGATGGGCGACAGCGCCTGTTCAAGGGCCCGCGGATGGTCAGAGATGACCGCCAGTTCAGCCTTCTGGCCGTCTTTTAATTGTTTCATGATATCCAGCATCGAATCGAACACCTTTCCGCTGGGGTTAACCACCATCACCGGGAAACCGTGATCCACCATCGCAATCGGCCCGTGCATAAAATCGGCTGATGAATAGGGTTCTGCTTCCACATAGGTGAGTTCTTTCAGCTTTAAAGACCACTCAAATGCCGTGGCATAATTAAACCCGCGGCCCAAAACCACGCAGCGCTGCATGTAGCGGTAGCGCGCGGTCAGCTGTTCCAGGCAGGAATCCAGCTTGAGCACGGTTTCCGTCCAGGCCGGCACACGGTCCAATTCTTCCCAACCTGCAGAGTTGTCTAAAAGAGCGGTGGAGAGCATGGCGATCACCATCAGTTCGGCAGTATAGGTTTTGGTGGCTGCCACCGCTTCCTCTTTTCCGGCCTGGATGTCAAAGACAAAATCGGCTTCCTGTGCCAGCGGCGACTCAGGCTCGTTGGTGATGGCCAGGGTCAGGCAGCCCTGGCGTTTGCCTTCAGCCACCACGGCCACAATATCCGGCGACATGCCGGACTGGGATATACCCACGACCAGCGCGTTTTTAAGCAGCGGAGGCTGCTCATAAATGGAGAACAGCGATGGGGTCGCCAGGGCCAGGGGCAGCTGGTTGTGCGCCCCCCACAGGTAATTGGCATACCTGCCGGCATTATCCGACGTGCCGCGCGCTGCCAGGAAAACATAACGCACGTCCCGGCGCTTGATTTCAGCCGCAATTTTTTTAGCCTGTTGTTTTTGGGCCGCCAATAAATTTTTTAATACCTCATACTGGTCAAAAATCTCATTATGTAAAGACATTTATTTCTTCCTCGTTAAAAATCCACCCGATTCAATATAAACCCGCTTCAACAGATTCCTGCAGCTGGCCGATGCGCTGACTGACAATATCTGCGATATTATTTGAGGTGCTGTTAAGCCAGTCCTCCCAGATCAGCCCCAGGACTTCCACCATCTTATTCTCCAGGCGGCCCCAGTGCGCAACATTGGGAAAAGAACGCCCCGTCTGCAAGGCTTGTTCAAACACGCCCTTAAACGGAACATCTTCTTCGGTGATGGACGAGCGGAAAATATCCTTGCGCGCCGGAAGATGCCCGGTATATTTCTGAAAAGTCAGAACCACTTCCGTGCTGTTGAGAAAGTTAATCAGTTCCATCGCTGCGTGCGGTTCTTTACAGGTCTTCCAGATAACCAGGTTGGAACCACCGATATAGGACGCACCGGGCACCAGGGTTAATCCCACATGGTCGACCACATCAGGGCTGGCTGTGCGCCGCTGAACAGCCAAAGCCCATTGCCCATCAATTGTCACCGCAGACTGCCCGCCCCAGAAGGTGGATGTTGCCAGCAAATCTGACATGCGCGATGCAAAAGGTCCCAGGTACTGCTTGAGAGCATAATAGGCGCAAAGGCCTTTTATCGTTTGTGGATGGGTCAGGGTCCATTTTTTTCCATCAGGCGAACAATAATCCCCGCCTGCGCCCCAGATCCAGCTGCATGTATAATGGAGCGTATTCATGGCGCGCCTTGAGGTTACCGACCATGGTTGTTGGGTGATACCGCTGGCCTGGATTGTGGCCAGAGTCTTCTCGAAGGCTTCGCTTGATTTAAAAGCCGTGCCCGGATTAATCCCGGCTTTTTCCAGGATATCCCGGCGGTAATACAACATGCGCGTTTCCGTAATCCACGGAACAGCCCAGATGGTTTCATCCCCATAAACCTTGCAGGTTTCCCAGACCTGGGGGTAAAAATTAGTTTCTCCGCCCAAACGAGCCATATCTGATTCACTGAAATGAGCCAGGGTATTTTTTTCGACAAGGTCAGTCACCCACGATGTGCCCACCTCGGATACATCCGGCCCATTCTCAATCGACGCATAGCGCGAAATTGTGGACCATGCTGTGGACCAGGGAAAAATAGTGACATTGACATGAATCCTGGTTTTGGCTTCGAATACTTTCAATAATTTCTGCAATTCTCCCATGGTTTCGGGAGGATTCTTTGCCATAATTGAGAGTGAGAGTTGTAACATGTTTTCTTCCTTGTGCCAGGATTAACTGAACCAATCAACCAGATGCCATATTTAAACTCAATTTGCATGATTTACGGGCTGCCGTCCCGATTAACCCATATCTGAAACCAGCTGACCGGCTTTTTTATTTTTTCGTTTGCCCATTTTATCCAGATACATGCGGTCATCCGCCTGTTTAAGGATATCCGAAAGGAGACACTCGCCCTCGGCCGTGCTCATTCCAATGGATACATACAGGGGAAAAGCGTACTGCCCATTATTTCCAGACTCCATCATTTTGCGAAGGCGCGCCACAATGGCGGCTGCGGTTATTTGATCCGTACGGGGCAGGAGAACGGCAAACTCATCTCCGCCAATCCTGGAAATAATATCTTCAGAGCGGAAGGCATCTTTAAACAAAACCGCCACCTGTTTAAGCAGATTATCCCCGGCGATATGGCCCTGGCTGTCATTAATTTCTTTCAGGTAATCCACATCGGCCACCAGGATGCTGATGGGAAACTGGCGGCTGTTTTGCAGGCGCTCAATTTCAGTTTCAAAGAAGTTACGGTTAAACAGGCCGGTCAGCACATCGTGGGTTCCCAGGTATTTAAGCCGTTCATCGCTTTGTTTACGTTCAATAGCCATGGCAATTTGCGTCGACACAAAGGAAAGAATATCAATATCTGCATGAGAATAGCGCTGGCCCTGAGTGTAGGTTTGAACCACCAGGGCGCCCATCACCCGGTTGGTCGCTGTAATTAATGGCACGCCAACCCAATCCACCGAATCGGTGCCAAGCGGTTTGACATCCCCTATTTCCTTTAATTTTTGTTTCTCCTGCGGGTAAGCCAGCAGCGGTTTTCCGGTGCGGATTACATAATCGGTCAGCCCGTTGCTCAATTTATAGCGCCCAAGGGGCTTGGTATCATATTCATCGACATAATACGGAAATTCCAGGGTCTCATCAGATGCGTCATAGAGGGCGATAAAAAAGTTGTGGGCAGGTATCAGGTCGCTGATGATGGCATGTACAGCCTGGTAGAGTTCGAGCAGGTTTTCAGTATTATTGGCTGTTTCAGCGATATGGTAAAGGGCCTTCTCCAATTTTTGCATCTGGACACGTTCAGAAATATCTTCCATGGTCCCGTCGATATAGACAACCTGGCCGGAAGAATCCATTATCGCCCGGCCCGTATTCTTAACCCAGACGGCAATGCCATCCCTGCGCCTTAATTTGACTTCAATCGAAAAAACGCCCTTTTCCTGGCGCAGTTTTTCCATAATAATATTTCGCTCTTCAGCCTGGTCATAAAAACTATCAATGGCAGCATAATCCACCAGGTCTTCAACCAGTTCAAAACCAAGCATGGCAGCCAGGGCAGGGTTGGCATGTAATATTTTGCCCTCCAGGGTGGTGCGGTAAACACCCACCGGCAGCTGCGACAGCAGGGAACGGTATTTCAACTCGCTTTCCCGCAGCGCATTCTCTATTTTTTTGCGTTCCACAATCTCAGCCTGCAAGACGTGAGTCCTTTGGCTCACCTGCCATTCAAGCCCCATGCGTTCCTGTTCCAATTCACGCGCCTCATATAACCGGACGCTGAGATTGTTTTGAATGTTTTGAAAAATCAGGATAAAAACAAGCAAAACCAGCTGCATGAATAACCAGAAAAACAGAGCGGCTGCCAACCAGTCCGCTGCATCACCTGCATTGGCAGGCACAGTTAACCAGGGCAGGGTGTGTCCGCCAGACAACCCCATCCCGACTGCCGCAATAAGAACCGCAGCGGCCGCCGAAACCAGGGCCCCCTCACGAATTCCCATCAGGGACAGGCTTAATATCACCGTAAAAAAAAAGGCCATCTGCCCGCCGCCGCCCAGGCCGTTGCGCAGCAGCAAAAGGCTGCTGGCCAGTAACAGGGCGGCCGTAAAAACCCGGCTCCGCAGTGCGTAGGGCCATTTTTTTTGGAACGTCACCAGCAGAATGGGCAGGTAAAGCACAACGGCCGCACACAGCGTGCCAATTTCTCCCGGTGCGGTCACAATGGCAGCCGTAACCAGGACAAAAACCAGCCCCAAAATGCTGGATGCCACCAGCAAAGATTGCAAGAACTGGTCTTTTAAACGCAGGAGAACTTCAGGGGTATCAACCAGTTTGGAAAAATTGACTTTCATAAATTTTCCATAAGCGTTTATAACCCTTTTAATTTTAAGAAAACTTTCACCACTTCCGGGTCGAAATGTTTTCCGGACTGATCCAGCATAAAACTTCCAATTTCTTCTCTTGACCAGCCTTCCTTGCGGTAGGGGCGCGGCCCAATCAATGCATCCCAGACATCCACCACGGCAAAAATACGGGCAGAGAAGGGAATTTCCTCGCCTTTTAACCCGCGCGGATAGCCCGTTCCATCCCATTTTTCATGGTGAGCATATGGAATATCCAGGGCATGCTGAAGAAAGGGTATGCCGCCCAGTAACTGGTGGGCATAGATGGGATGCTTGCGCATGATGACCCATTCCTCATCCGTCAGTTTATCCGGCTTGAGTAAAATACTGTCAGGGATACCCATTTTTCCGATGTCGTGCAGCCATGCGCCGCGTTTAATGTTTTCCAATTCCTCCGCGCCCACGCCCATTTCGACCGCCAGCTTAATCGTATCCTCAACCACAGACTTGCTGTGGCCCGCAGTTTCAAAATCGCGCAGTTCAAGCGCATGCGCCCAGCCTTCCAGCGTGGCGTCAAAGGTCAGGTTCAGTTCAGCGTGGCTTTGTTCGAGCAAATATTCGGTCAGTCGTCTTTCAGTGCGCACCCGCAGGGTGTGGATGCCGTATGAAAGGTCGCTGGCCATTTCTTTCAATAACTCAACTTCATCCGGAATAAAGGCGTTTTTATCTTCAGAGTAAATCTCCAACACCCCAAAACTGGACCCCTGGAAAATAAGCGGCAGGGCAATCACAGAGGCAAAACCGCGTTTGACGGCTTCGTCGCGCCACATTCCCGGCAGGCTGTCTTTTTCCAGGTCATGAAGAATGGAGGGTGCAGCCGTTGAAACGGCTGTGGCAGCCGGCTCATGCCGGTCAGGGTTGGGTTTCCAGTGAATTTCGCCCAGGTCAAGGAAATGGTCATCCGCGCCGTGTTTTCCAACCGGCAGGATAGTCTGGTTGGAGTCCGCCAGGATGGAGCCAATCCAGGCCAGGCGGTATCCACCCAGTTTGACCACAATCTGGCAGATATCTTCGAATAGATCGTTTTCTTCGTTGGCTCGGATCAGCGCCTGGTTGCATTCACTGGTCACTCGCAGGGCACGGTTTAATGTGCGCAGTTGTTTTTCAGCCAGTTTTTGCTCAGTAATATCACGGATAAAACTGATTAACAGTTCCTGGCCTTCATAATTGACAAAATTAGCGGTGATATCCAGGTCGCATGCGGAACCATCTTTGCGGCGGGTGGTCACCTGGTAATTTAATGAGTTTTTAAGTTTAACTTTCTGCCAGTAAACCGGCCAATCCAGGTCGGTCAGCTGCGGCACCAGGCCGGGCATGTCTTGTCCCAGTAAATCCTGGCGCTGGTAACCCAGCAGCACAGCCGCCTCTTCGTTCAAATAGGCCACCGTGCCGTTGACATCGACCCACATGATTGCCTGGGAGGCATGGTCCACGGCAAACTGGGTTAAACGCAGGTTCTGCTCAGCCAGTTTGCGCTGGCGTCGCACTTCAGTTTCGCGCATTTCACGGTCAATCACGGCGCCCAGGCGGGTGAGCTTATCCTTCATCAGGTAATCATGCGCCCCGGCCCGCATCACTTCAACGGCTGAAGCCTCACCCACCGCACCGGATACAATCAGGAAGGGGATATCCAGGCCTTTTTCCTGGTAAACTGTCAGGGCAGACACCCCGCTGAATTGCGGCATGGAATAATCCGAAAGGATCACATCCCATTCGGTCTGCGCCAGGGCCTGTTCCATACCAGGCCGCGTGTCAACGCGCTTGCTTTCTACATCATAACCCGCACGCCGCAGCTCACGCAGTAATAATGTGCTGTCGTCTTCGTTATCCTCTACCAACAATGCTTTTAACGGTTTACCCATGCAGTTCCTTCATATCAAACCAGGGTCAGGCACTGCCTGTTAAAACGGGGGTTCATTCACCAGCAGCCAATACATACCCAACAGGCCAACTGCTTTAATAAATTCCTCAAATTCGACGGGTTTGCGCACATAACTGTTGACGCCCAGGGAGTAACTCCGAATAATATCCTGCTCCTCGTTGGAAGTTGTCAGAATGACAACCGGGATCAGGTTGGTGCGTTCGTCGCTGCGCAGCCGCTTTAACACTTCAAGACCATCCACTTTGGGAAGCTTTAAGTCCAATAAAATGACGGTCGGTCTTTCCTTGACATCACGGCCTTCATACATGCCGGTACCAAACAGAAAATCCAGAGCTTCCACGCCATCATGAGCCACGACAACCGGGTTAAGAATGTTATTTTTCTTTAAAGCCCTGAGGGTAAGCGCCTCATCATCAGGGTTATCTTCTACCAGCAAGATTAAGTCTCGATTCATGAAATCCTCCTAAAAAATGCTCGGATATAACGCGTTGATCCCTTGGCATATCGGGTGGATCAGCTTGCCCGAATTTTTTTCCTTGATGCCTTATCCTGGTACATCCGGTCATCTGCAATCCTGGCCAGGTCTTTAATGTGTTCATTCTGGCTGCCCGTGCTGACACCAAAAGACAGCTCCAGTGTAAAAGCCGGATGGCTGCTGTTGTATTCTCCGATCATGCTTTTAACGCGTTCCAACACCTGCCTGGAAGCTGTCTCATCCATATCCGGAAGGAGGATGGCAAACTCATCGCCGCCGATGCGGGCAACCACATCTTCAGCCCTGAAAGCGTTTAATAGGACATCCGCCACATTACGCAGTAAAGCATCTCCCGCGGCATGCCCAAGGGTGTCGTTGACCACCTTCAGGCCATCCACATCCGACATGATAATGCTGATCGGGAAATGGCGGCTGCCTTCCAGCCGCTGAATTTCAGCCTCAAAAAAATTGCGGTTATAAAGACCTGTGAGAGCATCATGCGTGCTTAAATAACGCAGTTTTTCTTCGGCCTGTACACGGCTCAAAATGTCCTGCACAATGGCGGTCAAATAACGTTTTTCTTTGATGACAAGCGGACCCGCGGTAATTTCCACCGGAAAAATAACACCGTCTTTCTTTTTGTGGTGCTGCATGGGAATCAGGATCGATTTTTCATTCTGCCTGGCAGTAAGCTGCACTTCATCATCCGGGTTTTGAAGCAGGTCGCGCAACGTCATTCCCGATAAAAACTCTTCACGCGAATAGCCGTAAAGTTTGCAGAAACCCTGGTTGACGTCTGCAAAACAAAAAGTGTCCAGACTGAGCACACATAAGGCAAAATAATCATTGGAAAAAATGGACCGGTATTTTTCTTCGCTTTCGCGCAAATCAATGGCGGCCTGGTTGCGTTCACGGCGTACTTTTGCTTCGTTTAATTCCCGGGTGACCACTGGCGCCAGGCGCACCAGGTTATCCTTCATCAGGTAATCCTGGGCTCCCGCGCGCATCATCTGCACAGCAGTTTCCTCGCCGATGGCGCCCGAAACAACCACAAAAGGAATATCCTTCCCCAGCTGGCGGGTCAATTCCAGCGCCTCAAGACCGTTAAAACCGGGCAGATTGTAATCCGAAAGGATAATATCCCATTCATTTTCCTCTAAAGCCTTGAGCATTCCTTGAGCACTCTCGACGCGCAAAGAGGTGGGGTCATAGCCGCCCTTGCGCAGCTGCCTTAATAAAAAGGTGGTATCGTCTTCCGAATCTTCAACCACGAGAACCCGTAATTCCATGCTCATTCCTGATTCCCGATTTCAAGGATTTTTTCACCCTCTGTTTTGAAATAAATGTACATGTTGACCAGTATTCATCTCAAACACAAGATTATAACATTTCAATTGTACAACCAAATAGATTGAAAAGGAAACAAACCAGCCCGCAAAGTTCTGAAGGGCTCTCTTATCAAGGCCTGTTGAGCCGGGCGATCAAGGCGGCAACTCTGGCTGCGCGCAGTTTTTTAGAGCTTTCCAACCCGGTCCTGGCTGGTAAAAACGGTTTTAGCGCCGGTTAATTAATAATCCCGCCGCAATCAGGATAATGCCGATCACCAGGGCAATAAACAGCCCGCCCCTGAAACGTTCATCCGCAGCCGCCTGTTCATTCGGGTCAGGCGTGGCAGTGGCTGAAACCGTGGGGGCAGGCGTATCCACACCTTTTGTGGCAAGCAGGGTCGCAGCACCCGTCTCTCCCGGGGTGGCGCTGGCTGTCGGAAGATCGGTCGCCAGAAATTGCGGCGTGAGTGAGGTTGGAATCAGCAGCTTTTCACCATAATAAAGTGTATTGTCATCCGGCGACATGCCGTTCAACTGCTGGATGGCAATTATTTTGGTCCCGTAGGAGATGGCTATGTACCAGAGACTCTGACCCTGGCGAACAATATGGAAAATTCTACCCTCTGCGTCTGGTGTGGAACGGTTAATGGGAACAATCCACTGCGGCGCTGAAGCTGTCGCGGTGATGGTAGCGGTTCCCTTACCAACAGGCGCCGCCGTCGCCGCGGTCTTGCCGCAGGGAAGATCACTGTTATAGGCCGCCTGGAGCACATAATAGTAGGAACCGCCGGCAGTCTGTGAAACCCCGGCGCCCACATCGCAATAATTGCGGTTGGTCATCGGGATCATATGCACATCATCCGACCAGGCGCTGCTCACAATTTGTGCTGCGCTGGCGCTTCCCGAATCGACAGCAAAGTTTTCAGTCCCCCAGATGGAATCAGACGGGAAACCGCTGCCGTAGCCGGCTGCAATGATCCGTTCTTTAATTCCTCCCAGGTGGCTTCCACTAGCGCTGCTGGCCATCACATCCGCCGTGTACTGCGCCGTGCCCATCAGGATGGCGTTGATGCGCAGTGCCGGCAAACCTCTGGTTGTCCGCACAGCATTAACTGCCTGGATGATCTGTTCCGGGGTGACCACAGGTGTTTGCCTTGGAAATAGGACGGATGGCAGCATGAACAACAGTGCCAGCCAGATGCGGATCAGTGGTGCCATATATCTCCCTTATCCATCAGAACCAACACCTTGATTCTATCATGCCTCCATTGTACACAGCCCCGTTAAAAATAAAAAATAAGAAAGTCACATTCAAAGAGTTTGCCGCGGGGAATCCCGGAAAGAACCGCAATTTATGGGAGCTTCCCTGGTTGTTTAGCAGCAAAGACCTCCCGCCTGCGCCGGCATAAGTTCTACACCCTCAATTCTGGATGGTTGCCAATCATGGGGGTTTTGCCCTGTTTCCCACTTTCAGGCGGGGGGAGGTGGGCCTGTGTGGAAGCCTGATTTGGTATTATCGACCGCCGCCATTATAATCAGATCAGGCTGTGATTAAAACTATGGAACCTTTTTTTGCTAAAAATTACAGCGGCGGCGCTTTTGAACTTTTTGGCCCGGCCCATTTGTTGGGACTGGCCCTTGTTGCCGCATTGTGCCTGCTCATATCCCTCATGCGCCGCCGGTTCAACGCGCCCGCCCGCACCGGGATGCGCTGGGGACTGCTGGCTATCATTCTGCTCAGTGAAGCTTCCTGGCATGCCTGGAAACTGACCATTGGCGAATGGACCATCCAGGGGATGCTGCCGTTGTGGTTGTGCAGCCTGACCGCCTGGAGCATGCCGCTGCTGCTGGTTGCCCGCAGCCGCCGTTATTATGAATGGGTCTATTTTATGGGCCTGATCGGTTCATCCCAGGCGCTGCTGACGCCAGATTTGCTCAATTACGGCTTTCCCCATTTTCGTTTCATTGAATTTTTCAGCGTCCACGGGGCGATCATCATCGCCATTGTGTATATGACCGTGGTGGAAGGTTTCCGCCCCTACTGGCGCTCCCTGCCGCGGGCCGTCCTGGTCACCGACCTGTACTGGTTTTTGTGCGGGGTGGTGAACACTCAAATCGGCAGCAACTATCTTTATACCCGGGGCAAACTGCCCACCCCCAGCCTGCTCGATTACCTCGGCCCGTGGCCCTGGTATTTGCTCGGCATGCAGGCTTTGGGCATGTTATTCTGCGTCCTGCTTTACCTGCCCTTTGCTGCCCGCGATGGATGGCCCTTTTCACACCGCCAGAATTCGCGCACCGGGAGTCTACCTTGAAAGTTAAAACTTTTTTTTTCATCCTGCTGTTTGCCAGTCTTTTCTCCGCCTGCACCCCCCCTGCGCCTGCGGCGGAAATTACCCCCGGTGTGACGGCGTCGCCCACCCTGCTTTCAAGCGCCACCCCGGTTCCCAGTGCAACCCCCACGCTCCTGCCGACCCGGCCCGAGGCCACAGCCACACCCCAACCGACCGCAGCCGCCGGTCACCCACCCGTTTTATTCGGCGCGCCCTTTTTTGACACGATTGCCCTGGGTGAAAAAGCCAGCCTGGTGGAAGGCGAAGCCCATTTTTCCTTCCGCATCAAAGGCGCTTTTATCGGCCCGAAGGCTGCCAGCCGGCTGTTTAAAGTCCAGGTCCCCAGCGGCATGCAGCTGGTGCTGGTTATCCCGGAAATGGAGTACACCAGCGGCCCGGCGAACAGCAATGTGCAGCTGGTGCATGAGGATGGGTTTAACATCATCAGCAAAGGCCATGTGCTCAAAAATGACTTTATGCAGTACACACCCGTTTCGAACCACCTCAACAACGTCAGCCGGCTTCTGCCGGGAGAAACCAGCCAGGGATACCTGGTTTTTGCAGTCTACCAGGACGACGACCGGCCTGTTTTAAGGTATCAAAGCCAGGGAATAACCACCTTTTTTGCATTAACCTATCCCAAACCTGCGCTTGAAACCCCGCAAACCCAACCTGACTGGTTCGGTGATCAAAACCTGGGCGGCGCAGACCACCCCGTCCCGCTCGGAAAAACAATTGCCTATGCGTGGAATGGGAACACCCTTTTAATGTCGGTTGAACGCGTGGAACGCGGCATTAATGCCAACCGTGTCCTCTGGAACAGCGGCGGAAACCCGGGAAAAACCCCTGCCGGGCAGGAAAATATTCTGCCTTACCTGCACATCCGGCTCATTAATTCTTCTGCTGACCCGGTTGATATCAAGCCGGAGTTATTTAAAATCATCAACCAGGGGCAGGTTAACTGCCCCATGCCCTGCCTGAACAACCTTTCGTTTTATTCGAATGCAGACGCCAGCGGCTGGCTGCCGCTGGTCACAGCCTCGAATGACTCCCGGCCTGTTTTGAGTTTTAATGATGAACTCTTTTTTGCCCTGGCCGATTCCAGCCAGGCGCAGAAACCCGCGGCTGCGCCTGTTATTTTTCCGGCGGCGGCCTTTGGGCCGGATACGATTAAAAGCGTAACGCATCAATTGGACTTGCAGCAGCATTCCGTTGTCCACAGCCTGGCTTTTTCGCCGGACAACAAATGGGTCGTTTCGGGCGGTGATGACCACAAGATCTACATTTGGGATGCCAGTACAGGCAAACCCATGGCGGTCCTGGCAAAACATAACGCCCCGGTTTTATCCCTCGCCTTTTCACTGGACGGTAAATGGCTGGCCTCGGCCAGTGATGACGAAAATGTGTTCGTCTGGAGCACGGCGGATTGGTCGCTCATGCGCCAGTTCAACCAGGGCGGCCGGGGGATATTTGCCGGCTTTCTGGCAGACGGCAGCCTGGTGAGCGTCAACCAGGCCGGCTTGATTTCCTTCTGGGACGTCGATAACGGGACAAAAACCAGACAGTACCCGGCACAAAAAAATGTCGTTGCCGCCTGTAACGGGTCGCGCGTATTCAGCTTTGATATGACCGCTGACGGCAGCGCCTTTGCGGCCGCGCTGGACTGCGGTTATGGGGTCGTCTGGGACCCGACCAGCAATACGCGCCTGGTCACAGACCCCAACCGCGCTGCGGACGCGCAGGCGACACCCTACACCGGCGCCATTGCCCTCTCCCGGGTGGGCGGGCTGGCTGCCTACGGCAGCGCGTATTACTACGGCATTGGTTTCCTGGTGGATATTTCAGACCTGAGCCGCCAGCTTGTGCTGGGGGGTGTCGGCACGGCCACGGTCAATATCCCTTCCATCGCTTTTTCGCCAAACGCTGCAATCGTGGCCGCGGCCATCGGCCCAACCGTCAGAACCTGGTGGCCCGACGGTTATAACTGGACCGGGAGAAAATCGATCGACTTGAAAGGCCATTCAGCCCAGGTGACGGCTTTAAAATTCTCGAATGACGCCACCCTGCTGGCCAGCGGCGATTACCTGGGGAATATCATCATCTGGAAAACAACACCCTGACCGCGCTTAAACCAGCGCGGGGCCTGCCGGGAACCGGGCGATGCGGGTTAAATGGTTCATTGGGAATCGCCGCAGGGATTAATATGTGTGTGGGTAATTTTGGGCTTCACCCAAAATTACCCACAGACGTAAAGACTTTAGCGTGCGAAATTCCAGAACGGGTTAAATTTCAAACCCGTTCCGGGCAATGACCTGGCGGTACCACAAGGCGCTGTCCTTCAGGTAGCGCCGCTGGGTGTCATAATCGACATACACCAGCCCAAAACGCTGGGTGTAGCCTTCGCCCCATTCAAAATTATCCAGCAGCGACCAGCAGAAATAACCTTTTAACGGAATGCCGCTGTCAATCGCCCGGCGGCACGCAGCCAGGTGGCCCTGCAGGAAACGCACGCGGCGGGCATCATGCACCAGCCCCTGCGCATTGGGGGCGTCTGAATAGCTGGCCCCATTTTCCGTGATGTAAATTTCAGGCACGCGGTAGGCATAATGCAGCCAGCTTAATACATGCTGCAGGCCGTCGGGGTAATATTCCCAACCCTGCATCTCCTGCCGGTCATCTGAAGCCACGTTCACCGCGGGCAGGTTTTGAGATTCAGGCAGGCTTGTGCTGCGCGCAATCTGGCGCGTGTAATAATTGACGCCCAGGAAATCGGTCGGGGTGGCAATCAGGTCCAGATCTCCGGGGAGCACAAATTCAGACAGTCCTTCCCCGGGTAAAAACCCTTTCTGAGCCATTTCCGCCACCAGGTCGGCCGGGTAATGAAACCCGTAAAGCGGGTCGGTAAACCAGCGCGTCCAGGGGCCGCTGCTGCTGCGCCAGGCATCGTAATCGGCCCTGCTGGCCGAAGCAGGCTGGCCAAAATTGAGGTTAAGGGCAATCCCCACCCGTGCGCCGGCGCTGTTGGCGCGGATCACCGGAACAGCCAGGCCGTGTGAAAGCAGCAGGTGGTGCGCGGTGCGCAGGGCGCCCGCCATGTTTTTTAAGCCGGGGGCATGTTCGCCAAATGCATGTCCGCAATATGCCTGGACGGAAGGCTCATTGTGGGTGATCCAATTTTTAATCCGGTCTCCCAGGGCGTGCGTGACCACCGCCGCATAATCAACAAACGCTTCCGCCGTGGAGCGCACCTGCCAGCCGCCCTCATCCTGCAGGGTCTGCGGCAGGTCCCAATGGTTCAGGGTGGTGAAGGGTGTGATCCCGGCGGCCAGCAGTTCATCCACCAGCCGGCTGTAAAAATCGATGCCTGCCGGGTTAACCGCCCTCCTTCCAGCAGGCAGGACCCTCGGCCAGCTGACGGAAAAACGGTATGCCTTCAGCCCCAGGTCCTTCATGATCTGCACATCTTCCTTCCAACGGTGATAATGGTCGCAGGTTACATCGCCGTTTTTGCCCTGCTTGATATGCGACGGGTCGTGGGCAAAACGGTCCCAGGTTGACTCACCCTTGCCGTCCTCATTCCAACCGCCCTCAATCTGGTAAGCCGCCGTGGCCGCGCCCCAATAAAAATCCCCTGGAAAAGTGGTCCATTCCGCCATTAAAATAATCCTCCCGTTGATGATGAATCTGATATCCAATCCGGCCTGACATGGTTCTCTCGAGTTTCCCGTGGTAATGTCTTCTGGCATGACATCGGCTCTCCACCACGGCGATTCCCAATAAGCTTTTAACATGTCAGGCGTAAAGCACATATAATATTATATACTTTACAGAGACCTGCTTTGGGGCAAATCACGCGGGAAAAACAAATTTTTTTCAGGTGCAAAAACCTTTTTTACTGGTTTTGATCCAGACCCCTATTGACTTTCATTCTGGAATATGCTAATATGGTATCGTTATCATAAAAATATATGTGAGAGCATTCCCCCTAAACAAAATACAAGAAACAAAAATTTTTCCGGTGGAAAAGGACAATACATGGATGAAGTTTTAGTTTCAATGGAAGGGATCAATAAATCTTTTCCCGGCGTTAATGCGCTCATCGATGCAAAATTTGAATTGCGCTCCGGTGAAGTGCACGCTCTGGTGGGTGAAAACGGCGCCGGAAAATCGACTCTGATGAAGGTCCTGGCGGGTGTCTATGTAAAAGATTCCGGCCATATTTATTACAAGGGCAAAGAGGTCGAAATTCACAACCCGCGCGCCGCCCAGCACCTGGGCATCAGCATCATCCACCAGGAATTGAACCTGATGCCGCACCTGACGCTGGCCCAGAACATTTTTATCGGCCGCGAACCCGTGACCCGTTTAAAATTTGTCCTGGATGAAAAATCGATCAACCAGAAGACCCAGGACCTGTTTGACATGATGCGCCTCAAGCTGGATCCGCGGACCAAAGTGGGCGACCTGACCGTAGCCATGCAGCAGATGGTCGAAATTGCCAAGGCCCTGTCGTTTAACTCGGAAGTGTTGATCATGGATGAGCCCACCGCGGCCCTGACAGATGCGGAAATCGACGAGCTTTTCCGCCTCATCCGCCAGCTGCGCGACCGCGGTGTGGGCGTGGTGCACATTTCACACCGCCTCGAAGAACTCAAACAAATTTCCGACCGGATTACCGTCATGCGTGATGGTCACTATATCGATACCCTTTTGACCAAAGAGGCCACGATCGACCAGATTATCAACATGATGGTCGGCCGCACCATTTTTGAGACTTCTCCCGAAGTCCCGGAAAAACCGTCTTCCAATCTCGTTCTCGAAGTGAAGCACCTTAACCGCGGCAATGTGATTAAAGATGTCAGTTTCAACCTCAAGCAGGGTGAAATATTGGGCTTCTCCGGATTGGTTGGCGCCGGCCGCACCGAAGTGGCGCGCGCCATATTTGGCGCTGACCCTTACGAGTCGGGCGAAATTTATGTTAACGGCAAAAAAGTGGATATCAAAAGCCCCCGCGATGCCGTGAACAACAGCATTGCTTATCTCTCTGAAGACCGCAAACGTTACGGCCTGGCATTGGGCCTGGATTGCGAAAACAATATTATCCTCGCGTCCTTCAGCAAGCTGATGGGCTTTTTGGGCTGGGTGGATAGCGCCAAAGCACACTCGATTGCGGAGCATTTTGTTAAAGCGATGTCGATTAAAACGCCCAGTCTGCAGCAGCTGGTCAAAAACCTCTCGGGCGGCAACCAGCAAAAGCTGGTTATTGGTAAATGGCTGGCCAAAAATACCAATATTTTGATCTTTGACGAGCCCACCCGTGGAATTGACGTGGGGGCGAAAAGTGAAATCTACCGCCTGCTGAACGAGTTGGCCCAGGAAGGCAAATCCATCATCATGATTTCTTCCGAGCTTCCCGAAATTTTGCGCATGAGCCACCGCGTGGTGGTCATGTGCGAAGGTCGAATTACCGGTGAGCTGGATTATACCGAGGCGACTCAGGAAAGCATCATGAAATTCGCCACCCAACGCAGTGGTATCGTAGCAACTGATGTCCCATCAGTTGCAGCCTAATCTTTATTTTGATAATGGATGTGTTAAATGACGAAATCTGAAGCTGCTCCAAAACGCAATCTTCTTCAATCCGATGCCATGCAACGACTGCTGGCGTTTGGCGCATTAACCCTGATATTTGTAGGCTTTTCAATCGCCTCATCCAACTTCTTGAAATTTGACAACGTCGTGGGAATCTTGATTGCGACAGCCGTAAACGGCGTCCTCGCCCTGGGTGTCACATTTGTCATTATCACCGGCGGGATTGACCTGTCGATTGGCACGTTGATGACCCTGTCTGCGGTGATGACCGGCGTATTTATCACCTTCTGGCAGCTTCCAGTTCCCCTGGGCATTCTGGCCGGGTTATTAACCGGCGCTTTCGCCGGGTTCGTCAACGGTGTGCTCATTTCCAGGTTAAAAATCCCCCCTTTCATCGCCACCCTGGGTATGCTAAACATTGCCAAGGGTCTTTCCCTCGTCATTTCGGGGTTGAAACCGATCTATTTCAACGACACCCCTGTTTTTAACCAGATGGCAATGGGCTCTATGCTGGGCTCTATTTTCCCCGGGTTTGACATTCCCAATGCCGTATTGATCATGTTTGGCGCTGCGATTGTGGCACATCTGATCCTGACCAAAACGGTTGTCGGACGCTACAACTTTGCCCTGGGCAGCAACGAAGAGGCCACCCGCCTTTCCGGCGTCAACACGAACATGTGGAAGACAGCCATTTACACGTTGTGCGGTTTATTTGCAGGTCTGGCCGGTGTAATCATGGCGGCCCGGCTTAACTCAGCCCAACCCGCCCTGGGAGCCGGTTACGAACTGGATGCCATCGCCGCGGCCGTCATCGGCGGCACGTCCTTGAGCGGCGGTGAAGGCACCATGCTCGGCACCATCATCGGTGCATTTATTATCAGCACTTTAAATAACGGCCTGCGCATCATTTCCGTGCCCCAGGAATGGCAGTCGGTCGTCACTGGCAGTATTTTGATCCTGGCGGTTTACCTGGATATCATCCGCCGCCGCCGCCAGTAATCTTGAAACAAAATGGTTTCACCCATGAACCGTTTTTGTGAGACAATATCAATGAGAAGGAGGTGGTTATCTGTAAAACTTGAATGAGATTCCCTCGGTC
>Ga0118677_10005854_pt1 | contig 21266 bp, 20 predicted proteins | sample AliMusrvi5mmetaG_FD_86154 | JGI IMG/M metagenome (GOLD analysis project Ga0118677, IMG submission 86154)
ACATCGCGCAACCGTGACGCGACCATGGTCGCAATGCCCACCGGGCTCTCCTTGTTGGCCAGCAGATCACGCAGCATCGTCAACGCTTTCACCGTCTGCCGTTCCGACACTGCATCGAGGAACTCCCACAGCCCAGCGGAGGCCGTCGCACAGACGACGGCCTGAACGTCAGCCTCGGTCACGTCGCGGCGCTCGCCGAGATAAAGATCGAGCTTCTCCGCCTCGGCCGCAATCTGGCGGGCGTCGGCGCCGGCGCGCTGGCTAAAGGCGAGGAGTACCGCATCGGCAGCCCGCAACCCATGTTCCCGGAACGCGCCCTGGACCGTGGTTCGGAGATATTGCTCGACCTCACGGCTCTTCTCAGGCAGGCGGAATTCCTGAATCTTGTGCCGATCCTTGAACGCTTTGAAGAGCAAGGATCGCCTGTCGATACCCTCCGCTGTCAGCAACAACGTATTCCCGCCCGGGGGCAACGACTGGACCACCTCGGCCAACTGCTTTAGCTGCTCTTTGACGGCCTCGCTCCGCGCGACCACGCCATCCGAGAGAAACGACACGTCGCGCCACCAAACCAGCTTGCCGGCCGCCAACAGGAACCCGGCGGTCAGCAAGGCATCCCGGCAAACCTTCGTCTGGCGCACCGCCTCATCCACGGTATCGGCCTTGCCTTCGACAATCTCGAGACCAAAAGCCTGCTCGGCTTCCGGCACGAGCTTGCTAACGAGCGCACGGGCGGCGTTTGTCCGGGGAAACTCGTCGTCTCCCACCAAGAGATAGGCAGTTGCTGAACCAGTCATACCTTGTCACCGGGATGCAAAAAGTGCATAAACCTTGTAGCAAGTTGGGGGACGCTTGTCACGCGGGTCACGGAATGGCACTGGAGATATCAAAGTTCAGGGAGCAGCGGCTGAAGGAACGGCAACGCGAGGCGGCACGCCGGACGAGCGCCGCCTCGACACCGTGGTGGAACCGCCCGATGCTGGGTGTCCTGATCGGCGCCTTGACGTGGCTATCTGCCAGTCTGCTGCTCTACAGCCGTCACACCGGTGGCGGCGAGGACTTGAACGAAACGCTGGTCCTTGCAAGCAGTCAGTTGCTCTTGCTGTTCGGGGTTCTGTTCACGACGGGCTTCCTGGCAGTACTGGCCCCTTCCATGCTGCGGAGCAACAGTCGACTTCTCCTGCTGGCGCTGATCGGATTGACAACGCTGGTGCCGTCCGAGCTGTTACTGCATGCGTCAGCGGGGGGCATTCAGTTGCCGCGGCCGATGGCCGAGTACTTGTTCCCACTGGCCGCGGCCCCGCTGCTGGCCACCGTCCTGCTGGGGGCGCCAGCCGGCACGGTCGTTGGGATGTGGTCCAGTTACGGAGCCTCCATTCTGGCCGGCAGGAGCCTCACCGTATTCGTGGTCGGCCTGGTCGCGACGGCGATGGCATGTGTTCTGGCCCGCAACGTCAAGCGGAGGTCCCAGTTGATCCGGATGGGCCTCATCGTGGGCCTGGCCGAATTGCTGGCGGTGGTTACCCTTCTGGACCGCCCTGCCCCGGAATTCCCGCTCGCCCTGGCCCAGTCGGCCGCTTGCGTGATCAGCGGTTTGATCTCGGCGCTGGCGACGATCGTGTTGCTTCCGATGTGCGAGACTCTCTTTGGTCTCACCACGAATGTGCGGCTTCTGGAATTGACCGACCTGGGCCACCCGTTACTGCAGCGACTGGCAGTTGAGGCTCCCGGCACCTACCACCACAGTCTGATGGTCGCCAATCTGGCGCAGGCAGCCGCGGAAGCCATCGGGGCCAACAGCCTTCTGGCTCGCGTGGCGGCCTATTTTCACGACATCGGGAAGCTGACCAAACCCGACTTCTTTACTGAAAACATGCAACCCGGTCACAATCCGCACGACGAACTGGCCCCCAGCATGAGTTCGTTGCTGGTAATGGCCCACGTCAAGGAAGGACTGAGTCTGGCCCTGCTTCACCGGTTGCCGCCGCCGGTGTTGGACATCATCCAGCAACATCACGGTTCCGGGCTTGTGGCCTTCTTCCATCACAAGGCCGGACAGCAACTGCAGGCCGAACAACAAAACATCAGCCGGGGCGTGGGCCGGCAGACAACCGTGGAAGAGTCACGCTACCGCTACGCAGGTCCCAAGCCGACAACCCGCGAAAGCGGCATCATCGCCCTGGCGGACGCGACCGAAGCCGCCTCGCGCTCCCTGGAAAAACCCACGCCCGGCCACCTCTGCGACCTGGTCGATCACATCGTCGACATTCGATTCGAAGATGGACAACTGGATCACTGCGAAATGACGCTGGCCGAATTAACCAAGGTGAAGCGGGCATTCGTGTTCTGCCTGACCAACATGATGCACCACAGGGTGGCTTACCCCAAACCATGAAGGTCTCCGTCACCGACCGTCAGCGCAGCGCAAAGGTCGACTGCCAGAGCCTCGGCCAGATCGTCCGACACGTGATGCAACACGTCAAACCGCCGCAGCCGGCCGTCGCGTGGGAAGGACTTTCTGTAATTCTGACCGATGACGCTCTGATTCGGCGGGTGAATCAGGAATTCCTGAGCCACGACGAAACGACGGATGTCATCAGTTTCGCCTACTACGCGCTGCCCGGGCAGGAGGGTGAAGCGACGGGCGAGATATTCGTCAACGTGCAACAGGCACTGCGACTGGGTCCCCGCTACGGAGGACCGGCGCGCGAACTGGCTCTCTATGCCGCCCACGGCTGTGACCACCTGAGCGGCGCCGACGACACCACCCCCGTCGAACGCCGACGTATGCGAGACCGGGAGTGCCGATGGCTTCGCTCGCCCGAGGTCCGCCGCCTGATGCGCGGGCTCGTGAGGTCACGCACGCAGCGGCAACCGGGCTGAGAGCCCCGCCATGATCTTGAAGTCTGAAGCGTTGGCCTTACGTGTCGATCCGTTCTCACGGACATCGTTGCTGGTGTCGTGGTTGACCCGCGATCACGGCCGTCTGGCAACCCTCGCCAAGGGCGCGCACCGCCCGCGAAGCGATTTCCGAGGCCAGATGGACACTTTCTACACATGCGAAATCGTATACTACAGCGCCGCGAGATCCGGGCTGGCAACGCTGCGGGAATGCGCCGTGATCGAGCCGCGTGAGACGTTGCGACAGAACGTCGGCGGAAGCGTCTGCGCGTCCTATTTGTGCGACCTTGTACAGCGCCTGGCCCCGCCGGGTGCCCCACAGGAGTCGCTATTCGCTTTCGTATCCGAGGTTCTCGATGCGCTCTGCGCGCCGCAACCCGAGGTGCCGTCACGCCTGTTCTACTGGACCGAACTGCGATTGATGGGACTGCTGGGTATGGCGCCAAATCTGGTCCGCTGCACGGTGTGTGGTCGGAGCGAGGGTGCGGATGAGGCGCTGAACGTCATCTCGATACCGCGTGGAGGCGTCGTCTGCGCCAGATGCCGGCCGGCGGCCGGCGAACAACCACTCATCCCACTCGATCGGGGCACCATGGCCATCCTGAGAGCCTGGCAGGCGGCCTCTACGCCAGCCTCGGCATGTCGCCGAGTGTGCTCGCCGGAACAACGGGCCGTGATCGAAAAGACACTCGGCGCCCTCCTGACGTATCACCTGGAGTACTCGCCAGGGCGCCAGATTGCGCTAAGCCTGCTGCCATAGACGTCGCAAGGCAGCGTCAGACGTTGAAGCGGAAGTGAGCGATGTCGCCATCCTCGATGACGTACTCCTTGCCGCGTAGGTTTTCCTGCCCCGACTTACGGACCGCGTCCTCGCCGCCAGCCGCCACGAAAGCGTCATACTTGATGATGTCGGCACGGATAAAGCCACGCTCGATGTCGCTGTGAATCTTCCCAGCCGCCTCCGGTGCGCGTGAGCCTTTCCGGATGGTCCAGGCCCGGACCTCGTCCTTGCCTACGGTGTAGAAGGACATCAGCCCCAGCATGTCGTAGGCAGCACGGTTGAGCCGGTCGAGGCCGGACGACTCCAGGCCCAACGATTGCATGTACTCACGCCGTTCGGATTCGTCCTGCAGGCCCGCGATCTCCTGCTCGATGAGGCAGGACACCACGAAGCTGTCCTTCTGATCGCGCCACGGGTTGTCTGTAATATGCTGGTCGTCGACGTTGTAGGTCCACAAGACCGGCAGCATGCTGAGCAGGCCGAGGCTCCGGATGGCTTTGGCCTGGTGCTCCTCCAGTGTCAGATCCCGAAGCGCCCCTCCGGCCTCAAGCGTTTCGCGGCACTTGACCAGGACGCTTTCTTCCATGACCTGGGCCGGAGTCTGGCCGGCACGCTTCTCCTTGCTCATGCGGTCCAGGCGTTTTTCGACGAGTTCCAAATCCGCCAAGAGCAGTTCAGCCTCCAAGTTCGCGCGATCGCGCTCGGCATCCACCGAGCCCGCCGGGTGATAGACGCTCTCGGATACAAAGGCCCGCACAACGACGCATAGCAAGTCGCAACGTCTGGCCGCCTCAAGCCAGTAGCGGTCTTTTGATCCCTGCTCGAGATCGGGAAGCAGGACGACGTTTGTCTCCGCATAGCGCGTCCGCTCAGGCTGCACAAGCTTCGACAGCATGTCCACCCGCGGGTCGCGAACCATGGCAACGCCTTCGATGCTCTCCTGCTCCTTGCGGCCGGGGGGGATGGCCCGGGTGGTGAGGAGCGTGAACAACGACTTCTTACCCGACTGCGTGTAGCCAAGGATACCAATCTTCATTTAACCCCTCGTTGCAAAAAAAAGAGCCGGACGGCTAGCGTCCGGCTCGAATCACGCTACTCCAACTTTAGCAACGCTTCACAAGACTGCGAGCAGCGTCACCCACCTTGCTGCGGAAGGTAATGCCGAGGGAGGCCACGGCCGCTAGCAGCAGCCAAATCGTCTCGGGTTCAGGAACGGGCAGCATGTTGAGCGACACGTCGTCGAAGTTGAAAAGCTGGGTCCCTGAAGCAGTCCCATTCTCAGCATAAAACCCGAGCCGCAAAACGTTATGTAGCCCACTGCTGAAGGCAAGCGCGGAACCATCATCAACGATGGTTCCCGTCTGAATCCAATCACTTGGCTGGCCTATCGCGACCGCGTAAGTTTGCAGTCCAAGACCAGTTGGGGCTGTCACGTAGTTGAGCCACATCTGACCGTCACCGCCCTGGAGGTAGACAGCCAAGTAGGACGGGGGCGTAGTGAGGCTCGTGATGCTAAAGTTGACCAACCCAACATTAGCGGCGACATAATCGCCTACGAAGTGTCCGCTAGACGAACCGTTATCGGCATATGCGATTGCGCTGAGATCCATGACCGAATTTGGGAAGCTGAGTTGCAGCGCCCCTCCAACACCGGTGAGAGACACTCCACCGTTGCCGTTATTATCAAGATTCCAACCGCTCGCCCCTCCGCTGAAGTCCTCAACGGTTCCGAGACTCGGCGTCCCATAGCAGAGCGCGCTCGACAAGGCAACCACACCGGCCGCCAGAATTCCATATCTCCGCATCGTCGTCATAATGAAAACCCTCCCCCTTACGGTGTAACCTGCTGCTCAACTGATACCTTGAAATAATACGGCCCATCACCCGTCGTGTCAACCACGACTTCGCCGTTCGTAGCAACGCTCTGCAATCCAGCCACGGCGGCGAAACTCGAGGACGCCAAGTCAGGCGCCTGCAGGACGCTATAAGTATGAAATGGTTGGGGCGTCCACTGAAGAACCGTTTGCCCGTCCGCATTGTGTCCGACATTGAGTGTGAATACCGACGAGGCATCGTTAGCACCGGTGCCTGCCGTGAACTCGGCGAGGTTGCTCATTCCATCACCATCCGCATCATCGGCAGCGCCATCTTTGCCGGGTGGTAGCGGGTGCTCGGCAAGCCAAGCGGCCGACAGACCCGCTTGAGGACCGGACTGAATAATTTGCCCCCACGGACCGATGAGTTTGAAGTTGTCCACGAGGACGGTTTCCTGCTGCAGGCCAGTTCTGCTGACAATTACGCCGATCTCGGTAACGGCGGCCAGATCATTCGTCATCATTGCAAGGGAATCGGACTGAGCCTTGGCATGCCACACGCCGTCGTAGCCTATCGGGATCGTCACGCTTCCCCATGTCCCGTCGCTCGGGAGCTGCGTTGGATCAATGGGACGCTGCCACCAATATCCGTCGGCAGACATGAAGTAGAAAGACAGGCTTCCGCTGAAGTTACTGACCTTAATGTCGAATGTGACGGCAGAGATCTTCCTCGCCGTATAGTCACCGGCGAAACGACTGCCTGCGGCTGAGGTGTCCGCTGAAATATAGGTTCGGTCCTGATCGGGCGTGGCGGAAGCGCCGGTAAGCGCCGCAAAAGCAACCGCCGGTCCCCCATTGGTCCAATCAACTGAGCCTGGATTGTCACCGGTGATATATTGAGCCCAGCCATCGCTGCCACCTGTATTCCATCGCTCGGTAAGATTGGCAATCGGCGTGTTGGAGACCGCCAATGCTGGCTCGGGAAGGGCAGCAAACCCGGCGAGCGAGCAAACGCCCAGAACCCCCGCTATTTGAGTCATCTTCATAGTGCTAACCTCTTCGCGTGTTGCGGTTGTCATCCCCGAATCGTCTCACCTTTACGGTTTCGCCGGAGTCCAATGAATGTCCCCACCAAAGTGTCGATACATGACACCTTCGCCCGGTTGCATTGGCGTTATGTTTGTAATGGACTGCCTATCGGGACTCCACCAACCGTTTGTCTTGATGGTGTAATGCTTATATGTCAACCCTCTCCGGAAATATATGGTATCGGAATTTGTGGAACCATTTATGGTCCCGTTGGTCAGGCCCGAATTGTACGTTGTATCATCGTACGGCCAACCTATCATATTCCATCCCTCCGCCAACGTCACATCCAAGCTGTTCGTCTGCGCCTGCCCGGCAAAGATCGTAATCGGCCCATCCGCAGCAATGCCATGACGCATGACCATGATGGCTGTTCCTCTGGGAATTCGATTAGTTGCAATACTAGGCGAGCCGTTCTCCGTGTACCAACCATCGGAAGCAAGTGTGAAGCTAGCGAAATTTGTTCCTCCAATTGGGAACTGAATCTCGTCCGCACGCTTGCTGTCACCTGAGGCGCCCAATCCACGGGCAAGATCCCGGCCGAGCCGTCCGTTAAGCGCGTTATTGGTGCCGTAATCAACGGGAATTGTGACCCAGTAGGTATTCGAGATTTGGCGGGTCTGACTGTACCAGGCATATGTCACGGTATCCGTGGCCACCACGCTGCCATCAGGGCTCGCGGATACAAGTCGATAGAAATATCGATTGGATCCCGTCACGCTTGAGACCGTATCTACGAGCGTATTGGTTTGCCCATTCGGTCCTGTGTCGAATGAACCAACGGGTGTAGGCGTTCCGTTCGGAGTACTTGATCCAAAGACATGATATGTCCGGTTCGGGCCGACAACAAAAGCCATCAATATGTTCGTCGTGCCGGTATTATTTATCGGAGTCATGTCTGAGATGGTGGCGTTCGTAGCGCCGAACGCGTAAGCGATCAGCCGGTTTGACACTGCCGCCGGGGAGTAGTCAGTGACGGCGTTGGTGCCAAGGATGGTCTGCGCGAAAGTATCAGGTATGCCATCGTTGTTCGCATCGATGAAATCGGTCTTGTCCAGTGCGATCTGAACGCTGTCGAGGTAACCGGTTACGGGCTGGCCAGCGACATTACTTACGGACAAACCGCTATAGAAACCATTCGTGGCACTCTGATTGAATGCCAGATTGTCTCCAAGCAGTGCGGCATAGGCGTTCGTTCTACCCGCACCCACGCCGGCATCTCCGACATAGAGAGACCAGGTTCCCTTGGCGTAGTCAGACTTCGTAATGAATCGGTACCACTTATTGGAGTCGACCTTGAAGGGGGCCTGGCTTCCGAGCACGTAATTACTCAGGGCTACATAAGTTGCGTTGCTATTGGCCATGACCGTTCCACTGCCGTCCACGTAGAAACTCACCGTGGGAACGCTGGAGGTCCCGGAATTTTCCGACGCCAGCACGTTGGTGGCTGCAGGACTCCCCGGAATTGGCTTGAGAACGAGATGCGTCCATACATTGCTGGCAAGATCCTTGGCGCCAGCGTAGAAGAAATCATGCCGCGCCTGCCCGCCACTCAGCTTGACTGCTTGGCCGATGCCGAAGCCGACATTGTCACTACCTGCAGTGACCATGACCTGGTTCGACGGGCTCGCATCCCACCCATTCGCCCCGTAGAGGGACTTGTTCGAGGCGGCGGCTTCAAAATAGTCAGAGAACGGAAGGGCCATCGCATAGGGGCCCGAGATTGAACCAGAGGGATCCGTCAGCTTCAACGAAAACGCCCCATACGGAATACCCGCTGAATTGGTACCGGTCGCGAGATTGCCAAGCGAGCCGAGATACATCATTTCCCACGCGTCATTCAGGGAGTTCGTATCGCCATCCGCAATCAATGACCGGGGGATGCCGTTGGTAAACATGATATCATCCAACCACGCCGGATTGCCGCCCCCATTCTGCATGGCGAACCAGTTGAAGTTTGTCGGCTGCGCATTAATAAAGGGAAGATTTGTGGCGACCGCGTAGCCATTGACGAATAGTGACCAGTTGGTTTTCCCGTAGTTGTGCAATACGCTTATGTGCACCCAGTTACTGCCGACCTCGGTATTGGTAACGCATGCGCCAAAAACAGCGTTCGTGTAGTAGTTCGTCGTGATGCCACCGTTACCCGTCCCGCAGATGGCCCCCCACAGGCCATTGCTGTTCAGAAAGAACTGAGCAGTCGCGTTGGGATCGGCAGCGGGCCCCATGGAGGTATCGGAAACATACAGACGAGGAATGGTGTAAAAATCGGTCCAAATCGTCTTTCCGCCCGTATAACCTACCGTATTGGAAAGGCTAGACGAGACGGGAAGTTTTGCGGCAAAAAGCGAAGACCAATGAGTCACGTCATTCGTGGCGATCACACCCCCCGATGAACCCCACTGGTTCCCAGTGATGGCACCACCATTAGAGTAACCGGTATCAAAGTTGTCGCTCGTGAGCGCACCGAATGCCGCTCCAGCCAGGACGATCCCCATCCCCGTCAACCAGACTCTTGATGTCATCTTCATCGGCTCACCTTCCCCCTTGAAATTAGGAGATGCACCCGCCCCCACTTGGCCTTGTTATGAACAAGCCTTACTCAATTTGTATGCTGCATTATCGCCGTTACCGGCGGCATCGTCAACACGAAAAGTTGAAAAACCTGCACTTTTTTTCCAGCCCAACCCTAAAGGGTCACCACGCGAGATACGGTCACGGACGCCTTGAGCATTCCTGCCGATTTTGCCCCCTTGGCATCCAGCACCATCCGGTCGATCCGCAACATCTGGGGAGAATTCTCTACAGCATACAGAAAAGTCACCGCCTGTGCCATGGGCGCCTCAAACTCAAGCTCGACGGCATACTGCTCGTAATCGCGGTCCGGGTGCGGGTCGCGCGGCTTGGTTGCACTCAATGCGATTTTCGCCTGAGTCGCCAGCATCTCCACTTCGGCCACCATCGCGGAACTCTCCTCTGAGGTCGATCCCTTCTTTCTCAGGGAGTCACCATATTGGCGGTAATCGCGCACCACGACGTCCTTGGACTTCGAAGACAGGATGCGGGCATTACGGGCCATCTTCTGCTCTTGCACGACGATCGCCTCGTCGGTATTACGGAAAATACCGCGGACCGGTCCAAGTGCGATGACCGCAGCAACCACCACGGCCGCCAGTACGAGTCCCGCATGGATCAACGCCGCACGGTCCTGCAGCAACACCGATAACTGCGCTCGCATCATGGGTGCTTCGCCCCCGTTTCGCACACAATTTCGAACTCGGTACGGTCTTTCGCGCTCTGCGTACGCGGTCGCTTGACATCATGAAACAGCAGCGAGTGCCCCATCGTGGCAACCAGACTGCTACTGACCTCCGGGCCGCCAAGAGTCACCCCGCGCAAGGTCAGGCGACCATCCTCCAGTTCGAGCGAGGTGAGGCTGATGTCCGACCCGATCAGGGTGTGCAACTCCGCCAGCACCGTCACGGGTACCATGCCGCCGCGCGCCCGACCGGTCACCAACGCCACCTTGTGCTTCATCGACTCAATCTCATCCGCCGCCGCCGTGGTCGACTTGACACGCGCATTCAGGCTCGCCAGGTAATGCTGCCGCTCAAAAAGCCGACTTTCCACAAAAAGAGACATCAGCACGAGCGCGGCCACGATAAGGACCGCCGTGACCGTCATGGCCGCCGCCCGCCGGGCTACCGCGCGCCGCGCAAGAATGGAATCCGGCGTGAGATCGATGTCGAGACGGTCCGGCGCCAGGGCGGCGCCGGCGACCGCAGTGAGAGAAACTTCGCGACCGCGGGCATCGTCCGGCGTGGACCCGCGGCCCGCCGGTATCGTCTCGGTCGCAAAGTCGAAACGCTCCACGGGCAGGCCCAGGATCGCGCGAAGCCGGTCGTCAAGGCCGTCCAGGTCGCGCAAGGCGCCGGACAGCAACAGGCGCTCGAGGCGCCCTGAAGGGGATTCATGGCGGAAAGTCTCCAACGCACGGGCTGTCTCCTGAATCAGTCGTTCACTTCCAGCGATAGGATCCTCAGCCACGTCCTTCGCGCCGACCGCCAGCCCGCGACTGAAAAGGACCATGCCGTCTTGAAGGACCAGAACCTCCGACGCCGAGGCATCCACGTCCAACACCGCGATGCCGCCGCCCAAGCCGAGCGCCCCGGCATCCATGCGGTGTTGAATCGCGCCCACCAGTCCGTCTGTCGACACGGTCACCAGACGGACGTTAAGGCCCAAGTCCTCGAGGATTCGACAGCGTTGGCGCATTACCGCCGACGGCGCGATGACCAGCATGACCCGGGTGTACCCCTCGCGGGCGCCCTCCGACAGGCGGTAGTCAAAGACAATCTCATCGCGCGAATAAGGGGTCTGTTTGGCGATCTGGAGATCGATCATGTCCCCGACTTCGCGGGGGTCGGCTGACGGAAGTTCGAACGTGCGAACCGTCACCGCGTGCCGCGGCACGCAGGCGATCACGTCGCCCGCCCCGCAGTTGAGAGCCTTGACGGCTCTCGCCAAAGCTCCGCTCGCGACGTCTCCTTCGTCGAGCTTGCGCACCATGACGCGGGAAATAACCGGCGAGCGACCATGGCGGTCCGCTTGCACAAGTTTGACCCAGTCGCTGCCGAGCTCGATGGCCGTCACCAGCCTGCCAGGCGCCCTGATGTGCCGATCAGTCTTCATTCCAGGATTCAAATCTCCGCGCGGCACGGTTCCATACGCATTCGATCCGTCGCTGGAATCGCCGGCCCACGAGACATTCCCCCTCGCTCACGATCCGGAACCTGTCCGACGCCACGGACACCGCAGGCGCCAAATTGTTCAGCAGGCCGCCTTCATCGCCATCCAACTCGACGGACCGCGAAAGCGTCACGGCCAATCCGGCTTGAGTGGTAAAGATACCGCCCCCAATGCGGAACTGCAATATCTTCCTTATGAGCCCCGATACCGTCGCACCGCCGACAACCGTGGTGCTGGAACGGCGCAGGACACTCTCCAGCACGACGGATCCGGCCGTGTTGATATTGATCAGCCTCGTCCCCGAGTGCACGGTAATGTAGGGCTCAATCCGCCGGAACAAGGCGTCATCTACGCCAGTCACCCCAAGTAGATCATAGACACACAGAAATGAATTCGTGTCCGCCGGTTTCGGACCACGCCGAGTCGCGGACAGCCGCGAGACGACCCGGCTCAACTCATCGGCTGCCGCAGGGGGCAACCCGCCCGCGACGATGAGAAGCCCCCTGATTACGTCTGGAGGAGCCCGGTTGACGTCGATCCGGGCGGACTCGTCCGAGGCTCCGTAATTGGTCACGCCGCCACTCGTCACCTCCTCCGGCGCCCGGACGACCGAAAATCGACCGTTACCACACGAAATGTCGCGGAAGTCGTCAGGGCTGCTCCCCCACCGTTCCGACAAGGCCGTCCAGACGTTCGTGTGAAACTCCAGCACAGCTACAGCCGTGGCCACACCTGCCCGGGCAGCCGCATACGCCTGAACCCGGCCCCGCAGACGCGCAGACACGTCCAGACGACGCGCGGCCTGCACCCCGACAGCCGCCGCCAGAATGCCAAGCAGGAACAGCACCCAGACCGTAACGATCAGGACGCTGCCTCCCTTAAGCGCCCGGAATGAGCATGGTTCGTCGAACCTCAAGCCCCCCCCTATCTGGTTTGAATTGAAACGTTACCCCGACGGCCGATGGCCTATTCGTCCGTCCCGTCCACGCCGCCAGCCAGTCCCCACCCTCCCCGTTCTGATAGGAAAACCGAACCGAGTCGAGGCCCTCGACGAGCTCGTCGCCGACAGCCTGCTCTGTGCGCCCCGGCCAGGCGATGGCGCTTCGCGTCAGGGCGTGGCGGCCCGCCGGCATTGTATAGGTGACGCTCTGCAGTGCGAATGCCGTCGGCGCTCCCGTAACGGCAACCAACGCCGGAACGTGCACCCAATCCGGTGCGCCCTCGAACGGAATCAGGCGCGTGGGCGTGGAATTGTGGAGATCGCGTTGAAGCCATTCGATCGCCACCGCCGCATCCACGGCCGGCGATGTGCCCGAGCGGGCTCGTTCCCATACGCGCAGGCCTCCGGCGAAAGCAGCCACCACGGCAGCGATTACCAGGACCCCGATTGCGGCGGCAATGAGCAGCTCTATCAACGTGAAACCCGGGCGGTTCGTCTTCATTCCTCCTGCTAGCGACGTCTTGGCTCGACGCCTTACGGTGCGGCGGACACCGTCCGCGTCCAGACGACGACATCCGCATCGCTGCCCCGGCGGCCTGCCCGCAGCTCGGATTCGGTCAGAGCAAGACTTGCCCCGGAAACGGCGTGCGAGTCAACCGCACACACATAGCCCTGCACCGCCTCGACACCAGCCGCGCCTCCGCCTCCCGCGGTGTTGGTCACCGCCAGGGGCATGCTTTCCAACTGCTGTTGCGCAGTGAGCGTGGAGGCCACCGTCCTTTCGGAAGCATCCAAGGCTGCTACGGCCAGGGCGTACACCCGCAGCAAGGCCGCGAACGCCGCGAAAAATATCACGACCGCAACCAGAACTTCGACCAGGGCGATGCCCTGCCGCCCTTCAGTCTGACCAGTTCGTGACATCGTCATCCGTGCCGTCCTTGCCGTCCTTCCCCGCCGAACTGAGGTCGTAGCTCGTAGGGCGATGGGTCCCGGGACACGCGTAGTGGTACTTGTTTCCCCACGGGTCGAGCGGTCGCTTCTCCAAGTAGGGGCCTTTGCCGGTCGTCGTCAGCAACGCCTCCAACCCCTGGGCCGTGGTGGGGTAAGAACCCACATCCAGACGGTAAAGCTTGAGGGCAAGGTCAAGGCTGCTCAAGTCTCCCTTGGCGATCTTCTCCTTGGCGTCGTCCGAGCGACCGATCAGGCTGGGAGCCACCGCAGCGGCCAGCGCAGCGATGATGATCACCACGATCATCAACTCGATTAGCGTGAAACCCAGCGTTCCTGTCCTTCTTGTCATCGCGCACCTCCTTTGCCGTCCACCCGCGTTCAATGCAGCCCCTGCCCTATCTGGAAGATAGGCAAGAGCATGGCGAATATTATAAACCCAACGACCGCCCCCACCAATAGAATCAGGACGGGCTCCAGGAGGGTTGTCATCAGACGTAAGTCGCGTTCCAACTCGCGCTGGTAGAACGAAGCGGCTTCCTGCAGCGACTCGTCCAACCGGCCTGCTTCCTCACCGACTGCCATCATGTTGGTCAGGAACAACGGGATCTCCGGACGGCGCCGAAAACCGTCAGCCAGCGATGCACCGCGCCTCACGGCGTCTTCTCCCACCTGGGCGACGGCATCCTGCAGGCGCCGGTTGACCAACGTCTTGGCGCTCAATGCCAGTGCACGCTCAATGGGGACACCGCCGGCCAGGAGCAGGGCCAGAGTCCGGCAAAACCGCACGAGGTCGGTGTCCAACGCAAAACGGCCGGCCACGGGAATGCGCAACACAAAGGCATCGATAGCCAACCGACCGCGCCGCGTTCTCGCGTACCGGTAAAGGCCCAACGCCACCACGGCACCGCCAAGCAACAACCAGCCCCACCATTTTTCGAATGCGCCGCTCACGGCCATGACCACGCGAGTGGGCAGGGGCAGCACCGTATTCATCCCATCAAAAAGATGGAGGATTCGCGGCAGAAAAAACGTGAGGATGACGAACACGCTAACCGCGCCGATGCTGAGGACCAGCGCCGGATAAGCGATGGCAGCCAGCACTCGCCCGCGGAGTTCGTCGTCGCGTTCGCGGGTTTCGGCCAGCCGCAACAGCATCTCGTCGAGTACGCCGACCGACTCGCCGGCTCGCACCATATTGATGTAAAGCTCAGGGAACAAGGCCGGGAAGCGCGGCAGGGTCTCCGACAGCATGCTGCCGTCGCGAACGGCGGCAACGATGTCGTCGACAACGGCCTTGAAGGTGGCGTTGGAACTCTGCTGCTGAATAGTGGTCAGCGCCCGTAGGATGGGCACGCCCGCTCGCAGCAAGCCGGCCAACTGCCGGGTAAACACGGTGATGTCACGGGCCGGCACTCGACCGCGGCGGACACGACCGTGACGGTCGAGCGACCCTGCCACTTCAAGCGATATTGGGCTGAGTCCCAGGGCATCCAGACGGGCGAGCGCCACGACCCGGCTATCGGCCTCGATCCGTCCGTCGACGGTCTGGTCGGGTCCCTTCTTGGCTTTGTAGACGAAAACGGCCATGGCTCTCCGGTACCGCGGCGGACCTTCCTCACACGGCTTCAGGCTGGGTGTCGAACGTCACCCTCAGGACTTCCTCGGCGGTCGTGATGCCATGGGATACCTTGTCCCATCCGTCGGCGGCCAGTGTGACCATGCCCAGCTTGACGGCGCGATCGCGAATCGCGCGGGCGGAGGTGCGGCTGAGGATCAAATCCTGAAGTTGCGGCACCAAGGTCATCACTTCGCAAAGGGCGACTCGACCCCTGTACCCGGTTCCGTTGCACTGCCGGCAGCCGCGACCGCGGCTCATGCGCCGCCCGCCCGATTCGTACCATTCGCGGCACCCCTCGCACACGACGCGCACCAGCCGCTGGGCGAGGAAGGCCCGGACGGTCGATGAAATCAGATAGGGATCGATGCCCATGTCGAGCAGCCGGATGGCGGCGCTGGGGGCGTCGTTGGTGTGCAGCGTACTGAAGACCAGATGGCCCGTCAGTGCGGTCTGGATCGTGATCTCGGCGGTTTCGCGATCGCGAACCTCGCCGACCATCATGATATCCGGATCGTGCCGCAGCATGCTGCGCAGAGCCCGGGCAAACGTCAGCTCAATCCTGGGATTGACCTGCGTCTGCATGATCCCCTTGATCTCGTACTCCACCGGGTCCTCGATGGTGATGATCTTGTGTTCCCGGGAGTTGAGACGGCTCAGGCAAGCGTACAGCGTCGTGCTCTTGCCGCTGCCCGTCGGCCCGGTCACGAAGATGATGCCGTGCGGCAACTTGAGCAAATCGAGCAACAGGGCGAGCGGCCCCGGGGAAAACCCAAGATGCTCCAGACTGAACAGCATCACCGTGGGCAGGATGCGGATGACGATGTTTTCGCCATGAATGGACGGAACGACCGACACACGCAGATCATAGGGTTGGCCGGCGATGGTGACGCGCGCCCGCCCGTCCTGGGGCAGCCGGCGTTCGACGATATTCAGCCCAGCCATGAGTTTAATGCGGGAGATGATGGCCGGGTACAGCGAGGCCATTTGTTTCGACACGGGTGTGTCGTACAAGACGCCGTCGATACGCCGCCGGGTTAGGACGTCGTCCCGGTACATTTCGAAGTGGATATCGGTGGCTCGGTCGGCAATGGCCTGCTGCAGGAGCTGGTTGACCAGCGTGACGACCGAGGCGTCGTCGGCGCGCAAGTCGAGATCGTGCGAGGCTTCGACCATCCCGGCGGAGGCCTGCCGCGGTTCGTCGGCGAGGATGCGCTCGACGGTTTCAGCCCCGACACCGTAGTGGCGCTGGACAGTCTCGATGATATCGGCCTCGCACGCCAGCACCGGCGCGACGCGCAAGCCCAGGCTGCTCTCGATATCCTCGACCGCCGAGAGGTCGAAGGGGTTCGCCAGGGCGACGGTCAGAACCCCGCCTGCCAGGCGCACCGGCATCACGCGGTAGTGCGACACGAATCGGGCCGACAGGGCGGCCACCGCGGCTGGCTCGATGACGGTTTCACGCAGCGTGAGGAACGGGAGCCCCTGCTGGCGGGCGAGCGCCTGAAGCAACTGGGATTCGGGCACAAGCCGTTCGCGCACCAGCGTCCGCACGAGCGACTCATTCCGTTCGCGGGAAAGCCGGACTGCGGTTTCGAGCTGGGATGCGGTGAGGACCCCCTCCTCGACCAACCGTTCTCCGAGTCGCGGGGCCATAGGTCTCCTTACGGCATGCGGCCGATCATGTAAAAATCGCGCTCGTCGCGCTCGTCGAACCCACCGTCGATGATACGCGAGCAATCGTCGATGGTGACCGCGGTGGGCACATACTGCCCCTTGCGCCCGGTATAGGCTTCGGCGACGAAGCACGGCTGCGTCATATAATTCTGCAGCTTGCGCGCCCGCTCGTAGAGCGTCCGGTCGGCCCGTGACAATTCGTCGATGCCGATGACGGCCACGATCCGGCGCAACTCGTCGTACTTGGTGAGGATACGGATCACCTCCTGCGCGATGCCGAAGTGCCGCTGCCCGATGACCGAGGGATCGAGATTCGAACACGAAGAGGACAACGGATCAACAGCCGGGTAAAGGCCCAACTGAGCGCGGTCGCGGGACAACACGAGAACCGAGTCCAGATAACTGAAGATCGCCACAACGGCGGGATCCGTCAGATCGTCAGCCGGCACGTACACGGCCTCGAAGGCCGAGATCGAACCGCCGCTGCCGGTCTTGATGCGCTCGTGCAGATCGCCGACCTCCGAGCTCAGCGTGGGTTGATAGCCGGTTTCCGACGGCACGCGGCCCATCAAGGTCGAAATCTCCGAGCCGGCCTGCACAAACCGGAACACATTATCCATGAACAGCAGCACGTTCTTACCCTGTTCCTGCAGCCACTCCGCCTGGGTAATCCCGGTCTTGGCAACCTCGAAGCGGGCACCCGGCGGCTCGTCCATCTGGCCGAACGCCATGATGACCTTATCCAGGATGCCTTCACGCTCGAACTCGAAGTAGAGTTCGTTACCTTCACGAATGCGCTCGCCGATGCCCGTGAATACGCTGCAGCCGTCGTGTTCCTGGGCCACATTGTGAATCAACTCCTGGATGACGACGCTCTTACCGCAACCGGCGCCACCCAGAATGCCCGTCTTGCTGCCCTTCACCACGGGATACAGCAGATCGATCATCTTGATGCCCGTTTCCATGACCTCGCGCTTCGAATTGGACAGGTTATCCATGTTCATGCGCAGTTTACTCACGTCCCGATGGATCGGCCGCGTCTCGGAGGCGTTGATGGGGCCCTTGCCGTCGATGGGGTCGCCCATCACGTTGATGATGCGGCCGAACAACGCGTCGCCCACCGGCACGCGCAACACGTCGCCCGACGAAATGGCTGTGGCATTCCGCTGCAGATTCAACGTCGAGGCGAGCGCAACGCAACGGGCCACGTTGCCCTCCAGATGTTCCGCCACCTCAAGCGTCAGGTTGCGCCGGTCGAACGTCTTGGTCATCACGACTTCATGCAAGTCGGGCATGTCTTCGATCCGCGCGAACGTCACGTCGACCACGGGCCCCTGCACGGCGGTGACCCGTCCTCGTTTCAGCTCGGTCTTGGTTTCAGCCATGGTTCACTCCTTGTGCCGGGCGGTTTGCCCGGGCACGGCTAGGCGACCTTCTTCGATTTCTTCTTACGTGACGAAAACGACTCCCGCATGCTTTTGTCGACCATTTCGTGGGCAGCCCGGAAGCACTGGTGCTTGAGCCGCTTGTGATCCTTCTCCAGCTTCTGCGCGCTCTCTTCCAGGTGCATGGCCCGGGCGGCGAACTCCGCCAGCTTGCTGTCCTCGAACACCTCGTACAGTTTGGACGCCACCCAGACAGACGACAAGTAGCCCACCATGTCCTGAAAAGAGGATTCTACCACAACTTTGCGTGCTTCAGCGATAAGGCCTTTGCCGACGGCGGGAGGCTGGACGGCGTCTGCCGCCACGGCGGCGCGATCGAACAGGTCCCCGCACGGCAGCAACGCAACAGTTTCGATCGTTTGCTGGGTGAAAGAAATCGGCCGGGGATAGACGAGCACCACGCGCCCGATCCGGCGTTCCGTGACCTCCTTGACCAGGTAATCGCGAATCTCGAGCGCCTGCTCGTACCTTGTATCCTGCCCGATCCCCGGGAAATAGTGGAACGTGCGACCGCGCTCCGACAGCTTGGCGGCTCCTTTTTCGCCGATGGCCACAAGATGGACGCGATCGTCGGGTAGGGCGCCCTGGGCTTCGAACCCGGCGCCGATGACGCCGGCATTCAGCCCGCCCATGAAGCCCGAATCGGAGGTCACCAACACGATGCCAACCACCTCAGCGCCGCCGCTTACCAGGGGGTTATCGACACCCACCATGTCGACGACCCGGAAAAAGCCGGCGAACTCCTCCATGAACTCGGCGAAACGCTCCTTCTCGCGTTCCATCGTATGGTACTGCGATGCCGCGATGTTCTTGAGGGTCTGGATTAACTGCAGAAACTCCGCATTGAAGCGAAGTTCACGTCGAAGTTGACTCAGCAGGGCCATGGGGATCAGACCGTCCGTGCCGCTTAAGTGTGCTCCTGCTTCAGCTGATCAACAGCTTCGCGGAAGCGGTTCTGCATGCTGCCGTCGATCTCGAGACTGCCCAGTTTCAACCGGATACCGGCAATCAGTTCAGGAACAGCGGTTTCACGGACTTCCAGCGAGACGCCGAACTTACGCGCCACCAAGTCTTTGATGCGATCCTTTGTGGCGGGGCTCAGCGGGCGCCCAGCGCCCACTTCGATCGCTTCCGCGGCGATCGTGATGCTGCTGGAATCCATTTCCTCCAGGGCCGCCAGAAGCTCATCGATAAAGGCCTGGTCGACCCGGGCGCCCATTTCTTCGCTAAAGACCATGTCGCAAATCCGGCCGGTATTGTCGAGGGTCTTGGCCTCCATGTCCCGGGCCAGTTCCTGCCGCATCCGCTCCTTGTTGCGCTGGGCTTCATCCATGATGCGGTCGCGCTCGCGCTTGGCCTCTTCCACGAGCGTTTCCCGGGTACGCCCCAATTCCTTCTCGAGCGTTTCCTTCGCGCGCCCCAGTTCCTGCTGGGACTCCGCGCTCTTCCGGCGGAATTCCGCCTCATTCTCTTCGATCCGCTTGCGGATGGTGTCTTCCTTCTTGCCCAGCTCCGATTCGGCCTCGCGCAGCTTGGCCACTGCCTTCATGGTGTCGCGCAGCAAGAGCTGGCGAATGACGACGACCATGACGGCAAACACCGCCACTTGCGCCAGTACCAAATACAACAAACCCATCATAATCGTTCCTCCGTCGCGTTTCCGCCAGGGCGAGGGACGCCGACTGGCCGAGGGATCACGCGTTATCCCCCGCGCCCGAACAACTGGAACAGCACCAGCAGGGCGATCACCGCGATCGACTCGGCGAACACCAACGAGATGATCATGGCCTGCAAGATCTTCTGGGCCGCTGAAGGGTTACGCCCCAAAGCCCGGATACTGGCATAGCCGATGGTGGCGATCACCGCCGAAGGACCAAGCACGGTGAGAAAAATCACCACGAAAATAATAAAATTCCGCATCATACCCCGTTCTCACTGCGTCCGTTCACGCGTGCTCCACCTTTTGACGACGCGCCACCTGCTCGTCGAGCAGGATAACGCACTCGCCGCCAAGATAACGCACCATCCCCTTCTTAATCGGAATCCGGGTCTTCCAGTCAACCACAATCTCTCCCTCCTTGAGCAAACTCAAGATGGGCGCGTGGTAGGCCAACAGTTCAAACTCGCCCGCATCGCCCGGCAAAAAGACACTCTCCGCCTCGCCCTGAAAGACGATGTGCTTCGGATTCAACACCTTCAGCGTGAAAGTCGCCACGGCCACCCTCCTGGTCGCGGGCTCATGCCGCCGCCCCACCCAGGCACACCTGAATGGCGGCCAGCAGTCGTTCCTCGATCTTGGGGGTCAGCTCGAATTTCGTCTCGATCTCGTCGATCAACCCTGAGTCGCTGCGCCGGACGGAATCAAGGATCTCACGCGTGAACCGCCCCAATTGCACGGCGTCCAAATCGTCAAGCAGCCCCTCACGCAACGCGAACAACAGCAGGCACTCCTCGGCCAGCGAAGCCGGGCTGTTCTGGGCTTGCTGAAGAACGCCGAGCAACGCCCGGCCCCTCTTGAGTACCAGATCGGCCTCTTTGGAAAGACCGGACTGCAACTTGCTCAGGCGCAAGACTTCAGTGTAATGCATGTAGTCGCGCCGCAAGTTCCCGCTCAACTTACGCAGGATTGGCGGCTGGGCCCGTCCGCCCACGATCGACAGGGACAGGTTGAAGTCGATGGCCGGCCGCATCCCCTCGCCGAACAGGGTCGCGCTCAAACTCACCAAGCCGTCGCAAATCGATATCAGGTTGGAGGGGATGTACCCGGTCAGATCGCCCTGCAACGTATCCGCGATGCCCAGGAACGTCATTGACCCGCCGCCATGTTTGGCGTTCATCCGGCCGGCGCGTTCCATGAGTTGCGTCTGCACGTAAAAGATATCGCCGGGATAGGCCTCGCGACCCGGCGGCCGTTCGAGCAGCAGCGAGAGTTGCCGATAGGCCCAGGCATGCTTCGTCAGGTCGTCGAACACGATCAGCACGTTGCGACCCCGCCGCATGAACAGCTCACCGATGGTAGCGGCGGTGAAGGGCACGATGTACTGCTCGCCGGCCGAGGAGCTATCCGTAGCCGCCACGACAATCGAATAGGTCAGCGCACCGCGCTCGGAAAGAACACCGACGACCTTCTGCAGGTTGACAACGGCCTTGCCGATGCAGCAGTAGATGCAGATCACGTCGCGCCCCTTCTGGTTGAGGATGGCGTCGATCGCGATGCTCGTCTTGCCGGTCATGCGGTCACCCATCAGCAACTGCCGCTGCCCTTTGCCGACCGGGATCAGAGCGTCGATAACCTTCGACCCTGTGG
>Ga0118677_10005856_pt1 | contig 21254 bp, 20 predicted proteins | sample AliMusrvi5mmetaG_FD_86154 | JGI IMG/M metagenome (GOLD analysis project Ga0118677, IMG submission 86154)
CGCCTGAACACGGCCATTGCTTCAGCCATGGTGGACTATCCCATCGGCGACCTGATTGCCGAGCGCGTGCGCGCCATGGGCGTGAAGCCGATTTACAAGCACTTCAAGCACGATGGCGTTCACGGGCCGAACATGGCCGCGGTGTATAGCGATCAGGGTCACGGTGTGCGTCCTCCGGTAGTGTTCTACAACCGCAGCAACGAAGCCGGAGCGCAACTCAAGCCAGGCGACTTTGACTGGAAGGCAATCTTCGCCAAGGGCGTCAAGTGGGTGCACTGCGGTGGCCTGTTTGCGGCTCTTTCGCCCACCACCGCTGCGCTGGCCGCGGAGATGATGAAGGAAGCCAAAGCGGCTGGCGCCGTGACCTCGTTCGATCTGAACTACCGCGCGAAGCTCTGGAATATTCAGGGCGGCGACGAGAAGGCCGTCGAGACCATCGGCCGGATCGTTGAGAACGTCGATGTCCTGGTGGGAAACGAGGAAGACCTCCAGATGGGGTTGGGCGTTCCCGGACCCGAGGTTGCGGCCAAGTCGAAACTTGACCCGAGCGTATTCCTCGGCATGATCGAGAAGGTGACCAAGAAGCTTCCGCAAGCCAAGGTTGTGGCCACCACATTGCGCGAGGTGCACTCCACCAATCACCATAGCTGGAGCGCGGTTGCCTGGGTAGAGGGCAAGACTTACACCGCACCGACCGTGGAATTGGACGTAGTGGATCGCGTAGGCGGCGGAGACGGTTTTGCGGCCGGATTCATCTATGGCCTGCTGACCGGCGAACCGCCTGAAGAAGCCATCAAGCTCGGATGGGCGCACGGCGCGCTCTTGACCACCTTCCCCGGTGACACGTCCATGTCGACCGTGGAACAGGTCCGTGCCTTTGCTAAGGGTGGCTCGGCGCGCATCCAGCGGTAAAGACAGTTGACAGTGGTCAGATTTCAGCAGCCGGCTTCCCACAGCAGGGAACTGAGAACCGGGAACTGACCACTGACCACTGATCACTCGTCTGTCTCAACTGATATTCTTGCCATGCACAGGGATGGAGGTCTCGCATGGCAAAAGTGACACTGGTATTTGCTGTTCTTCTGGTTGCGTTGGGAGTGGGCGGCTACGTGGGTACGGGTAGCCTGCATCCAACCGCGCTCATTCCTGCGTGGTTTGGCTTGGCATTGGGCATCTTTGGCTTCTTCGCCATCAGCCCCAATGAGAGCCGGCGTAAGCTCTTTATGCACATCAACGTAACCATCGGCCTGCTGGGCTTTCTGGGAGGCGCCATTGAGGCTCTTCGCGGCTATGCACATGCCCGGTCGGAGGGAATTGAACCGGACGTGATCGCATTGTCATCCAAAATAGCGATGGCTGCTTTGATGCTCATTTACGTCAACCTTTGTGTTCGGTCCTTTATCGCAGCCCGGCGTACGGGGAAGGTATAGCCCTTGGGAACCATGCGTGGCGGTGGAATGGACGGCATGCGTGGCGGCCCCGGTGGAGACAGCGGTGGCATGGGTGGTGGCTTCGGTGGACCAGGTGGCGGCAGTCCTGCCGGATTTGGCGGCGGTCGTGGCGGACCGGGCGGCGGTGGTAGTGGCCGAGGCGGCAGTGACCGTGGCGCAGGCGGCGACAGAGGCAGCCGGGGCAGTTATGCCGGAAGAGGCGGGCCTTCTTCGAGCTTCGGCAATCGCAGCCGGCGCGGACAGGACGGTTTCCACGGCGGCGGTTCCTTCACGTTGCGCAACTCCGCGCTTGATTCCAGCCCCTATTCGATCAGTGGGCAGCCGATCTTGAAGCCATCGTATGCGCAATCGCGCTTCAGTTTCAATGGCGGCGGTCCTTTGAAGATCCCCAAGTTGTTCAGCGACGACAAGACGAGTTTCTTCTTCAGCTACTTTGGTACGCGGGCGCGGAATCCGTACGACAACATCTCGACGATGCCTTCGCTGCTCGAGCGCGGCGGCGATTTTTCCAAGTCGGTTTCGAATAGCGGCGTGACGGTCTACGATCCGAAATCCGGCCAGCCGTTTGCGGGGAATGTGATTCCGCTTTCGCGCATCAATTCCGCGTCGCTCGGCATGCTGAGCCTGTTCCCGCTGCCGAACCAGTTGGGAAAGGTGCAGAATTATCAACTGATCAGTTCGGTTCCGCAGAATTCAGACAACCTTAGCGTGCGCCTCAGCCGCAGCTTGACACAGAAGGATCGTGTCTCCGGGACGTTCAACTACCAGCGACGTGATGCATCGAATACGCAGCTGTTCGGCTTCCATGACGCGACCACTGGCAACGGTATCAGTTCGAACATCACCCTGACGCACAACATCAAGTCGGGGATGTTTATGACCACGACCTTCAACTTCTCTCGCAACACTTCCGATGCGCTGCCGTACTTTGCCAATGGCGTGGATTGGGCGCGCAAGCTGGGAATCGCGGGAACCTCCACTGACCCCATTAACTTTGGACCTCCGAATGTGTCGTTCACCAACTTCGGCGGCTTGAGCGATGGCAGCCCGAGCCGCAATCACAGCCAGACCGGCGGCATCAACGAGGGCTTCACCCGCATCAAAGGCAAGCAGACCATCACAGTTGGTTTCGAATACCGCCGCATGCAGACCAACACCATCAGCGATTCCAATGCGCGCGGGACGTATGCGTTCTCCGGCCTCAACACTTCCGGCTTCGATGCTCTCGGTTTCCCGCTTGCGAATACCGGTTTCGACTTTGCCGACTTCCTGCTTGGCTTGCCGCAATCGAGCTCGATCCGCTACGGCAGCAGCGATGTCTACCTGCGCAGTTCGGCTTACAACGCATACTCGCAATATGATTTGAGGCTGCTCTCCACGCTTTCCATCAACTTCGGCCTGCGTTACGAATTCCTCACACCGGTCCACGAGAAGTACGGGCGGCTGGCGAACCTGGATGTCTCGCCCCTATTCACGGGAGTCGCGGTGGTTACGCCTGCCAAGGCCGGCCCTTACACCGGCTCTTTCGGGGATGGCCTGGTGAATCCCGATCACAACAACTTCGCACCACGCGTTGGTATCGCCTGGAAGCCGATCAAGGGCAAGCAGACCACGATCCGCACAGGCTATGGCATGTACTATAACGGCTCGGTGTACAACACGGCCGCCAACAAGATGGCTCAGCAGCCTCCGTTCGCCAAGACCTCTTCTATCAACTCCAGCACGGCAACTCCGTTGAGCATCCAGACCGGATTCCTCACTGTGAATCTGCAAGAGATCACCAATACGTTCGCCATCAGCCGCTTCTATCAAGTCGGCTATGCGCAGAGCTGGAACCTCACGCTGCAGCAGCCGTTGCCGGCGTCGCTATCGCTGGAACTGGGCTACATCGGGACCAAGGGGACGCACCTCGATACGCTGCGTATGCCGAATCGGGCCGCTCCCGGCTCGCCGCTCACCTCCGAGCAGCGGCGCCTCATCGGTAACGCCACCGGCTTCACCTATGACAGTTCCGACAGTAACTCCATCTATCATGCCGTGCAGGCGCGCGTCACCCGCCGCTTCCGGCAGGGAGTCTCGGCGTTCATGCTGTACACGTTTTCGAAGTCGATCGATAACGCTTCGTCGCTCACCGGGGGCGGCGGCGCTGTGGTGCAGGACGATCACAATCTCGCCGCCGAACGTGCCGTCTCTTCCTTCAACCGGCCGCACAGCATCAGCACCAACTTCATGCTGTCGTCGCCTAGCAGCGCCGGCGGCATCTCGACCACCAAGGCTTTCCTGCGAGACTGGCAGTTTACGGGCGGCGTGACGGTTCGTTCCGGCTCACCCTTCACCGCGACTGTTTTGGGCAATCGCTCCGACGCCGGTGGTAGCGGCGCGGTCGGCAGCAGCCGGGCCGATGCGACCGGATTGCCGATCGATGGCTCGGGTGGCAACTTCTTCAACCTTGCCGCCTTCACCCTGCCGCCTTCGAACCGTTACGGCAATGCGGCTCGCAACACGATCACCGGCCCGATGACGAGCACCGTAAACCTATCCTTCGGCCGCAACATCCGCTTCAAAGAGACCCGCCGCAGCATGGACGTCCGGCTGGAAGGGAACAATGTGCTGAACAGTGTGAACATCACCGGTATCGGCACTACGGTCAACTCCTCCAGCTATGGCCTCGCTGTGAATGCCGCCAATATGCGCTCTGTCAGTCTGAACGTGAGGTTCCGTTTCTAATATGAAATTCGTCGCTATCTTTACATCGCTGGCGCTACTTGTGTCCGCGCAGCAGCAGTCGCAGGTTGCCGACACAGGCCTGAAGATTTCGGTCACTACGAACCTTGTGGTGGTCGACGTCGATGTGCGCGACAAGAACGGAAAACCGATCGAGGGTTTGACGGCCAAGGACTTCGCTGTTTACGAGGACGACAAGGCGCAGAAGATCAACGTCTTTGAGTTTCAGCGACTGGAAACCGACGCGCTGCCGGCCGAGCCGGAGCCGCCGCCCTCCATCAAGAAAGAAGTAGCAAAGGCTCCCGAGGCTCCGAAGCCGGCTGAGGCCAAGCGTGCCATCGCGCCCTCCGCACCTGGCCAGATCCGTTATAAAGATCGCCGCCTGCTGGTGATGTTCTTTGATTTTTCGTCCATGCCACAGGAAGACCAGTTCCGCGCGCAGGCTTCAGCCTTGAAGTTTCTGGAGGGCCAGATCACCGCCGCCGACATGGTCTCCATCATGACCTTCACGAACAAGCTGACGGTGGTGGAGGACTTCACCAGCGATCGCGAAAAGCTGCGTGCTACCATCAAGGGCTTCCACATCGGCGAAGGCAGTGAAATGTCGATTGACGGCGCCACCGGCGACGACGCTGAGGGCGAAGACAACGGTGCGGCTTTCACAGCCGATGAGTCCGAATTCAACGTCTTCAATACGGACCGCAAACTCAGCGCGCTGGAAGGCGCGGCGAAGATGCTGGGGTCGCTGCCTGAGAAAAAGGCGCTGGTGTATTTTTCGAGCGGCGTCGGCAAGACCGGCCTTGAGAATCAGTCGCAGTTGAAGGCAACTACCAATGCGGCGGTGAAGGCAAACGTGGCATTTTATCCGATCGATGCGCGCGGCCTGGTTGCGACCGCTCCGGCAGGCAACGCGTCCTCCGGCACGGCGCGCGGCACCGGCATGTATGGCGGCGGCGCGGCCACATCGCAACGCACCAAGATGAACGATCAGCAGGAGACCCTGGTGACCCTCGCTGGCGATACCGGCGGCAAGGCGCTGCTCGATAACAACGACCTCTCCATGGGGATTCAGCAGGCGCAGAAGGACATCTCCAGTTACTACATTCTTGGTTACTACAGCAGCAACGGCGCCATGGACGGCAAGTTCCGCCGCCTCAAAGTGAAGCTGAACGACGCCAAGGTCCAGGCCAAGCTGAGTTTCCGCACCGGCTACTTCGCGGGCAAGGATTTCAAGAAGTTCAACTCTTCGGAGAAAGAACGGCAACTGGAAGAGGCACTGCTGCTGGGCGATCCGATGACCGATCTGCCGCTGGCGCTGGAGGTGAACTACTTCCGCATGGGCAAGAGCACGTACTTTGTTCCGGTGGCATTGAAGATCCCCGGTTCGACGCTTGAAACCGTGAAGCGAGGGAATGCCGAACAGGCGGAATTCGATTTCATCGCGCAGGTTCGCGACGCATCCGGCAAACTCGCCGGCACGGTGCGCGACGGCATCATGGTGAAGATCGGCGGGACCAACGCAGGAAAGCTGAGCCAGCGCAGCCTGGAATACGATTCCGGCTTCACGCTGCCTCCGGGCACATACGCGATGAAACTCCTGGCACGCGAGAATGTCTCCGGCCGCATGGGGACCTTCGAAACGAAGTTCACTATTCCCGATCTTGCCGCACAGTCGCCTTGGCTGCAGATGAGCTCCGTTGTCTGGTCGAACCAGCGCGAAGCGATGTCGGCCGCGGTGGCGAACGTCGAAAAGAACAAGAAGCTGCTGGCTTCGCATCCGCTGATTCAGGATGGCCAGAAGCTGGTGCCGAGCATTACTCGGGTTTATCGCAAGAACCAGAATCTGTATGTTTATCTCGAAGTCTATGATCCAGGCCTGGGCGAAGGCGGAAAGTCGCCGGATGTGATGGCGAGCCTGAGCTTTTACCAGAATGGCGTGAAGGCGTTCCAGTCCGAGGCGGTGCACGTCACCAATCTTTCGTCGGCCCGCCAACATGCCGTGCCGGTGCAGTTTGAGCTGCCTCTGGCCGGCCTGAAGCCTGGCAAGTATACCTGCCAGGTGAATCTGGTGGACGAGATCGGCAAAAAGTTCGCGTTCTCCCGCGCGCCCATGGTTTTGGTGAAATAGGTAAAATGACCACTTGACTGGTCAAATATATTGTTGTATAGTTTAGGTATGACGAACCTGCCTATCAGCGAATTCAAAGCAAAGTGCCTTGGCTTGGTTGATGAGGTCGCCAACAGCGGTCATACCATCATCATCACCAAACACGGCAAGCCGGTGGCGAAGGTCACGCAGATCATCTCTTCCCGCAAGTCTTTGAAAGGAAGCTGGAAGGGGCTGGTTTCGATCAAGGGCGATATCATTAACTCCGATACCGCCGAGGATTGGGAAGCGCTTCAGTAAATGCTTTCGTATCTTCTTGATACGCACATCTATATCTGGTGGCGGCTGGGCTCCAGCCAGTTGACCAGGGAGCAGTTGAAGGCTCTCGATCACTCCGAAGAGACAGGCCAGTCGGTCGGACTGAGTGCCATATCCATTTGGGAACTGGCCATGCTCCACGCCAAAGGCCGCATCGAAGTCACGCTTCCGTTGCATGTCTGGCTAAAGCAGGCCTCGACCAATCCAGGCGTTGAAATTCTCCCGATGGATGCCGATGTTTGCGCGGAAAGCGTCAGCCTGCCTACCGGATTCCATAAAGACCCGGCCGATCAGATCATCGTGGCGACGGCACGCGTACACGGACTGCGCCTGCTGACTTCCGACCAGCGAATTATCGACTGGGGCAAGGTGCCGCTGATCTAATGCCGACCGATCCCAATACAGCCCTACTTTTTTTTGCAGCCGGCCTGATCGGGATTTATGCCGAGTGCTGTTTCCCTGGAATAGTGATTCCCGGTACGGTGGGAGGCGTCTTTTTCCTGTTGAGCATCGCTGGATTTGTGGAAATGGGAGTGCGGCCTACGGCTGCCGCCATGGTACTGGCTGGTTTTCTGCTGCTGGCCGGAGAGGCGTGGTTCCAGGCACGCTGGGTGTTGGCGGTGGCTGGCGGCGTCCTCATCGCAACTGGCTTTATCCGGCTCCATCAAGGCATGCGACCGGTGCTGGCGGCCTCTGTTTCCATACCGTTGGCGGTGCTGACGGCGTTGCTATTTTCAATCGCGGTCCGGGCAAGCGAAAACAAAAAACAGAGCAAGGGTGTTGTGTTTTGGCATTCAGCCGATATATTCTCATCAGTGGGGAGTACTCCCATAACGAGAGTACGGTCTACGGATCGCATTGATTCCTAAAAGGTGAACGAAATGGCTCGTAATGACGAAGGCGAATTTGAATTAGTGCTAGGCAACCGCCAGTTGCTTAGCGTTTTCTTTATTCTGGTGGTTCTAATGGGCGTGTTCTTCGCCATGGGTTACATTGTTGGCCGCAACAATCCCTCCAAGGAAGCGGTAGAGACGGCCGCGAATCGCGCTGCTATCGACGCGAACGGCGCAGAGAAGCGCGGCGCCATTGTTGTCGACCCGGATGGCTCCAAGCCTTCCCCGACAGCGGAGAAGCCCGCCGAACCGGCAAAGCCTGTGGAAGAGGCCAAACCGGAACCAAAGCCGGAGCCGCCCAAGCCCGCAGAAAAACCCAAGGCCGAACCGCCAAAGCCTGCTGAAACGAAGAAGGCCGAGGCCAAGAAGCCAGAAGAGAAGAAACAGCCCGAAAAGCCCAAGCCCGTGGAAAAACCAAAGCCGGTGGAAGCCGCCGTCGGCGGTATGCCGCAAGCTGGCCAGACCTACCTGCAGGTTGTTGCAACCGAGAAGGCTACCTGCCAGGCGATCGCCGATACTCTTCGCAAGAAGTCGTTCCCGGCGATGGTTGTTCCTGGACCGGAGAAACAGGATAAGATCTTCCGCGTCGTAGTCGGTCCGTTGAAGGACTCGGCTGCGGTGGCCAAGACCAAGATCGATCTGGAAGGAATCGGCTTCAAGGGCGCTTACGTGCGAAAATACTAGAGTGTCATTTGTACCTCTAGCGGAACTATCGGCGCGATCCCGGCCGGGGCCGCGCCTGCCGGAATGGCTGCGCAAGGGCGCGACTCATTTCGAGTCGGTCCATTTGCTGAAGCGCGATCTTCGCAAGCTCAACCTGCACACGGTGTGCGAGTCCGCGCGGTGCCCGAACATCCACGAATGCTTTCATCGTGGCGCGGCAACGTTCATGATCCTGGGCAATCTGTGTACCCGCGGCTGCGGTTTCTGTTCGGTGCCGAAGTTTGCGCCGTCCAAGCAGGAGTCGCCGCTCGATCCGGACGAACCCGCGAACGTTGCCAACATGGCCGCACAGATGGAATGCAAGTACGTTGTGATCACGAGTGTGAATCGCGACGATCTTGCCGACGGCGGCTCCACTCATTTCGCCCAAACCGTGACCGAGGTTCGCAAGGCTCTACCCAGTGCCCGGATCGAAGTGCTGACTCCCGATTTCGATGGCAATATGGATTCTGTCGCCCGCGTTCTCGATGCCGGTCCCGATGTCTTCAACCACAACATGGAGACCATTGAGCCGCTCTACCGTCGCGTACGCCCGCAGGCTGGCTATCAACAATCGCTCGACGTGCTCGCTTTCGCCCGCCGCTATCGTCCAGATATCCTCACCAAGTCAGGGCTCATGGTAGGACTGGGTGAAGAGCCGGCCCAGGTCGAGCAGTTGCTCCGCGACCTGCGCGGCTCCGATGTACACGTCGCAACCATTGGGCAGTATCTGCAGCCGGCCCGGCGCAACCTGCCGGTCGCCGAATACGTGACGCCCGAACAGTTCGACCGCTATCGCGACTATGGGCTCTCCATCGGATTCCAAATGGTGTTCAGCGGGCCGTTTGTGCGCAGTTCGTACATGGCCGACATGGTGAACGAACAAGCGCGCTCATGAACTACTTACTGGCGGCCTTGACCGGTGTGATCCTGATCCTGCTCTATCCGAGCTTCAGCTACACCGTTCTCGCGCCCATCGCGTTGACGCCCCTGCTGTTTGCAATGGCGCGTGAATACAGGACCAAGCAGCGCTTTCTGTTGGGCTACATCGCAGGCATCATTCACTGGTTCGGGGTCTGCTACTGGATTCAGGCCGTGCTCGCCAATCATGGCGGAGTAGGCGAGTGGGGCGGCTGGGGCGCTTACGTGCTGTTCTGCCTGCTCAAGTCGATTCACTTCGGCGTGTTCAGCATGCTTGGCGCGGTGGTTATCCGCACCCGTTACGGCATTCCGGTGATCGCCGCCCTGTGGGCCGGACTCGAACGAACGGAAGGTCCGCTGACCATGTTCCAGTGGTTGATGTTGGGAAATGCCGGAATCGACATGGGCGTGCCGATGCGGCTGGCGCCGATCACCGGAGTCTATGGCATCTCGTTCGTGTTTGCCATGATGTCGGCCATCGTGGCCGCGGCTTTGATTCGCCGCCCGCGTAAAGAGTTTCTGTGGGCCGCCGGCCTGATGCTGATGTTCCTGCTGCCTTCGCTGCCGGAGGAAAAGGAGCCGCAGGGCGCCTCCGCGGTGGTGGTGCAGCCCAATATCTCAGAGAACCAGGAATGGAATCACGACGCTATCGATAACATGCGCCAGCGGTTGAACCTGCTCTCGCTGCAGGCGAGCCTGAAGCCCGGCCAGCCGCCGCCCAGCGTGATCGTGTGGCCTGAGGCGCCGGCGCCGGTCTACTATTCGCGCGACGAAGTCTTGCGCAAGCAGGTGACCGATCTGGCTCGCATCACGCACAGCTCGATTCTGCTCGGCACAGTCAACTATCTCGATAACGGCACGCCGCTCAATTCAGCGCAGTTCGTAAGACCCGATGGCACAGCGGCGGCGCGCTACGACAAGATCTACCTGGTGCCGTTCGGTGAATTCATCCCGGCGCCCTTTGGCTTCATCAAGCAGATCACCTCTGAAGCCGGCGCATTTCAGCCCGGCACTCAGATCGTCACCTATGAAAACAACGGCCTGAAACTGGGCTCCTTCATCTGCTACGAATCGGCGATTCCGCACCTGGTGAGGGAGTTCTCCAGGCAGGGTGCGCAGGCCCTGATCAACATCTCCAACGACGGCTACTTCGGCCACAGCGCCGCCCGCGAACAGCATCTGGAACTGGTCCGCATGCGTGCCGCCGAAAACCGCCGCTGGATCGTGCGCTCCACCAACAACGGGATGACATCGCTGGTGGATCCGGCGGGCCGAGTGGCGCAGCAGATCCCGTCGTTTATGGAAACCACCGGCCGCTTCGGCTTCACGCCAATCTCCGAAGTCACGCTGTACGCACAATATGGGGACTGGTTTGCCTGGCTGTGCCTGGGGTTTGCCGCCGCGATGCTGATCTATTCGCAGTTCCCGAATTACGTTCCCGAGCCCAAGCGCGGCACGCGGGTGTGATAGAACAAGCTCATGCCCCAGCGCACCATCTCATCTGTCGACGAATTGAAGAGCCTGGTCGGCCAGGAGGTCAACGCAGGCGACTGGTTCCAGATCACGCAGGACCGCATTGACTCCTTTGCCAGCGTAACGATGGACCGGCAGTGGATTCATATCGACGTCGACCGGGCCAAGAAGGAGTCGCCCTATGGCACGACGATCGCCCACGGTTTTCTATCGCTGAGCCTGCTGAGCTATCTGCTATTCCAGGCCATCCAGCTCAATCTCGGCTTTGCGCGCGCCATTAACTACGGCATCAACCGGCTGCGTTTTCCCACCGCTGTTACCAGCGGCGCACGAGTGCGCGGTCATTTCATACTGCAATCGGTCAAGGATGTTGACGGCGGCATTGAGATCGTCTGGGCCATCAACGTGGAAGTGGAAGGGCAGGAGAAACCTGCCGTCGCGGTGGAATGGGTGCTGCGGCAGTACAATTAAGGTTTAGGGCACTGCCATCAGCCACCATCACCAGGACCGCGAATCCGAAGTCCACGCCTGCACGCAGGGGCACGAGCATCGCGTCTCGCGGCTCGAAGACCACTCCGACGGTGCTTCAGGCCTGCACTGCGCCCACGATGCCCCGCGCCTGCTTCCTCCCGTGATTGGTGGCGTCATCCTGCTTGCCGTGACCGTCTGGCAGGCCGCGCAATCCGATAGCTTCTGGCGCACGCTGGTCTCCTCGCAAGGCAGCCTCAACGACTGGGTTCGGGTCCTTCTCGCCGTTTCCATCCTCGCCAGCTTCTGGGACGGCTTTCAGGAGGCCGTCAAATCGATCCGCCAACTCCGTCCGGACATGAATGCGCTGGTGCTCATCTGCATCACTGCCGCCTCCGGCCTGGGTGAATGGCAGGAGGGCGCGACTGTCGCATTTCTGTTTTCGATCTCCCACCACCTGGAAGCGCTCAGCCTCTATTGGACCAGCAGGTCAGTCAACAGCGGCCAACCGTCAGTTTACGGCGGTGAGCGCGGGGGCAGCGAACGCTGGATCGAAAAATTCGCAAAACTATATACCCCGGCGGCCCTCCTGATTGCCGTTCTGGTGGTGCTGCTGCCGTCGCTGATGGGGGTATCGGGCGGGTGGAGGTACTGGTTGCAGCAGGGGATGGTTGTGCTGCTGATCTCCTGTCCCTGCGCCCTGGTGATTTCCGCGCCGGTTACGTTTTCCGCCGCCATTACCTCAGCCACACGAGCCGGATATCGCCTCCAAAGTGGATCCCAGCTGGAAGCGATTGCCTCCGATTCCTCAATCAATCCATTGCTTTACGATCACGCCCGGCGTGCCATGAACGTGGTTAAGCAGAACGTCGGATTTGCCGTTCTGGTGAAGTTGGTGTTCCTCACCCTGGCCTTGCGCGGCGAGGCAAGTCTGTGGATCGCCGTCCTGGCCGACACGGGCGCAATTGTCGCAGTGACTCTTAACGGCTTGCGGATGTTGCAGGCGCGGGTACCTGTACCCGCATAAGAACTACGACTCCTACCCATCTAACCCGTAGGATTGATGAGAATAATACGGTACAAAGGTACATCGGTGGTTTACGAAGCTTAACAGCAATGGCAGGCAGTACTCGCCGCGGCGGTTGGTCGCGGATTTCGAGTTAGCTCCGGGAGGGAGTCGACAGCTATGTATCGAGTTGAGAATCAGGCAAGATTGCAAGAGTGTGTGGAGGTCGGGCTGAATTGCGAGGAATGTGTACGCTCTTCGGCATCAACAACTGCCATGTTTTGCAATAGTTTGGCAAGCGACGGAATAGACGTGGCGTTTCGCCTGATGTATCACCGCACCGAATGTCAGCCAATGCATGCCTCCTTTTATTTCCACTACATCCAGGCTGTGCAGCCAAATTCCGAGGAACTTTTTGCGGCAACCGCTTAATCTTTGAAACGAGTGTGGTGGTTCGCACGTAAATTAGTTTGAGGAGACTACTCTCAAATGTTACGTTGGGGACAAACCGGCATGACGACAACGAATCCAGGCTTTCAAGCGCACTTAACTGGATATCACCTGACGAAAAAGGAAACAGAACTCTTGAATGTGCTCCGGGATCACTCCGGCCAGTGCCTTACCAGGGAATTTCTGTTGAGAACCATCTGGGGTTACGGGCCCGGCGTTCGCACCCGAACGCTGGATGTTCACATTCAACGATTACGCCGTAAGATGCAGGAATTGGGCATCACCGGGCAGATCCAGACCATTCTTGGCTGCGGTTACTGCTGGCAGGCCGCCAGCAATACCATGGGTTCGTACTCGGCCGCCTAACAGCACTTGGCCCGTGCGTACTTGGCGCGCATCCGTTCATCGGAGAACCGCTGCCACTCGTCGCGCGAGTGGGGGCGTTGGTGTGTGGCCAGGTGGCGGGCATAGGCGTTCTCGTCGCCTAGCTCTCGCAACAGTGCGAGAATGATCCGGCCAAAGGTCCGGATCCGGCTCATATCTCTTCCGCCTTCAATTGCGACATCACAAACGGGGACTCGCAGGTTCGCGAGTCCCTCGTTCCTTTTAGCAGCCCGATCCAGAGCAGGATGGAATCGATCAGGATCGTGGTCACCAGCACCAGGAATACTCCGCACACCACCGCATCCAGCCGGTTGTTGAAGATCAGCGTCTGGGTGTCGGCGATTTTCGCCGCGCCGATTTTGCCGGCAGTCATCGCTCCCTCCAGTTGACTGGCCGCGGCGAGGAAACCGATGCGAGGCGCCGGGTCGAAGATCTTCTGCCATGCGGCGGTAAAGGTCACCATGATGAGCCACACCAGCGGCATGCAAGTGATCCACATGTATTTGGTGCGGTGCATCTTGACGAGGATGGTGGTCCCCACGCACAGCGCGATGATCGCCAGTAGCTGATTGGCGATGCCGAACAGGGGCCACAGCGAGTTGATGCCGCCCAGTGGGTCCACCACGCCCTGATACAGGAAGTAACCCCAGGAGAGCACAATTGCGGCGCTGGAACCGATCACGCCGGGCATCCAACTGGTCCGGCCCAGCGGTTTGTAGAGTTGTCCCAGCAGGTCCTGCAACATGAACCGGCCAACGCGCGTGCCGGCATCGATCACGGTCAGGATGAACAAGGCCTCGAACATGATGGCGAAGTGGTACCAGAAGCCCAGAATCGCCTGCCCGCCTCCGCCTGCCGCGAAGATATGCGCCATGCCGAGCGCCAGCGATGGTGCCCCGCCCGTACGATAGAACAGCGTAGACTCGCCTACGGATTTCGATAGCGCGGCCATTTGATCGACCGTGACAGGGAACCCCCACGATGTGATCGTCTTCACCGCCGCCTCGGCCGATGAGCCTACAATCCCCGCCGGCGAATTCACCGCGAAGTACACACCCGGATCGAGCACGCAGGCGGCAATGATGGCCATGATTGCGACGAAACTCTCGAGCAGCATCGACCCGTAGCCTACTGGCCACGCATGCCACTCCTTCGAGATCATTTTCGGCGTGGTGCCTGAGGAGATCAGCGAATGGAAGCCAGAGATGGCGCCGCAGGCGATTGTGATGAAGCAGAACGGAAAGATCTTGCCGGCGAAGATCGGCCCCGTGCCGTCGATGAACTGTGTGAATGCAGGCATCTGCAAGGTCGGCCGCACGAACAGAATCCCGATACCCAACATCAGCACCACGCCCAGCTTCACAAACGTGCTCAGGTAGTCGCGAGGCGCAAGCAGCAGCCACACGGGTAGGGCACTGGCGAAGAAGCCGTAGACGATCACCGCAAACGCCAGCGCGATGCCGCTCAGCGTGAAGTACGGAGCCCAGGTGGAGGAGTGCGCCACCCACTCGCCGGCGAAGATGCTCGACATGACGAGCAGAAATCCGATCACAGAGATTTCGAGTACTCTGCCCGGACGCCAGAATCGCAGATAGAGGCCCATGAAGACTGCGATCGGCATGGTGGCCGCGATCGTGAATGTTCCCCATGGCGAGCCTTTCAGCGCGTTGACTACCACCAGCGCGACCACCGCCAGCAGGATGATCATGATCAGCAGCACGGTGAGCAGGGCAGTGAAGCCGCCCACGCGGCCGATCTCTTCGCGGGCCATTTGTCCCAGCGATTTTCCGTCGCGCCGCATCGACGCCCAAAGGATGATGTAATCCTGAATCGCCCCGCCCAGCACTGCACCGATGATGATCCACAGCGTCCCTGGCAGGTAGCCGAACTGTGCGGCGAGCGTCGGGCCTACCAGCGGCCCCGGTCCGGCAATCGCCGCGAAGTGGTGCCCGAAGACGATCCATTTATTGGTGGGTTCAAAGTCGTGCCCGTTGCGCAGCCGTTCCGCCGGCGTGGCGCGATTGTCGTCCAGCAGCATCACCTTTGAGGCGATGAATTTCGCGTAAAACCGGAACCCGATCAGGTACGTGCAAACCGACGCGACAACCAGCCACATGCTGTTGACCGGCTCTCCGCGATTGATGGCGATCCCGCCCAGGCAGAAGGCTCCAAGTATAGCGATGCCGGCCCACACAAGCCGGCTGAGAAAAGAGGGCATGAATGGATTATAACCGGGCGGGGGCGGGACTGAGGATGAGCGGCGCGGCTGTTTTCGAAGGCGCCCGCATCAAGAGGCTTCTTGACCGGGCGCACAGGCGTCTGTCATTGGTCAGGAATGACCGCAGGGAGTCAACAGCCTAGTTCTTTTTCTTCTCGACAGTGGTAGTCTTTTGCGTTGTTGTCTCTGGATTTGTCGCTACGGTACCATCCGGGTTCATCGTTGCGTCTGTCGTCTTCTTTGTTTCTGTCGTCGTCGTTTGTTCTGACGAAGTGGTGGCAGCTGGCGGAGGCGTTGCTGAGGTTGAAGGGGGCGGGGGACTCTGCTGGCATCCAACGAGAAGGATGCTCATCGCTGCCGCTGCAAGTACCGGAATGCTGTGTTGTAGCAATTTCATAAGGCCGAGCTCCTTTTGCTCGTCGCATTGGTAAGGAGCACGTTTCCTGCCAGTCACTGGAGATGGCGTTCATTGAAGTTCACCTTCCAATTTCGCTCCCTTTGAAAGTTTGGAATATTTGCAATTGGACATGCGAAACCGCCTGTCCCACCACGATAAGTCCCACAATTAAAATGGTGCGGCAGGCGGTTTCGCCCAATGCCAAATAGTTTTGTCTCGACACTCATGTCGAGACGTTTGAAGTTGTGAAAAACGTGTCCCGATGAGTCGGGACACGGCAGACACGAGTGTCCGCGCTACGATTTCACACCGTTTGCAATGGTTTTTTCGACAACCACGTCGGCCCTGCTTACGCGACTACTGGCGCGATCGCTCTTTCCGTCGTTGCGATCGCGTAAGTGTTTCCAGCTTCATTCACCAACGCGGAAACAATGATCGACACCGGAACAGTCCGGCCGTCCTTGGTCATTCGCTTGATGACTTGCGCCTCAATGACACCGGCATGCCCCTCTTGCTTCAATGCCGCCAAGGCCTGGTCCCGATCGCTCTCCTGCATCATGTCCAGAATGTTCATCGACAATGCTTCTGCCTCGCTCCATCCATACATCCTTACCGCTCCGGGATTCCAGGCCAGAATGTGTCCCGACATGTCCTGCACCACCATCGCATCCTGGGCATCGCGCACCATTACGGCAAGGCGTCCGATGGCTTCGGAGTTCTGCAAAACCAGCTGTGCTTTTTTGATGATGGAAATGTTGGTGTACGTGATGACGGCCCCGTCAATCACGTTTTCCAAGGTCCGATAGGGCCTGATTCGAAGCAGGTACCACTCGCCCGCAACGGTCTGGACTTCCAGTTCCTTTGGAATCAGGCCATCCAGCACCTCTTTGATATCCTCTGCCAGGCGGTCATATCCAATCAGATTGGAGCGGATCTGGTCAACGGGGCGGCCAACATCGGTTTCGATCAGATTGATCACACTGTCAATGCTTGGGGTGAAACGGAGAATGCACAATGCGTGGTCGACGAAGACGGTGGCGATACCGGTGCCGGCCAGCAGATTCTTCATGTCGTTATTCGAGCGCGACAGGTCAGCTACCTTGGCTTGCAACTCTCCGTTTACGGTTGAGAGTTCTTCGTTGACAGACTGCAGTTCTTCCTTCGAAGTCTCTAACTCCTCGTTGGTGGATTGCATCTCCTCGTTCACCGACTGCATCTCCTCGTGGGCAGACCGCAGCTCTTCATTGGAGGTTTCGAGCTCTTCGATAGCAGTCTGTAGATACTCGTCCTTTGCGCGCAATTCCTGCTTCAAGCCAAGGATGTATCCGTCGAGATTGAGGCTGGGTGCGCCTGCGCCGTCCACTTTATCGACCTTCGCTTCGGCCGGAGGTTTTTGTTCCTGTGGCGGCTGTTCCTCGATAATTACCAGAAAAAGGCCGTTGTGAAGAGTTCCTGCCAAATCGATTGGTACAGGAAGAACAGTCAAATTTGCCGAAGCGTCATCCCCATCGGTTTTTATGCTCACCTTCAGGTTGTGAGTTGGCAGCCGCAACGAAACCGCACGATGCAGGGCGACGGTTAAATCGCCGCGCAACCCTTCACGTGCCATCCGGAAAATATTCATGCTGGCTTCGCCGGGGGCCGGTTCCAGGTAGCGGCCGGTGCGCCCGAGAAGGTAGTGGATATCGCCGTGTTCACTGACCAGCGCGCCAACCGGAGCATAGTGTTCCAGCAGGGTCCGGACCGCAATCTCGTGCCATGGAAGTTTGTTGTCTTTCAGGACGCCGCTGGCCGCCTGCCTGGCGGTTTCGTCTCCCACCGGGCGAGAAAACATCCTGGCCATTCCCGGGCGAAGCGACAGATCGTCTACTCTCCGCTGATAGATTTTTGACTTGCGATCGAGCGCCGTAAAGAGGTTGCCGAAGTCACCGACACTTTCAGAAGAACCCAACACCAGCATGCCGCCCGGGTTCACCGCGTAGTGGAACATCGGAATCAATCTCTTCTGTAATTCCGGGCCCATGTAGATGAGGAGATTCCGGCAACTGATCAGGTCGAGCTTGGAGAATGGCGGATCTTTGATGATATCGTGCTCGGAAAAAATGAGCATGTCGCGAATCGTTTTGTGAATATGGTAAGTGGCGCCCTCCGGATTCTCCTGGTCGAAAAAATAGGCCAGGCGTTCCGGTGAGACGTCCGCGATGATGCTGGATGGATAGACGCCGGCTCGTGCAAAGTCAATCGATTCGCGGTCGATATCGGTGGCGAAGATCTGCACCTTGAAACTTTCTTTTAGCTCTTCCATGCGCTCCCGCAGCAGGATGGCGAGGGAATAGGCTTCTTCGCCCGTGGAGCAGCCAGGTACCCACACTCGAATCACGGAGCCAGTTGCCCTGCCCGAAAAGATGCGCGAGATTACCTGCCGCTGAATCTCTTCGAAGATTTCCGTATCGCGGAAGAAATTGGTGACGCCGATCAGCAGATCGCGAAAGAGTGCGTCCACTTCGTTGCGCGTGAGTTGCAGGTAGCGGATGTAGTCTTCCAGCCGGTCTATCTGGTGGACCGACATACGGCGTTCTACGCGCCGGACGATGGTGTTCCGCCTGTACCCGGAAAAGTCATGGCCAGTCTGGGTGTAGAGCAGGTGAAAGATCTGTTCCAGTCCATTGGTGGCGCGCGGAACCCGGGTGGACGCGATTAAAGGAGACGCGCCGAACGCGTGGGCAACATAGGCGAGCAACTGGGCGGGCATTTCATTGGGTGGCATCACGAAGTCCACCATGCCGGTCGCAATGGCGCTGCGAGGCATGCCGTCGTATTCGGTGGTTTCCGGGGCCTGTACCATGGCCATGCCACCCTCGCCTTTGACTGCCCGCACGCCAAGTGCGCCATCACTTCCGGTGCCGGAGAGTACGATACAAATGGCCCGATCGTGCCGGTCCTGGGCCAGGGAGCGAAAGAAATGGTCGATGGGAAGGCGCACGCCGCGGGCCAGAGTGGGCTCCAGCAGTTGCAGCGAGCCATCCTGAATTGCCATGTCGCGGTTGGGCGGGATGATGTAAGCACAGTTCGGCTTGATCACCATTCCATCCTCTACCTCAAAAACCTGCATTCTGGTGTAGCGGCGAATCAGCTCAGTCAGGATGCTCTTGTGGTCGCGGGCTAAATGCTGCACCAGTACGAACGCCATGCCTGGATCGCTGTCGGCCGGCATAGTGGAAAAGAACGCCTCGAACGCAGCCAGCCCGCCGGCTGACGCGCCTATGCCCACGATCGGGAATTCCGTGCTTTGCCTTTCTGGAGGTGGTTCACTCTGGGGGGGCTGGGCAATCTCATCCATGGGCTGATTTTCCTCTTTCGCGAGCACAACCTTGGAACGATTGGCGCAATTCATGATAGAGCATTCTGAAGCCGCGAATCGAACCGCGCCTGGTTTCCTTGAAAGACGATCAGCCGGAACGCGCGCGCAGCGGCATCTGACCATCTGATGTCATCTGACCGCCGCCAGTCATCGACTCTTTTCCTCCATGGGCTTGGGGTGGCAAATCAGAGTTATTTGCCGGGCTATTGCCTCAGGCGAGAGAATATAGCCGATGCACCCGCTGGCAATGGCACTTTCAGGCATCTCCGGCTGCCGTGCCGTGTCGGTTCTTTGCGCGATGGTGATGCCTCCCACCTCTTTGATTCCACACAGCGCTGCCGCTCCGTCGCCATCAAAGCCTGAGACGATGATGGCGATCAGTTTGCCTCCCCAGTGCCCGGTCAGTGAGCGCAGGAAAACCGTGATCACATCCGGCCAGCCCCGTGGCTTCGATATCGGCTCCAGGCGGAACGCCCCGTTGAGGACGTGCAGGTCACGATTTTCCGGGATGATGAACACCCTGTTGGGAACGATCAGCAAATGATCTGTAATCAGCTCAACCGGCATATCCGTGTAATTTGGAAGGATTTCATGCAACTGGGTGGCGACGCTTCTGATGTGGTTTACGATGACGACCGCGATGCCGAGATCGGGCGGCAGATTCTGCAGTAACTTGATATAGGCATCCAGGCCACCTGCGGAGCCGCCGACACAGGCGATTGGGAAATTGTTCGCGGTACTATCAGCATTCATTGGGGTAGCAACACTCTGGAAAGCACTCCATGGGCCGAATGGAATGGACACTTACATGCTGACCGGTGCAGGAGGAGGTGAACAATGTCAGGCGCTGCCACAGCCATGAAACTTGAGAGCCAGGTCGAGGCCGTTGAGAGTATCGCGATTGAATTTGAGGAATCGGTTGCCACAATTCGTCCCGACGAAAGCGAAATCGCCGCGGTGGCCTATCAGCTCTGGTTGGGTAGAGGCTGTCCCGAGGGATCCGCTGAGCAGGACTGGTTTCAAGCGCAAGGGATGCTTGAGAACGCGCTGCGTGCGCAGTCCGAAGTCTTATTCGAGTGCCACTGGCAAGGACATTGGGAGATTTGGGAACGAGAGTGGGCCGAACCGCGCTGGATCAGCGATGTAGTGCATGTCAGGCGCTGACGGGGCGAGTCGTGCCGCTGACGTATCCCACGTCATTCGGGCTGCCCCCACTCACCGTAGCCGAGCGCTGCGTCCTCATTGTCTTTAGACCACGTTTGCCTCGCGTCTTCGGGGATCAGGGGCCAGACCCGAAGTTCGAGAAACTGCCGCAATCGGTCTTCCTGCACCGGGCCTGACCCTGCAGTTGAGATCCGGTCTTTCCGGTCCATGAGAGCGTGCCGGATGGCTTCTGTTTTGGATACTCCGGATAGCTTTGCAAGTTCCTCAGCAAGTCGCAGGACTTCGACGTTCTTTATTCTTAACGCCATGGTTTAATTGTGCCAAAAGTACACCTTCGGTTGGCAAACCCGAATTGTAGGGCGTAGGTCATAGCGAGTGCCGGTTACAGGAATTCCAAATGCTCCACGCCCGCCCCCGTCACGTAGGCAGGCCGGATCCGATTGTCAAAGGTCACCAATTCTCCGCTATTCTCAACTGCCAGGCCGAGCAGGTAAATGTCGGTGAGTTGCTTCGGGCCTTGCACCACGTCAATGTCGAAGCGCGACCGGTCCGTAAGGCTCAGCGCGCATGGCCAGAATTCGTGACCAGCTAAACCCGTTCGCAACTGGGCCAAATGACGGACTGCCATTCCTGGAGGCAAGTGGCGAGGGTACGAAGGTGAACTTGAAATCCGGCAGAAGCTGTTTTCTGTCAACGCGCAGGTCGCCCACCGGAAGCCTTCCGAATGAGAGTCCAGCCAGACATGGGCGCGATTGTGGTGAACATGATCAGGGTCCACCAGCGCGAGATGGATCACAAGCCCTCTTCATCCCGAATGCGCCGAATCAACTCTTCGGTCACCACCTCGCCACCGGTTCGGCTGAACAGCGGCACGCCGTTTCGGCTCACTAGCCCTTTAGGCGCGCGGTTGCGCAAAGCTTCGATGATCAAGTCTCCAGCTACTTTTCCGATACTCTGTTTCTGGATGGTGGCGAGATTACGAAGCGCATCAAGTGCGATGTCATCGAGATCCAAAGTTGTCCGCATTCTTGCATCCTAGCATCAAGTGCGGAGGCAGCAAAGCAAGGCCGCATGCCCCGGAGCCCCGGAAACATGCGGCCAATCCTACAATCCCTAACCCCACACAAAACGGGCAGGGCCGGTTTTACCCCGGCCGAAGCCGGGCTCTGCCGGCCCCTATTGCGACGCCATCGCTATGGCGCGCTGGCTCGGGGGCG
>Ga0118677_10005857_pt1 | contig 21248 bp, 18 predicted proteins | sample AliMusrvi5mmetaG_FD_86154 | JGI IMG/M metagenome (GOLD analysis project Ga0118677, IMG submission 86154)
ACCTGGTTGACCAGTTCGTTGTCGGTGAAGATGTCGGTGGCGCCCGAGTCCCAGCGCTCGTGCTCGTGACGCACCGCCGAGAGCTTGGCGCTGAAGTCGCCTGCGCGCGGCTCGGGGGCGCCCGGCGCGACGACCTGGACGTCGTAACGGATCGTGAAGCGCTCGCCGGGCGCGATCCGCAGGCGCCAGCGCGCCCGGCCCTGCTTGATCGACTCGGGCGCGTCGCTGAAGGTGATGATCGTCTCGCGCAACACCTCGTCAAGGCCGAGGTAGGCGAGCGTCAGCGAATCCTTGCCGGCCTTGGCGGCGAGGCGCGTGCCGCGCTTGCGCCGCCGCAGGCCGCGCACCTCGAAGAGGTCGGCGAAGTCGGCGTCGAAGTGCAGGTCGATCACCAGCTCGACCTCGGCCTGGTGGAAGTTGCGCACGCGCAACAGCTCGTAGAGCCGGTCGGCAACGAACCGGGTGCGGCGCACGTGCACGGTCGCCTGCGGCAGCGTGCGCCCGTCCGCCATGCGCGCCTCCAGGTTGGTGAGCTCGACCGTGGAGGTGTAGCCGCGCTCCGCCGTGGACGAGAGCAGCACCGGCTGGCGGCCGGCGACGGTGAGCTCGTGGCGGCTGAGGTAGCGCGTGTCCTGGTGGTAGAGGCCGAGGACGGAGTCCTCGCGGCCGGGCACCTGCCCCAGCGTGTCGGTATAGAGGAGGAGGTCGCCTTCCTTGATGGCGAGGCGAGGCGCGCGCCCGCCGCCCATCACGTAGCGCTCGGCGCTCGTCGTGACGACGCGCTCGTCGTCGAGTGCCGGGGACTTCTCCTCGCCCACGACGAGGCGCGCGGGGCGCTCCGGGCGTTCGGGACCGGGGCGCTCGGCGCGCCCGGGCTGGTCCGGCGGGCAGGTCATGGCGTAGCTGCGTGGTTCATCGGCTGGATCCAGGCTCCTTGTGACAGGGCGGCGCGGCGGCGCGCGCCCACCGTCGCGTTCTTACCCCGTCGCCTCGATGAACAGGCGCACGGGGGCCGCGCCATCGTCGCGGACCAGTCCGGTCGCGGCCGCCTCGCCCTCTTTGCAGGACGTCTCGCCTCTCACCCGGCGGAGCCGCCCAGCACCATGAGCGGCAGCCCGGCAAGCGCGTCGTACTTGGGGCGGAACCGCTCCGCGTCGTAGCAGCGCGCGACGTCGACGACCTTCTTGGTCGACACGACTTCGGCGATCGGCACCGACCCGTAGCGGCCGCCGACGAGTGCGACCATGCGGCCGGTCTCGCCCTTGAGGATCAGGTCCACGGCGAGGTTGCCGTAGGCGGTCGGCACGATGCAGTCGATGGCGTCCGGCGCACCGCTGCGCACCAGGTAGCTGAGGTTCATGCTGATCATGTCGATCTTCTTGCCGCCGTTGAACCGCGGCGCCAGCTCCTTGATCTTGTCGCTCACGTTCTGGCCGATGCCGCCGAGCTTTGCGTGACCGAACATGTCCTTCTCGCCGCCCATGAACACCATCTCGCCGCCGGACGGCATGGCGCCCTCGCTGACGAGGCAGACGGAGTAGCCCTCGGGCCGGCCGTTGCGATCGGCGACGAGCAGCTCGGCGAGCTTCTCCATGTCGAACTCGGCCTCCGGGATCAGGCAGCGGTCGGCCGCGCCGGCGAACGTCGGCAGCAGAGCCGTGAAGCCGGCGTAGCGGCCGAAGACCTCGAGCACGACGATGCGCTCGTGCGAGGCCGCCGAGCTGGTGACCTGGCGAGCCATCTCGATGGTGCGGTTCACGCAGGTGCCGAAGCCCATGCAGTAATCGGTGCCGGGGACGTCGTTGTCCATCGTCTTGGGGATGGCGACGACGGGGAAGCCGCGGCGGCCGAGCTCGACGCCGTAGCTGAGCGTGTCGTCGCCGCCGGCCGGCACCAGGTAGTCGATGCCGAGGAACTCGAGGTTGGCGATGACCTCGTCCGTGAGGTCGTTCTTCTCGGCCGTGTACTTGCTTTTGAGGTGCGCCGGCACGTCCTTGAGGGGCACCGTGCTCGGGCGCGTGCGCGACGAGTGCAGGAACGTGCCGCCGGAGTAGGCGTAGCGCTCCACGAGCTCACGCGTGAGCGGCACGACCCACTCGCTGTTGTCGGCGCCGGCGTCGCGCCTGAGCTGGATGAGGCCCGCCCAGCCGCGGCGGATGCCGACGACCTCGAAGCCCTCGCTGAGCGCGCGCAGCGTGACGCCCCGGATGGCCTGGTTGAGGCCCGGGATGTCGCCGCCGCCGGTGAGGATGCCGATGCGTCCTTTGTTGCCCTTGGTCATACTGCGCTCCTTGCGGGTCAGGCGTCGCCCTCGACGCGGATCACGGCGGGGTCGCCCTGGACCGCGGGCAGCGCCTTGATCTGGTCGAGAGCCGCGAAGAATTGGGCCTCGCGCACAGGGTGCAGGAGCAGCACCAGCTCGGCCGCGTCCCCGCGGCCTTCCTGCACGAGCGAGGCGATGCTCACGTCGTGCTCACCGAAGAGGGCGGCGATCCCGGCGAGCACGCCGGGCTCGTCTTTCACCCTCAACCGGAGGTAGAAGCTCGACACCATGTCGGCGTCCGGGAACGCCGGCACGTCTTTGTAGCAGAGGCAGTTCTGCACGAAGCTGCCCTTGACGGTGTTGACCACGGAGATGATGTCGCCGATCACGGCCGACGCCGTGGGCACGCTCCCCGCGCCGGGCCCGAAGAGCATGATGCGGTCGAAGGCGTCGCTCTCCAGGAACACGGCGTTGTAGGCGCCGGACACGCCGGCCAGCGGGTGCGCGCGCGGCAGGAAGGCCGGGTACACGCGCACGTTCATGCGACCGTCGATGAGCTTGGCGACGCCGAGCAGCTTGGCCACCAGCCCGAGGCGCGTTCCCTGGGCGATGTCGGCGGCCGTGACCTTGGTGATGCCCTCGTACTCCACGTCGTCCAGGCCGGTGCGGCTGTGGAAGGCGATGGAGCTGAGGATCGCCATCTTGGCGGCGGCGTCCTTACCGCCCACGTCCTCCGTGGGGTCGGCCTCGGCGTATCCGAGGCGCTGCGCCTCGGCGAGCACGTCGTCGTAGTCGGCGCCGGTCTCGGCCATGGCGCTGAGCATGTAGTTGGTCGTGCCGTTGACGATGCCGAAGACCGTCTTGACCTCGGCCGCGACCAGAGACTCGCGCAGCACCTTGATGACCGGCACGGCGCCGACGGCGCTGGCCTCGAAGCGGAGGTGCACATTCGTGCTCTCCGCCGCGTCGAACAGCTCGGCGCCGTGCTGCGCCAGCAGCTGCTTGTTGGCCGTGACGACGTTCTTGCCGGCCTTGAGGGCGCGGAGCTGGAAGTCGCGCGCCGCGCCTACCCCGCCGATGAGCTCCACCACGATGTCGATCCCGGGGTCCTCGAGGATGTCCTCGAAGCGCGCGGTCACGAGCGCGGGGTCGAGGCCGGGGGCGGTGAAGTCCGGGCTGCGTTCGAGCACCCGGCGCAGGTACACCTGCTTGCCGGTGGCAAGCGTGATGTCGTCGGCGTTGCGCGCCAACAGCGTGCCCACGCCGGAGCCGACGGTGCCGTAGCCGAGGAGCCCTATCCCTACTTTGTCCACTGTGAGGTCCTTCGCAGTCGGGGGCGGCGCTACGCCAGCGGGCGCTGCAGGCGCAGCACGTCGTCCCAGGTCTCTCGCTCGATGATCAGGCGCGCCCTGCCGCCGGCCACCATCACCACGGCCGGCCGCGGCTGGGCGTTGTAGTTGTTGGCCATGGCGTAGCCGTAGGCGCCCGTGGCCGGGGTCACGAGGATGTCGCCGGGCTGCGGCGGCGCGACGTACACGTCGCGCACGAGCACGTCGCCGGACTCGCAGTGCTTGCCGGCGATGGTGACCACGTCCGTCGCCGGCGCCTCCGCCTTGTTGGCGAGCATCGCCTCGTAGCGCGAGTCGTAGAGCATCGGCCGCAGGTTGTCGCTCATGCCGCCGTCGACGGCGACGTAGGTGCGCACGCCGGGGATGACCTTGACGGTGCCCACCGTGTACGCCGTCACGGCGGCCTTGCCGGCGATGCTGCGGCCGGGCTCGACGAACAGCTTGGGCATGACCATGCCGTGGCGCTCCACGCCCGCGCGCACGGCCGTGACGCTCACGTGCGCGAACTCGGCGATGGAGCTCGGCATGTCGGCCTCCGTGTAGCGGATGCCGAGCCCGCCGCCGATGTTGAAGATGCAGCACTCGAAGCCGAAGTCGCGGCGCCACTCGTCGAGGGCGATGAACAACACCTCCACCTCGCGGCGGTACGAGTCGAGCGCGAAGATCTGCGAGCCGATGTGCGCGTGGATGCCGACGAGGCCGAGGTGGGGGGCGTCGCGCAGGCGGCTCACGGCTTCGGCGGCGAGGCCGTCGGAGAGCCCGAAGCCGAACTTGCTGTCCTGCTGGCCGGTCTGCACGAAGTCGTGCGTGTGCGGGCGCACCCCGGGCGTGACGCGCACGAGCACCTCCTGGCGCACCCCGCGCGTCGCGGCCGCGGCCTCGAGGCGGTCGATCTCCTCGAAGGAGTCGACCACGAAGTGGCCGATGCCGCAGTCCAGCCCGAGCTCGATCTCGGCGACCGACTTGTTGTTGCCGTGGAAGTAGATGCGCCGGGCAGGGAAGCCGGCGGCGCGGGCGGCAGCCAGCTCACCGCCGGTGGCGACGTCGAGCGAGAGGCCCTCCTGCGCCACGAGCTCGGCCATCGCCCTGCAGCTGAACGCCTTGCTGGCGTACACGATCTCGTACAGATCGGTGAGCTTCCCGAAGGTCGCGCGATAGGCGCGGCACTGGTCGCGCAGGGTCTGCTCGTCGTAGATGAACAGCGGCGTACCGAACTCGCGCGCCAGGTCGACGACGTCGCAACCGCCGATCTCCAGGTGCCCGGCGGCGTTGTGGACCGTGGTGTGCGGATAGATGAGCGTGTGCGTCACGGCCGCGATCCCCTCTAGAACTCGATGCCCGGACGCGCCTCGACGCCGGCGTCGTAGTAGTGCTTGAGCGGCCGCATCTCGGTCGCCAGATCGGCCGCCGCGATGAGCTCGTCGGGCGCGCGGCGCCCCGTGATCACGAGCTCCACGGCGGCCGGCTTGAGGGCCATCAGCGCCAGCACCCGGTCGAGGGACACGAGCTCGAAGAAGACCGCCGTGACGAGCTCGTCGAGCACGACCAGGTCGTACTGGCCGCTCTCCACGAGGCCCCTGGCCTCGTCGAACCCGGCGGCCGCGGCGGCGAGGTCCTCTGCCGAGGCCTCGCCCTTGAGCACCCAGTGATCGAGGCCGCACTGCCGCACCGGCACGCCCAGCTTGCGCAGGGTCACGATCTCGCCCCACGAGGGGTCCGACTTCATGAACTGGAGCACTGCCGGGCGCAGCCCCTGGCCGAGCGCCCGCAGCACGAGCCCCAGGGCGGCGGTCGTCTTGCCCTTGCCGTCGCCGGTGTAGACCTGGACGAAGCCTTCGTTCAGCGGGCTCAAGGGCGCGTCACCGGCTGTAGTCGAAGAAGCCGGCGCCGCTCTTGCGGCCGAGCTTGCCGGCGGCGGCGAGCTCGCCGAGGGCCGGGCTCGGCGCGTACTTGGGGTCGCCGAGCTCGCGCTCGAGCGTCTCGAGGATCGCCTTGGTCGTGTCGAGCCCGACGAGGTCGGCCAGCGCCAGGGGGCCCATCGGCCAGTTGGCGCCGAGCTTCATGCCGGTGTCGATGTCCTCGGCGCTCGCCACGCCCTCCGCGAAGGCGTTGGCGGCCTCGTTGATCATCGGGAAGAGGATACGGTTCACGACGAAGCCGGGCGAGTCCGCGACGGTGATCGGCGTCTTGCCGACCTTCTCGGCGAAGTCGCGGGCGGCGGCGATCGTGGCCTCGGAGGTGGCTTCACCGCGCACGACCTCGACCAGCGCCATCATCGGCACCGGGTTGAAGAAGTGGATGCCGACGAAGCGCTCGGGACCGGTCACGAACTTCGCCAGCGCGCCGACGGAAAGGCTCGACGTGTTGGTGGCGATGATCGCGTCGGGGCGCAGGAGTGACGCAGCCTTCTCGAGCAAGCCTTGCTTGATCGCCATCGCCTCCGGCGCGGCTTCGACGAAGAGGTCGGCGCCGGCGCCGGCGGCCATGTCGGTGCTGGTCGTGATGCGCGCGAGGGCGGCGTCGCGCGCGCCGGCCTCCATCCTGCCCTTCTCGACCATGCGGCCGAGGCCCTTCTCGATGCCGGCCAGGCCGCGCGCGATGAACTCGTCGGCCACGTCGATCATCACCACGTCGATGCCGGCGACGGCCGACACCTGCGCGATGCCGGCGCCCATCTGGCCGGCTCCGGCCACGAGCAGCTTCTTGACGGTCACGGGGTCCTCCTCAGGTCCAGCGCGCCGGCGTCCTGCGGGCGACCGCCGGCGGCGCGAAGTCGATGCTCGGGAAAGCGCTGTCCATGCTACCGCAGCGGGCGCGGCCGGGTCCAAGCCGCTGAGGCCGGGTCCAGGCCGCTGAGGCCGGGTCCAGGCCGCTGAGGCCGGGTCCAAGGCGCGGGACCATGCCGCCGCACGCTCCGCAGGCCACTGTCGCTCGGGCGCGGGCAGGACCGCATTTGTCCTGTTACCATGGGTCTATGGAGGCCCAGCCCAAGATCATCAGCTGCGAGGTCCTGCGCAACGAGGTCGAACGCGTCAACCCCGGCTACGAGGTCGACTTCTTCGAGGGCGCCCTCCACGACTTCCCCGACCGCATGCGCGTCGCCATCCAGGAGCGCATCGAGGCGACGCCGGGCGAGCGCGAGATCCTGCTCTGCTGCGGGCGCTGCAGCAACGGCACCGTGGGGCTGCGCGCCGGCCCCCACCGGCTCGTCCTCCCCGCGGTGGACGATTGCATCTCCTTGCTCCTGGGCTCGCGGCAGCGTTACCTGGCGGAGCACGGAGCCCAGCCGGGCACCTACTACTACACGCGCGGTTGGATCGACTTCATCCGCGACCCGTACACCGAGTATCGCGAGATCGTGCCCAAGTACGGCGAGGAGAAGGCGGCGCGCGTGGCGCGGCTGATTATGGAGCACTACACGCGCCTCGCCGTCATCGAGACTCCCGAGGTCGGCGGCCTCGCCGAGAAGGCGGAGTACCTCGCAACGGTGAGCGCGTTCTACGACCTGCCGATCGAGTACCTGACCGGCTCTCTGCGCTACCTCGAGAAGCTCATGACGGGGCCGCACGACGAGGAGTTCCTCCTCGTGGAACCGGGCACGCAGCTCGACGAGTCCCGCTTCTGGGCGCTCGGCGCGACCTGACCGCCGGCTGACGACGGCCTGACGACGGACTCAGGGCCGGCGCCGCGCGACGTCAGGCGCCCGGCGGCTCTTCGCCCGGCTCGCGAGGCGCGCGCTGCTTCTGGGCCGGCTTCTTCGTGGCCGGCTTCTTCGCGGCGGCCTTCCTGGGCGCCGGCTTCTTCGCCGCGGTCTTGCGAGCCGCCGGCTTCTGCGCGGCCGGCTGATCCGCCGGCGGCGGGGTCGCGTGCGCCTCTTCGGGCGGCGGGTCCGCAGGCTTGTCCGCCGCCGGGCTCTCGGGCGGGCCGGCGAGCTGGACCGCCCGGGCGAAGCTCAGCTGCATCTGCGCCAGCGTCGAGTGCAGGTCGCGCCGCTGCATGTCGTCCAGTTCTGTCTCCACGACCCCGAGCGTGGCGCGCAGCAGGTCGATCAAGAGCCGCGCGTCCGAGAGGTCCCGCAGATCCGCCGTCTCCAGCGTCAGGCCCAGCTTCTGGTAGCCGATGGTCACGAGGTCGAGCATCAGGCTGCTCGCGATGTCCACGGCGCGGAGCTGCTTCACCTGCTCGCGGTAGGCGCGGGCGCGCTCCTCGTCGGTCTGGGCGCCGGCGCGCCCGGCTTCGTCGCTCATACCGGCTCCTCCTGAGTCGTCGTCTGCGGGTCAAGGGATGAGGCACGAGCACCGGCCACCGTGTCGGCGAAGGCCTCTTGCAGGCTTGCGCCCGCGCGGTGAGCCCGGACCTGCTGCTGGGCGCCGTTGCCCTCGCGCAGCATCCGCTCCACGCCTTCCAGATGCGGGGTCAGGCCGAGCGCGTCGGCCGAGGGGCCGGTCAGCTCCAGCAGATGCCGGATCGCGTCCGCGGCCGTGAGCTCCTCCCCCATCGCCCAGTCGACGAGCTTGCCGTCCATGCCGTAGCGGATCGCCCGCCACAGGTTCTCCTCGATGTACCTGGTGGGAAGGATGGGCAGCGGCATGCCCTCGTCGTAGACGCGCGCCAGATGGGCGACGAGCCCGACGGTGAGCGCCGAGATGGCGAGGCTCTGCCAGGCCTCCGACTGCGCGTCGCAGATCCGCACCTCGACCGTGCCGAAGCGGTGATGCGGGCGCACCGACCACCAGATCTGCGTGAACTCCTGGATGCAGTCGGTGTCGATGAGCTCCTCGTAGAAGCGCCGGTGCTCCGCCCAGCTGCCGAACACGTCGGGGATGCCGCAGCGCGGGAACATGCGCATGAACGTCTGCGTACGTGCCGAGTGCAGCTGCGTCCACACGCGCTCGATGAAGGGTGAGTTCGCCGAGAGCGCGAGCAGGTGCGGCAGGTAGGTCCGCAGGGCGTCGCAGACGGCGACGGCACGGTCGCGGCCGCGCACCCCGATGTGCACGTGCGCGGCCCAGGTGTTGTTGCGCCACGCGACGTACTTGAGGCGCTCCTCGACGAGCCGGTAGTGCGGCGTGTCGATGATCTCCTGGTCGTGCCAGTCGGCGAAGGGGTGCGTGCCGGTCGCGCCGAGCGCGACGCCCTCGCGGTCCGCGAGCGCGAACAGCTCGGCGCGGTTGAGGAGCAGCTGCTTGGCCGCCTGGCCGAAATGCAGCGTACGTGGAGTGGAGACCTCGATCTCCGAGCGCAGAAGCTCGCCCGCGATCCGCCCTCTCAGCCGCTCGGGCGCAGCGTCGCGCAGGGCCTCGAATCCGGGGATGAGGTCCAAGCTCTCGCGATCGAGGACCTGGAACTCCTCCTCAAGGCCGAGGTCGAAGTCGAGCGCCCCTTCGAAGCGTGCCTCGACCTCCTCGAAATATGCGGCGTGGTCGGCTCCCATTCGCAGGCAACTCTACCGAAACGCCGGCGTCTCTACACGCGGGCGCGCTGGGCAGCTGCAGGCGGCCGCCGGGCGAGGGCCGGCGCAGGGCGGCAGCCGGCGCAGCGGATGGCGAGGGCCGGCGTCCGCCGGCCGGCAAGAGAAAGGGGCGGCCGGGCATGAGCCCGGCCGCCCCTCGGCGTCACGCGAGGTGAAAGGAGCTTTGGTCAGCTCACGCCACCCCGAGGATGGTCTTGGCGGTGGCCACGGCCTCGATGGCGTCCTCGGCGTAGCCGTCGGCGCCGATCTCGTCGGCCCAGGCGCGGGTCGTCGGGGCGCCGCCGATCATCACCTTCACCGAGTCGCGCAGGCCGGCGGCCTTGAGCGCCTCGATCGTCTTCTGCTGGTTGGGCATCGTCGTCGTGAGCAGGGCGGAGAGCAGCAGCAGGTCGGGCTTCTCCTCCTTGCACTTCTCGACGAAGCTCTCGACCGGCACGTCGCAGCCGACGTCGGTGACCGTGAAGCCCGCGGCGGAGAGCATCGAGCAGACGATCGTCTTGCCGATCTCGTGGATGTCGCCGGCGACGGTGCCGGCGACGGCGTGGCCGAGGCTCTTGCGGCCTTCGTTGCTGGCGTCGAGGGCGGGCTGCAGGACGGCCACGGCGGCCTTCATCGCCTCGGCGCCCTGGACCAGCTCGGGGAGGAAGAACTCGCCGACCTCCTCGATGCCCTTGACGAAGCCGAGGTCGAGGATGTTGCCGGCGGAGAGGCCGGCGTCGAGGCCTTCCTGGGCGAGGCGCTCGGCGTCTTCGGACTCGCCGTCGATGACGCTCTGCTTCATCTGTGCGTAGAGCTCGTCGCTCATGACTCTCTCCTCAGATTCGCAAGTGTGGGTACTTCAACAACGATGGTGCGACGGCGGACCTCAGCTCACTTGCCCGCCGCTACGTAAGCGTCGACCATAGCGTCCATCTTGGCCTTCAGCTCCGCCGGCATCGGCTCGGGTGTGTGGCCGGCCATGATGTCGCGCACCCTGCGGTTGGCCTTCTCCGTCAGGTCGGGGGAGCCGTCCGCCTCCCAGTTCCTCTGCGTGGCGCGGTTGATGATCGTCGGCCGCCACTGCAGCTGGCGCACATGCCGCTTGGTGTGCTTGCTGCCCAGGAAGTCGCCGCCCTGGCCGACCTGGGCGATCGCGTCGAGGCCGAGCGTCTCCTCGTTGACCTCGATGCCCTCGAGCGTGCGCCTGTTGAGCGAGATGACCTCGTCGGTGATGACGACCGCCTCGCCCGCGCCGGTGAGGCCGAAGTCGAGGTAACCGATGTCGTGGTTGAGGTTGGAGCCGGCCTGCATCGAGAGCAGCGTGAGCTCCGCGATGTCCATGCCCGCCTGGGCGTCGACGCACTGCGAGTCGCTGGTGCCGGCGTAGCCCCAGTTGGGGATGTCCATCCACTTCGCCATCTCGGTGATGCCGAGGTAGGCCGTGTAGTACTCGGCGGAGTTGTAGAGCGCCTGCACGGTGCTCATGTCGAGCTTGACCGGGCCCATGCCGGTGAGAACGGGGGAGCCGGGGCGGCGGAGCTGGTGGATGACGACGCCGAAGAGAGACTCCGCCACGGCCTGGACGATGTGGCCCGCGTGCGTGATCGGCGCGGTCGCGCCGGCGATGGGCGCCGGCGAGTAGATCAGCGGGATGCCCCAGTCGGCGCAGAAGAGCAGCTTGTCGAGCACCTCGGGCGCATGCTGCAGCGGGCTGACCGGCTCACCGTACTGGATGAAGTACGGCTTGGCGCGCAGCTCCTCGGCGCCGCCGCGGAACTCGCTGGCGATCTTCCACATGACCTCGAGGTCCTCGACGCCGGCGGCCGTCATGACCATCGGCTTGGTGGTGTTGCTCACCATGGCGCGGAAGCACTCGAGGTAGGAGGCGTAGGCCTCGACGTCGTGCGGGTGGGCGGCGGACATGATGAAGTCGATGTTGGCGAGGCCGTCGCACAGATGAGCCATGCGCGCCGTGTCGGCGAGGACGCTGCGACGACGCTCGCGCGTCTCGAAATCGTAGATGCTCATCAGGTCCGAGCCGGTGCCGAAGTACGAGTTGAAGCCGCCGAGCTGCATGGCGGGCTCGCCCTTGCGGTCGAACACGGGGATCATCGACGGCACGGTCTCGCGCGCCTTGGCCACGGCCTCGCGCGGGATCTTGACGAGATCTTCGCCCTCGACGGTGGCGCCGGCGCCCTTGACGAGGATCGCGCGCGCCTCGGCGTGCGGCACGGTCATGCCGATGTCGGCGATGATCGTGAGCGCCGCGTCGTAGATCGCCCGGCACTTCTCATCGGAGAGAAGCGTCAAGCGGCTGTTGAGTACAGAGGTGGGCAGGTCTTTCATCGTCTTGTCTCCTCCGGGGATCAGGTGTAGCTCTCGATGAGGGCCTTGAGCTTGCCGAGGCCTTCCTGGATCTGCGCGGTGCTCACGCCCGAGTAGGCGAGGCGCAAGTAGTACTGGTCCTCGCCCTCGAGCGCGGGGCCGAAGTGGAGCCGCGTGCAGAATGACACGCCGGTGCGCTCGAGCACGAGCTTGCGGAAGCTCTCGTGGCCGTCGCAGCCCGTGAGCTTCACGGCGCCGGTGACGTTGGGGTACACGTAGAACGTCGTCTCCGGCGTCAGGCAATGGACGCCCGGCGTGGCGTTGAGGGCGGCGAGGGCGGCGTCGCGCCGCCCCTTGAGCGTAGCCATCATCGCGCGGGCGGCGGCCTGATCGCCCGTCAGGGCGGCGACGCCGCCGTACTGCGTGAAGTGGCTCGTGCACGACTCCATGTTCACGTTCAGCGTCGTGATCACGTCGACGACTGGCTTGGGGCCGATGGCCGCGCCCAAGCGCCAGCCGGTCATGGCGTACTTCTTGCTGAACGTGTACAGGATCACCGTACGCTCGGCCATGCCGGGCAGCGCGGCGATCGAGCGGCTGGCGCCCTGGAAGCGCACGTCGAAGTACGCCTCGTCGCTGAGCACGAACAGGTCGTGCTCGAGGGCGAGCTCGGCCAGACGCTCGAGCTCCTCGGCCGAGCACTCGGCGGCGGTGGGATTGTGCAGGTCGTTGAGGATCAGGAGGCGGGTGCGCGGCGTGATCCGCCGTTCGATCGCCTCGAGGTCAAGGTCGAAGCGCTCGGCGCCTTCGCGGAAGCCGTAGGGCACCGCGACGCCGCCGAGGAACTCGATCAGCGAGCTGTAGATCGGGAACCCCGGGTTGGGGTAGAGCACCTCGTCGCCCGGGTCCATCAGTGCCAGCAGGAACTTGCCGATGACCGGCTTGCCGCCCGGCTGGACCGAGACGTTCTCGCGCGTGTACTCGAGGCCGCGCGCGCGCCCTATGTCCGCGGCCAGCGCGTCGCGCAGCTCGGGGATGCCGGCGTTGGGGCAGTACGTGGTCTTGCCGTCGCGGATGGCCGCAAGCGACGCCTCCACGATGTTCTCGGGCGTCGGCAGATCGAGGTCGCCGAGGTGGAACGGGTAGATCGTCTTGCCCTGGACGGCCAGCGCCGCCGCCTCTGCCGAGACGGCGAACACCGTCTCGGTGCCGAGGCGGGCGACCCGCTGCGCGAGGTCGACGTCGCGTGCGTGCGCTGCGGGGCTCATTCCTTGGTGTACGCGGCGAACTTCTCGTCCTCGCCCGCGAGCATGTGGTAGCAGTGCTGCTCCTCGGGGAAAGCGCCGGCGCGCACGTCCTTGACATACTCCGTGAGGGCCGAGGTGGCCACGCCGGCGATGTCGGCGTACTTCTTGACGAACTTGGGCGTGAAGGCCTGGAAGGTGCCGAGCACGTCGCTGACGATGAGCAGCTGTCCGTCGACCTGCTCGCCGGCGCCGATGCCGAGCACCGGGATCGGCAGCTCGTCGCGGATGAAGGCGGCGACTTCCGGCGGCACGGCCTCGACGAGGAGCAGCTGGACGCCCGCCTCGCAGAGGGCGCGGGCGTCCTCGACGACGAGCTTGGCCGACTCGATCGTGCGGCCCTGGGCCTTGTGCCCGCCGAGCTGGCCTGAGCTCTGGGGCGTGAGGCCGATGTGGCCGCAGACGGCGACGCCGGCGTCGAGGATCGCCCTGACGCGGCTCACCGTACGCACGCCGCCCTCGAGCTTGATGGCGTCGACGTTGGCCTCCTTGAGGAAGCGGATGGCGCTCCTCACCGCGTCCTCGTCGCAGGCCTGGTAGCTGCCCAGCGGCATGTCGCCGACGACGAACGTGTTGGGAGCGCCGCGGCGCACGGCCTCGCTGTGGACGATGCACTGGTCCATGGTCACGGGCACCGTGCCCGGGTAGCCGTAGACGCACATCCCGAGCGAGTCGCCGACCAGGATCATGTCGACGCCGGCGGCCTCCTCGAAGGTGGCGGTGGGGTAGTCGTAGGCGGTGAGCCAGGTGATCTTCTGGCCGGAGCGCTTCATCTCGTGCAGGTCGAAGAGACCTTTCTTGGCGGACATGGTGTGCCTCCTGGAAGACGGACGGGGCGGCTCGCGACGGCGGAGCCGATACGGACTCAGACTTCGGTGACGATCGGCCAGCCTTCATCCTGGACGGGTTCGGCCATGATGAGCATGGTCTCGAGGTTCATGACGCCGGGGATGCGGGCGATATCGACCCTGATCAGCTGCCCGAGATGGTCGAGGTCCCGCAGTGCGAGCTCGACCACCATGTCGAATTGCCCGGTGACGTGGTAACAGGCGCGCACGCCGGGCACGGTCTGTATGCCCTTCTCGAACGCCATGATGGAGCGCTCGCTGTGCTCCCGCAGGCGCGCGACCACGAAGGCGCGCACGGTGATCCCCAGCGCGGCGGGATCGATGATGGCGCGATAGCCGCGGATGGCGCCGTTGCGCTCGAGGCGCCGCACGCGGCCGAGCATCGCCGACGGCGACATGTCGAGCGAGCGCGCGAGCGACAGATTCGATTTGCGTCCATCGGCCTGCAGGGCCAGAAGGACGTCACGATCGAGGGAGTCCATGGCTTCCTTCCACCGACGACAAGCGACCGCCCGAGTATTCAGGCAAAAGTTCTTCGCGTCAAGACGAGAAGAGAACATTCTGCAGCTTTTGGCCACCTCTGCGACGCAAAATGTCCGAGGAGGCGGGAGCGCCGCGCTCGCCGTCTCAGCCTAGCCCCAGGCGGGCTCGCAAGGCGGGCAGATGCGCAGGGCGTTCCAGGCGTCGTAAGCCAGGCCCACGGCGGCGCGCTCCTTGTAAGGCAGGGAGTACCGGCCCGGGATGGAGCGCCGGACCGCGTCGGCGCAGCCCTCGGCCAGGATCCGGGCCGACTCCTCGTCGGCCGGGCGCCCTTCGAGGAGGCCCTCGAGGACCGCGTCCCTGAAGGCCGTCTCGCCGACCGCGCCGAGGCCGACGCGCACCTCGCTCAGCACCTCGGCGACGGGGTCGAAACGGACGACGAGCGCCATGCTGAGGCGCGCGACCGAGACCGCGGTGCGCCACCCGATCTTGGCGAACGCCGAGCGATGCTCGTTGCCGAGGGCGGCGAACGCGAACTCGACGATCGCCTCGCCGTCGGTCAGAGCGGTCCGGCCCGAGCCGAGAAGGACGTCGCGGAGCGGCCGGGTCGCGCGGTGCCCTGAGCCGTCGAGGGTCGTCACCTCGGCGCTCAAGGCAACGAGAGCGGTCGCGCCGTCGGCGCACGGCGAAGCGTTGGCGACGTTGCCGCCGATGGTGGCGACGTTGCGGATCTGGGCGGAGCCGACCTGTGATGCCGCCCGCTCCAGGCAGAAGGCGTGTTCGTGCACCAGCGGGTCAGCCTGAAGCTCGGTGAAGGTGGTCATCGCGCCGACGCGCAGCATGTCGCCGTCGTGGCGTACGTACGACAGCGCGGGCATGTGCGAGAGGTCGATGAGCAGGTCCGTCTGCCGCCCCGGGCGCCGGATGTCGTTCACGAGGTCGGTGCCGCCGGCGAGCAGCCGGGTCATTGGAGTCGCTCGCGCGAGCGCTGCGACCAGCTCGTCGGTGGTGGCAGGCGCGACTACGTCCGTGGTGGACACGTCACTCGCCTCCTTCGTCGAGCTTCGCCGGCGCAAGGCCGGGCACCGCAAGGTCGGCGAGGAGTTCTTCCTTCTCCGACGGCACTTCCATGGCCACGGTCTCCTGGCCGCTGGCCGCCCGGACCGCGGCCACGATGTTCTTGTAGCCCGTGCAGCGGCAGAGGTTCCCTGCCAGCGCCGTGCGGATGTCCTGGTCAGAGGGCAGCGGGTTCGCCATCAGCAGCGCCTTGGCCGACATGAGCATGCCCGGCGTGCAGAAGCCGCACTGCACGGCTCCCTGCTCGACGAACTTCTGCTGCAGCGTGTCGAGCTCGCCGGAGGCCGCGAGGCCTTCCACCGTGAGCACTTCCTTGCCGAGCGCCTGCACGGCGAGCATGACGCACGAGTTGACGGCCTTGCCGTCCACGATGACCGTGCAGGCGCCGCACTCCCCTTCGCCGCATCCCTCCTTGGTCCCGCTGAGGCCCATCTGGTCGCGCAGGACGTCGATGAGCCGCGCCGTGGGGCGGGCGCTGACCTCCCAGACGGTGCCGTTGACCGTGAGGAGCAGCTCCATCAGGCACCCCCGCCTGCGCTCGCGGCGAGCGCCGCGATGATGCGGTCGGGGATGAGCGGCAGGTCCGAGAGCTCCGTGCCGAGCGCGTTGTTGACGGCATTGACCACGGCCGCCGCCGTGGGGACCATGGCGATCTCGCCGACGCTCTTGGCGCCGAAGGGCCCGTGGTCGCCTTCGTGCTCCACGAGGAGCACGTCGATGTCGGGCATGTCGGGCGCGTTGACCATGTGGTAGTTCTTGAACCCGTCGACGCCGCTGCGGCCGGCCTCGTCGACGTCCACGTGCTCGTAGAGCGCGTAGCCGATCCCCATCTGCACGGCCCCCTGGAACTGCGCCTTGACCATGCCGCGGTTGATGGCGCGGCCGACGTCACCGACGGCGAGGAAGTCGGTGACCGCCGTGAGGCCGGTGGCGCAATCCACCTCGACCTCCGCGAACTGCACCGAGTACGACCCTGGGTTGGAGGTCGCGTAGTACGTGACCGCCGCCCGGATCGCGGGCAGGTGCTTCATGTCGCCGAAGCGGGCGATGTCGCGGAACGCGACGCTGCGCGCCTCAGCGCCCGCGACGTACACCACGCCCTCGCGGGCCACCAGCTCCTCGACAGGAGCCTGAAGCACGTCGGCCGCGGCGGCGAGGATGGCGCTCTTCAGCTTCTTCGCCGTGACTTCGGCGCACGCGCCCGCCACGTAGGTCATGCGGCTCCCGAAGGTCCCGTAGTCGAAGGGCGTCGTCGAGGTATCGGCCTCGCCGGCGGCGATGAGATCGGGGTGCACGCCGAGCACCTCCGCGACGATGATCTTCATGGTGGTGACGACGCCGCAGCCGACCTCATGGAGACTCGCGCTGAGTTCGAACGTGCCGTCCTCGTTCATTTTGAGCGCCATGTTGCTGGCTTCGGGGAAATGGCCGAACATCCCGTTCTTGTGGGCGCCGCAGGCCACGCCGACGCCGCGGCGGTACCGGCCCTTGCCGCGCGCGCGCGCGCGCCGCGCGGTCCAGTCGAAGGCGACGGCGCCGCGCTCGAGGCATTCGACCACCCGGGCGTCACCCAGGGACATGTCGGTGACCGGGTCGATGTCGAAGGGCTGGATCAGGTTCTTGAGGCGCAGATCGACGGGGTCGAGGCGCAGGCGCCTGGCGACCTTGTCGAGGTGGATCTCTACGGCGGTGATCATCTCCGGTGCGCCCCAGCCGCGCGCCGCGCCGGCCACCGGCGTGTTGGTGTACACCACCTGGCAGCGGTGGTCGTAGTGCGGCAAGCGGTACAGCCTGGTCACCTTCTCGCACATGTGATCGGCGTAGTCGGGCGTGCTGGCGGCGTACCCTCCGGAGTCGAGCGTCGTCGCCGCCTCGAAGTCGAGCAGGCGGCCGTCCGCGGCGCACGCCGTGCGGATCGTGGTCTCCGTGGCCGGACGGACCATGGTCGCGCGGATGCACTCCTCGCGGTCGAACAGGAGCTTGACGGCGCGCCTCGTCTCGTGCGCGAGGAAGGCCGTCACCGGCTCGAGGATGAACTCCGTCTTGCCACCGAACGAGCCGCCCATCGGCACCTTGATGACGCGCAGGCGGTGGTACTCAAGCCCCAGAAGCTCGGCGATCACCGTCCGGACTCCGTAGACACCCTGGCTCGTGGTCCACACGGTGAGCCCGCCGGTGCTGTGCCCCTGCGCCACGCAGACGTGAGGCTCGAGCGCGGCGTGGTGGACGCGAGGCGTGCCGGTAGTGCTCGACACGAGCACGCCGCCGGAGGTGTCCACGCGCTCCCCGCTCTCGATGTGGTGCTCGTAGAGGAGGTTGCCGTCGGCGTGGATCGGGACGTCCGCGCGCTCCAGCGCCTGCTCGGTCGTGAGCAGAGCCGGCAACTCCTCGTAGTCGACCTCGATCAACGCGACGGCGGCCTCGGCGATGGCCTGGCTGGTGGCCACCACGGCGGCCACGCGGTCGCCCACGAAGCGCACGTGCTCGCTGAAGAGCGTCTCGTCGATCGCGCACTCCTGCCCCGGGTAGATGCGGGCGCGGCAGTACGTGTCCGCCGGCGAGTTCAGATGCGAGAACACCCTGATGACGCCGGGGAGAGCTTCCGCGCGCGACGAGTCGACGCTCCTGACCATGCCGTGCGCGATCGGGCTCAGCAGCAGCTTGGCGTGGAGCATCCCGGGGAAGTTCAGATCGCTCCCGTAGACCAGTTCGCCGGTGACCTTCTGGGCCACGTCGTGGACCGGGTAGCTCTTGCCCACGTACCGCAGGTCTTCAGTCAATTCGGGCGTCTCCTCACGACGGTCAGATCAGGCTTCCCGGCGGCCGCTCCTGTGGCGGCGTCTCGTCGAACCAGCGGCGGAACTCTTCGCGCAGCGTCAGCGCGGTGGGGGCGGCGCAGGCGCCGCCCTCCGACGTGCAGAGCAGGGACGGCGGGAGCGCGCGGCCGACGGCGTCGGCCACGTCGATCGCCTCGTGCAACGGTAGCACGGCGGCGTGCCCGGCGAGAGCCAGGTCGGCGAAGACGTGCGCCATGCAGGTCGCGGCGAGCACGCGGCTGCGGCAAGGCTGGCAGGAGCCGCCGGGCATGGGATCGCACGGCATGCCGGTGAAAGCCTGCAGCGTCAGCGACGCCGCGTCCTCGACCTGCTGCGGGTCGGCGCCGGCCATCTCGGCGATGCCGGCGGCGGACATGGCGCCGCACATGCCGGCCTCGCCGGTGCAGCCGAGGATCTCGCCCGTCGGCTCGGTGCGCGAGAACGCGATGGCGCCCACGCCTCCGGCGACGAAGAGGCCGCGCAGCAGGTCTTCGTCGCTCAACCCGTGGGCGTCGCGGACGGCACTGAGGGCGGCGTAGACGTAGCCTCCGCCGCTGCCCATCGGCCCGGGCACCGTCTCGACGCCGGGGATGCCGGCGCCGGCGCCGTAGGCCCAGCGGATGGTCTGCGCCGTGAGGTCGCCGGTGACGCGGCGCGGCGAAGCCTGATGCCGCGCCCAGCGGCCGGTGAAGTCCGGCTTGAACGGGCTCGTCGGCACGGTGACGCCGTCCTCGTAGGCGGCGCGCGTCTGCCGGTCCATCAGCGCGGCCAGCATCTTCATGCGGTCGATCACCCGGGCGCACGGCCAGCCGGAGGCGTCCACCTCGTACTGGACGGCGGCCTCCCAGAGCCCGAGGCCGCGCTCCGCTGCGACCTCGCGCCAGCGCGTCATGGTGTCGAAGAGCTGCGGCTTGCGGTCGGGCCCGCTGATCACTGGGAGGACCGGCGGCAGCACTGCGATGCGGCCGCCGGTGGCAGCCCCGGCGAGCGCCCGGCGCAGCGCCTCGAGGTCCGGCTCGACGGCCAGTTTGAACACGTGCATCCTGCCGCGGCCCTCAGCGTCGGCGCGACGCGCCTCGAGCGGCTCGGGCATCTCCCGGCGCAGCAGGTCGAGAGCCTCGGCGTCAAGTCTCCCCGCCGGGTCGTAGACCAGCAGCAGGTAGGTGTCGCCGATGTCGCGTAGCGGGAACCCGTCCACGAGGACCGACTCCACCATGCCGCCGCCGGTAGAGGCCCCCACGAACTCGATCATGAGGCCGCTGCGCCCGGTGAGCACGAACTTCACGGCGTTGGGGTGGTCGCTCTCGGCGAGGTCGATGAACTCGAAGGCGACGGCGGCTCCCGACTCTTCGGCGACCTCGAAGGCGCGGAAGAGGCGCGGGTCGTCGGGGAGCATGCCGAGGGCGCCGGCCACCATGGCGCGGTCCTCGGCCATGATGCCGAAGGTGCCGGCGAAGGAGCCGTCCTTGTCGAGCTGGACGACGACCCTGGCAATCGGCTCTCCAAGCAGATGCCCGGCGAGGTAGCCGAGCCGGCAGGGCCCGGCCATGTGCGAGCTGGAACCCGGCTGCATGACCGGGCCGAAGACGTCGTTGAAGAGCTCCGGGTAGGCGGCGACGGGCACCTGTCAGCCTTCCGCGGAGCTGCCGAAGTGGCGGCCGCCGATGTCGATCCAGGTGCCCAGGCCGCGGTCCGCGGCGGCGTGGTACACCGCGTGCGCCGCCGCCAGATCCTCGACGGCGATGCCGAGCGACTTGAACAACGTGATCTCGTCCGGCGAGGTGCGGGCGCGGGCTTTGCCCGTGAGCACCTCGCCGATCTCGCCGACGATGTGGTCGTCGCCGATGAGCCCCTCGGCCTTGGGGATGAGGAACTCGCCGGCCTCGCCGAGCAGCGACTCGCGCCGGTCGGCGTACAGCGACGCGCGCGCCACGAGGGCCGAGTCCAGCTCCCTCGTCGTGGGCGAGTAGGCGCCGACTGCATTGATGTGCGCGCCGGGGCTCACCCACTCGCCCAGCAGCACCGGCGCGGTGGCCGAGGTCACGGTGCAGATGAGGTCGGCGCCGGCGACGGCCTCTGGCGCCGTCGCCGCTGCCTCGACGGCGAGGCCGGTGAGCCGCGACTCGCGCTCCGCGAACGCCGCGGCGCTCTCCGCCGGCACGCTGAACACGCGCACCCGGCGTACCGGCCGGACGGCCATCATCGCCTGTAGGTGCGTGTGTGCCTGGGTGCCGGCGCCGATGATCGCGAGGTCGCCGGCGTCGGGGCGTGCGAGAAGGTCCGTGGCGAGGCCGCTGACCGCGGCGGTGCGGATGGCGGTGACCGAAGTCGCGTCGACGATCGCGTGCAGCAGGCCGCGCTCGGTGTCGACCGCCATGCCCAGGATGACATGCGCCATACATTCGATCGCGTCTGGAGCCAGGCGGGCAATCATATAGGGGAACTTGCGCAGCGCCTGGGCCACCACCTTCGCCAAGAGGTCATTATAACCCGGAGCAAAGCCCCAGTCCTTCTCAACCCGCTCTTTCAGCCGGGTGCGGGCATCTACGAATTGGGTGGCATCCACTTCCATCACCAGGGTCACCCGGGCGGTGGTGTGGACGCTGGTTGCCATGCGGTCGGCAATGATGGCGCGCACGCCCTTCAGTGGGATGCGTTCGAGTACATCGGGTGCTCCGCTCGCTGCGAGCACTGGCTGGGCCAGGGCAGGCGGCTCGGCTGAGGTGGCGGCTTCGGGCTTCATGGCCCGCTCGACGTCCTCTTTAACGATGATTCCGCCCGGGCCGGATCCGGTGACGGTCTGCAAGTCCAGGCCGGCGGTCTGGGCCACGCGTTGGGCCACGGGGGTAGCCTTGGGCTGGATGGGTTTAACCTCCGGAACCAGCGGCGCCTGCTGCAGATAGGCGATTACGTCCCGCTCGGCGATGCGCATGCCGCTGCCGCCGCTGGGCGTCACCTTGGACAGGTCAACGCCTTTGGCGCCGGCTAACATCTTGGCGCGCGGCGAGACAAACAGCTTGCCCTGTTCAGCCGCCGGGGTATTGGCGGCCGGGCTGCTCGGGCTGGCCTGCACTGCGGCGGGCTGCTCTTCGGGCGCCGGGCTGCCCACGGCCGGCCCGCTCGTGAACTTCTCATCCGCCGCGCCGATCAGGGCCACCACCGTCAGAACCGGCAGTACCTGGCCTTCCTTGAAGGGTCCGATGTGCAGGAAGCCCTTGCCGTTGGCCTCTACCGGAAAGACGGCCTTATCCGTCTCCACTTCCATGATTTCCTGGCCTTGAGTCACTTTGGTGCCATCCGGCACGAGCCATTTGACGAGGGTGACCTCTTCGAC
>Ga0118677_10005859_pt1 | contig 21243 bp, 29 predicted proteins | sample AliMusrvi5mmetaG_FD_86154 | JGI IMG/M metagenome (GOLD analysis project Ga0118677, IMG submission 86154)
CCCACGTGCCATGTGTACGTGACGGTTGGTAACTGAAAGAGGCCAGGAAGATATGGGACAAAAAATCCACCCAACCGGCTTTCGCCTGAGCGTTAGCCGTAACTGGTCCTCACGCTGGTACGCCAGCAACCGTGATTTCGCCGGCATGTTGGCCGAAGACATCAAGGTGCGTGAGTACCTGAAGGCCAAGCTCAAGAACGCGTCGGTTTCGCGCATCTTGATCGAGCGTCCTGCCAAGAACGCACGTATCACCATTTTCTCGGCACGTCCGGGTGTGGTGATCGGCAAGAAGGGCGAAGACATCGAGAACCTCAAGCGCGAACTCGGCAAGATGCTGAATGTGCCCGTCGCAGTGAACATCGAAGAAGTGCGCAAGCCTGAAATCGATGCCAAGCTGATTGCCGACAGCATTACGCAGCAGCTCGAAAAGCGCATCATGTTCCGCCGTGCCATGAAGCGCGCCATGCAAAACGCCATGCGTTTGGGCGCTCTGGGCATCAAGATCATGTCGTCTGGTCGTTTGAACGGCATTGAAATCGCTCGTTGCGAGTGGTATCGCGAAGGTCGCGTGCCACTTCACACCCTGCGTGCCGACATTGACTACGGTACCTCCGAAGCCAGGACCACCTATGGTGTGATCGGCGTCAAGGTCTGGGTTTACAAGGGTGACACGCTGGGTCGTAACGACCTGCCTGCCGCTGTTGAACCCCGCAATGACGAAGAGCGTCGCCCCCGTGGCCCGCGTCGCGATGACCGTGGTGGCGCACGCCCCTCCGGTGACCGTCGCCCGGCCGCTGGTGCGCGTCGTCCTGCCGGTGCCAATGCTGCTCCCGCAGACGGCAGCGACAAGCCCGCAGAAGCACTTGGTGCCAATGCCAACCCATCAGCCGTTAAGCGCGTACGTAAAGCCGCGCCAGCTGCAGCAGCTGACGGTAAAGGAGAATAACCATGTTGCAACCCGCTCGCCGGAAATACCGCAAAGAGCAAAAAGGCCGTAACACCGGTATCGCGACCCGCGGAAGCTCGGTCGCCTTCGGTGACTTCGGTCTCAAATGTACTGACCGCGGCCGTCTGACGGCTCGCCAGATCGAAGCTGCACGTCGTGCAATTTCCCGTCACGTGAAGCGTGGCGGCCGTATCTGGATTCGCGTGTTCCCCGACAAGCCGATCTCCCAAAAGCCTGCTGAAGTGCGTATGGGTAACGGTAAAGGCAATCCCGAGTACTACGTGGCTGAAATTCAGCCCGGAAAAATCGTGTTTGAAATCGTCGGCGTGACCGAAGAGTTGGCCCGTGAAGCGTTCCGTTTGGCTGCTGCCAAGCTGCCTTTGCGTACCACCTTTGTGGCCCGCATGATTGGCCAGTAATCAGGAGATTAAAGAAATGAAAGCTACTGAACTGCGCCAAAAAGACGTTGCTGGTCTGCAAACAGAAGTCAAAGAGCTGCAAAAAGCCCACTTTGGCCTGCGTATGCAAAAAGCCACGCAACAACTCAACAACACCGCTACGCTGCGCATTGCGCGCCGTGATATTGCTCGCGCCAAGACTATTCTTGTCGAGAAGCAAAGCGCTGAAACTGCAACCGCAAAAGCAACGCCTAGCGTTGCGGCCAAATAAGGAGCCCACATGACGGAAGCTAAAAAATCCCTCAAGCGCACCTTGATTGGCAAGGTGGTCAGCGATAAGCGTGCCAAGACAGTCACTGTGCTGATTGAGCGTCGTGTCAAACACGAACTCTACGGCAAGATTGTCGGCAAATCCAGCAAGTACCACGCCCATGACGAAAAGGGCGAGTACAAGATGGGTGACATGATTGAAATCACGGAAAGCCGTCCGATTTCGAAAACCAAGAACTGGGTTGCGACCCGTCTGGTGCAAAAGGCTGCAGCGGTTTAAGTCTTTGGACTTGTCCCCTGCAGGACTTTGATAAACGGCTCACAATTGTGGGCCGTTTTGCTTTGTAGCATTCGTTTTTATAAATAGGAGTTTTCCATGATTCAAGTAGGCGATTCCCTTCCCGCAAGCACACTGATGGAATATTCCGAAGTGGAGGGTGAGGGCTGCAGCATAGGCCCGAATGCAGTCGACGTGGCCAAGGCCTCTGCCGGCAAGACCATCGCCCTGTTCGCATTGCCCGGTGCCTTTACGCCCACCTGCTCGGCCCAACACGTGCCCGGCTACGTGGCCTCGTATGAAGCCTTCATGGCCGCTGGTGTGGACGAGATCTGGTGCATCAGCGTCAACGACGCATTCGTCATGGGAGCCTGGGCGCGCGACCAAAAGACCGGCACCAAGGTGCGCATGCTGGCTGACGGCGATGCTGCCTTTGCCAAGGCCACCGGCCTGACGCTGGACCTGACCGGCAAGGGTCTGGGCCTGCGCAGCAACCGCTATTCCATGCTGGTCAAGGACGGCAAGGTTGTGAGCCTGAACAACGAAGGTCCCGGCAAATTTGAAGTGAGCGACGCTGCCACCCTGCTGGCACAAGCGCAAGGCTGATAATCCACGGTCAGCCGCCACAGACCAGCAGAGCAGTGGCGGCACATTGGGGGTAGATCAAGAAAGGGCATTCCATGGACAGAAGACTGTTTAATTTGACTCCGCTGTTGGCATTGTTCAGCTTGGCAGTCGGTACTCAGGCCCAAGCTCTGACGCTGGATGATCTCTCCAATGCCGATGCAAGCAAGGGCATGAAGGCAGCGCTGGAAAAAGCGGCGCTGTCGGCCGTGGGCCTGCTCGGTGCCAAGGACGGATTCCTGGGCAATGACCGGGTGCGCATTCCCCTGCCGGGTTATCTCAATGATGCGGCCCAGTTGCTGCGCACCTTTGGCCAGGGAGACCGGGTGGATGAGTTGCTTACCGCCATGAACCGGGCCGCCGAGGCTGCAGTGCCGCAGTCCAAGGCGCTGCTGCTGAATGCCGTGAATACCATGTCGGTGAGCGACGCCAAGGCCATACTGAGTGGAGGGAACACCGGGGTGACCGACTACTTTGCCAGCAAGACCCGCCCGGCACTGGCGACCCAATTTCTGCCGGTGGTGACCCAGGCCACCGCCAAGGTGGGCCTGGCCGACAAATACAACCAGGTCGCGGGCAAGGCGTCCGAGCTGGGCTTGGTCAAGAAGGAAGACGCCAACATTCAGCAATACGTCACCGCCAAGACGCTGGACGGGCTGTTCTTCATGATTTCCGAGGAAGAAAAGAAGATCCGCCAAAATCCGCTGGGCTATGGCAGTGCCATCCTGAGCAAGGTATTTGGCGCCCTGAAGTGAGGCAGCGCTTTGCGCCATACCTGTGGGTCTTGCTGTGCACTTTGGCAGCCTGTTCACCCGCGCTGAATTGGCGTGCTGTGCAGTTGGGCCACCTCAGCACCTTGTTGCCCTGCAAACCGGATTCGGCCACCCGTCAGGTTTCCTTGGCGGGCATCAGCCTGGCCATGGAGATGTCGGGTTGTGAGGTGGAGGGTGCGCTGTTTGCCATCAGTCGCATTCAGGCGGCGGATGTGGTGCAGGCACAGGCGCTGATGGCCGAGTTGCGCAAGTCGGGCCTGGCCCAGGTGCAGGCCCGTGCGGTGCATCCGGCTGCCAACAGCGGCGACGCGCAGACCAGTTTTGATGTGTCGGTGGACGGCAAACGCGCGGACGGACAGACCCTGCAGGCGCGCTTCAAGTGGCAGGTGTTCGGGTCGGAGCTGTACCAGATTGCCGCCTATGCCGAACACCTGGGTCCTGAACAGATAGATAGCCTGGTCGGCGAAGCCCGCATCCGATGAGACTGGCCGGGGGCTGAATGGGGGCCTTGTTTTTGCATGAGCGACAATGTGCGTTGTGCCGCACTTTGCGGCGCGCCAAAAAAGCCATAATCAGCGCAACATGGCACTTACATGAACACAGGCATTCTCATCATCGCCCACGCCCCGCTGGCCAGTGCCCTGCGCGCCGGGGTGTTGCACGTGTTTCCAGGTGTGGAGTCAGGCATTCTCGCTCTGGATGTGCCACCCAGCGAAGCCCCCGAGCTCACCCGCGCGCACGCCTTGGAATTGTTGGCCCAACTGGCCACGCCCAGCACCCTGGTGCTGACCGACGTATTTGGCGCCACGCCCTGCAATATCGCGCAAAAAGTGGTGGATGGCGTGCAGTCCAAGCTGGTGGCGGGTGTCAATTTGCCCATGTTGTTGCGCACCGTGAATTACAGCCATGAAGCACTCGACGTACTGGTAGCCCGCGCGTTGGCCGGTGGCACCCAAAGCATCATGCAGGTCGCGGTGACCGCGCCCCAGAATCAGCAGAGAAAAATCAATGATCAACAGCAACACGACCATAGTCAATAAATTGGGCTTGCACGCCCGTGCGTCCGCCAAGCTCACCAAGCTGGCCGGTTCCTTTCCCTGCGAAGTGTGGATGACGCGCGGTGAGCGCCGCGTCAACGCCAAGAGCATTATGGGCGTGATGATGCTGGCCGCAGGGATCGGCAGCGAAGTCCAGTTGGAGACCAGTGGCGAGCGCGAGCAGGAGGCCATGGACGCCTTGCTGGCCTTGATTGCCGACAAATTTGGTGAGGGCGAGTGATGGCCGCAGATCCATTGGATAGGATGGTGAGCGCTGGAGGCGCAGCTTGAGCTTTTCCATTCACGGTCTGGCGGTGTCCCGCGGCGTGGCCATTGGGCGCGCGGTGCTGGTGGCTTCGAGCCGGGTGGATGTGGCCCACTACTTCATCTCAGCGGCTCAGATCCCCTCGGAAATTGATCGGGTGCGCTCGGGGCGCGATGCCGTGGTCGATGAGATACGCCGCCTGCAGGAGAGCATCACCCGCATGGGTCCCAAGGAGGCACCGCATGAACTGGGTGCCTTGCTGGACGTGCATCTGATGCTCTTGCAAGATGTGGAATTGGTCAGCGGCGTGAAGCACTGGATTACCGACCGCCTCTACAACGCGGAGTGGGCGCTGACCACCCAGCTGGAAGTGATTGCGCGCCAATTTGACGAAATGGAAGACGCCTATCTGCGCGAGCGCAAGGCCGATCTGGAACAGATTGTGGAGCGCGTGTTGCGTGCCATGAAGGGCGCTGCCTCACCGATTACGGTGCACACCCAGCGGCATACGCGCAAGCCCTCACAGCAGGACCTGTTGCTGGACGATACGGTGGACGTACCGCTGGTGCTGGTGGCGCATGACCTGTCGCCCGCCGACATGCTGCAGTTCAAGCAAAGCGTGTTTGCCGGCTTTATCACCGATGTCGGCGGTCGCACGTCGCACACCGCCATCGTCGCCCGCAGCATGGATATCCCGGCCGTGGTGGGTGCGCGCACCTGCAGTCAGTTGGTGCGGCAGGACGACTGGGTCATCATCGACGGCGATTCGGGTGTGGTGATTGTCGACCCCTCGCCCATCATCCTGGCGGAATACGGCTTCAAGCAGCGCCAGGGCGAACTCGAGCGCGGCCGCTTGCAACGCCTGCTGCACACCCCGGCGGTCACCATGGACGGTGAAAAAGTGCAGTTGCTGGCGAATATTGAAATGCCCGAAGATGCGGAATCGGCGCTCAAGGCAGGAGCCCTGGGCGTGGGCCTTTTTCGCAGCGAGTTCTTGTTCATGGGCCGCCAAGGCAAGCTGCCGGACGAAGAGGAGCAGTACCAGGCGTACAAGCGCGCGGTCGAAGGCATGAAGGGCCTGCCGGTCACGATACGCACGGTGGATGTGGGGGCCGACAAGCCCCTGGATGATTCCATCCGTGATGATGCCCACCTCAATCCGGCGCTGGGCCTGCGCGCCATCCGCTGGAGTCTGGCCGATCCGGCCATGTTTTTGACCCAGCTGCGCGCCATCCTGCGCGCCGCTACCCATGGACAGGTGCATCTGCTGGTGCCCATGCTGGCCCATGCGCGTGAAATCCGCCAGACCTTGGCGCATATCGACCATGCGCGCGCCATGCTCGACAATCGCGGCGCGGCCTATGGCCCGGTCAAACTGGGCGCCATGATTGAGATACCGGCGGCTGCACTCAGTCTGCCGCTGTTCCTCAAGCATTTTGACTTTCTGTCCATAGGCACCAATGATCTGATCCAGTACACGCTGGCGATCGACCGCGCCGATGAATCGGTTGCGCACTTGTACGATCCGCTGCATCCGGCGGTGTTGCATCTCTTGGCCAATACCATTGCCGCCTGCCGTGCGCAGGGAAAGGATGTCAGCGTCTGTGGCGAAATGGCGGGAGACACCGCTCTGACCCGCTTGTTGCTGGGCCTGGGCCTGCGCAGCTTTTCCATGCACCCGGCACAAATTCTCGCGGTCAAGCAGGAGATCCTGCGCTCGGACGCTGCCAAGCTCGCACCCTGGGCGCAGAAGGTGCTGGAGTCGGAGGATCCGGCCCAACTCATGGTGCGGGCCTAGTTGCTGTCTTAGCTCGTAACCCGCGAGCCCATCACGGCCGCGCCCACAATCATCACGGCCGCGGCCATCAGGCTGGGGCTGGGAACCTCGGAGCGCAGGCCCAGCAGGGCCAGCGTGGACAGCAGCGGCGTCAGGAATGACAAAACGCCGATCTGACGCGGGTCGCCACGTTTGAGTGCCGCGTCCCACAGGTAAAAGGCTGCGCCCAAGGGCCCCAGGCCCATCGCCAGCAGCAGCATCCCATCGGTGGCACTGAGCGTCACCGCAGGTTCCAGCAGCACATGGCAGAGCAGGGACAGCAGGCCTGACACCAGGCCGAACAGCCCAATGGCGGCACTCGGAAAGGCTGGCACACGCCGGCAAAGAAGGGAGTAACTGGCCCAGACAAAGGCCGAGCAAAGTGCCGGAATATAGCCCCAGGCAAAGCCGGTCTGCAGCTCACGCCCGCCCACAATCGCCAGCGCCGCTCCAGTAAAACCAATCAGCGCGGCCGCCACGTGCAAGGCACGCAGCTTCAGGCCGGGCAGGAACAACGGCGCCATCAGCACGATGCCCAAGGGCCACAGGTAGTTCACCAAATTGGCCTGTACCGGCGGTGCGTGGCGCAGCGCGATAAACAGCAGGAAGTGAAAGCCAAACAGGCCGTACACCCCCAGGCCCAGCGTGGTCGGCGGCACCTTCCATCGGGCCAGATTCCAACCCGATAGCGGCAGGCCTATCACGCTGCCCACCAGCAGGCCCAGACCCGTCAGCAGAAAAGGCGGCACATGCTGCAAGGACACGCCCAAAGGCGCCAGCGTCCCCCACAGCACAATGGCGGCCAAGGCCAACAGCGTGGCGCTGCGCTGCTCGGAGGCAACCTTCAATTTGGGCGCTGATCGGTGGAGGGTTTTTGCCAGAGGTTGATGCCGCCTTCCACCGCATGCTGGTCAATGGCGGCCAACTCCGAAGCAGAGAAGCTCAGTTGCTGCATGGCGCCCACCAGCTCTGTAATTTGAGCCGGGTGGCTGGCGCCAATCAGCGCCGAGGTCACACGCGCGTCGCGCAGCACCCAGGCCACGGCCATTTGCGCCAGGCTTTGGCCACGTGCCTGGGCAATCTCGTTGAGTGCACGCACATGCTGCAGGTTTTGCGCGCTCAGGTGGTCGGCAGTGAACGAGCCGCCACCCGGACGGTTGATGCGCGCATCGGCGGGAGTGCCATTGAGGTACTTGTCGGTCAGCAGGCCTTGGGCCAAGGCACTGAAGGCAATGCAGCCCATGCCGGTATCTTCCAATGTATCCAGAAGCTCTTCTTCAATCCAACGGTTGAGCAGGCTGTAGGACGGCTGGTGAATCAGCGCCGGTACGCCCATGCTTTTCAGGATGGCGGCGGCCTCACGTGTCTTGCCGGCCGAGTAGCTGCTGATGCCAACATACAAGGCCTTGCCCTGTTGCACTGCCGTGGCCAGGGCTCCCATGGTTTCCTCCAGCGGGGTATCCGGGTCAAAGCGGTGCGAGTAAAAGATGTCCACATAGTCCAGGCCCATGCGCTTGAGGCTCTGGTCCAGACTGGCGAGCACGTATTTGCGCGAGCCGCCACCCTGGCCATAGGGGCCAGGCCACATGTCCCAACCGGCCTTGCTGGAGATGATCAGCTCATCGCGGTAGGGCTTGAAATCGCGCCGCAGATGCTCACCGAAATTGGTCTCGGCACTACCATAGGGCGGGCCGTAGTTATTGGCCAGATCGAAGTGGTTAATGCCCAGATCAAAAGCCGTGCGCAACATGTCGCGCTGGGTTTGAAACGGCGTGGCATCGCCAAAGTTGTGCCACAGACCCAGGGTGACGGCGGGCAGCTTGAGGCCGCTTTTGCCGCACTGGCGGTAGGGCATGGTGCCGTCGTAGCGTTCGGCTTTTGCTTGGTAATGGGTTTGGTTTTGCATGCTGTGTCTCGTTATTAGTTTTGGTGGAACGCGCAAGAAGTCACGCTCCGAATGGAGTCTAGTTTTTTGCCGACTGTGCTGCGGCCACACCGGCGCGCAGGCCTAGGAGGTAACTGTCGGCGCCAAAGCCGCAGATCTGGCCGCGCACAATTTCCGCAAACACCGACACATGGCGGAACGCCTCGCGCGCATGGATGTTGGACATATGCACCTCCACAATCGGGCAGCTCAGTATGGCCAGCGCGTCGCGTATTCCATAGCTGTAATGGGTCCAGGCACCGGCGTTGATCAGCACCGCATCCACCTGCTCGGCAAAGGCCTGGTGGATACGCTGGCACATTTCGCCCTCGATATTGGTCTGGAAGCATTCCACTTCCGTGCCCAGCTCCCGGCCGAGTGCGGCCAGATTGCGGTTGATTTCGTCCAGCGTGACCGTGCCGTATTGCTTGGGATCGCGCTTGCCAAACATGTTCAGATTGACGCCGTTCAATACCAAAACCTTCATCTTCAAACTCCTGTGGTGGTGGACGCAGAACTCGCTGCGGAATGCGCTTGCTGATCAGCGTGGTAGCTGCTGCGCACCATGGCGCCGACGGCGGCGTGCTTGAAGCCCATCTTAAGTGCCTCGGCCTCGAACATCTTGAAGACGTCGGGGTGAACATAGCGGCGCACCGGCAGGTGGCTGGTGGAGGGCGCCAGGTACTGGCCAATGGTCAGCATCTCCACGTTGTGGGCGCGCATGTCGCGCATGACCTCCAGAATTTCCTCGTCGGTCTCGCCCAGGCCGACCATCAGGCCGCTCTTGGTGGTGACGTCGGGGAACAGCGCCTTGAATTTTTTCAGCAGGTTAAGCGAGAACTGGTAGTCGGAGCCGGGCCTGGCTTCCTTGTACAAACGCGGAATGGTTTCCAGGTTGTGGTTCATCACGTCCGGCGGTGCCGCCTTCAGGATCTCCAGCGCGCGATCATCGCGGCCGCGGAAGTCGGGCACCAGCACCTCGATCTGGGTCTTGGGCGAGAGTTCGCGCGTCTTGCTAATGCACTCCACAAAATGGCCAGCACCGCCATCGCGCAAATCGTCGCGGTCCACGCTGGTGATCACCACATAGCCAAGCTTGAGCTGAGCTATGGTCTTGGCCAGGTTGCCTGGCTCGTCCACATCCAGTGGGTCGGGGCGACCATGGCCCACATCGCAGAACGGGCAACGGCGGGTGCACTTGTCGCCCATGATCATGAAGGTGGCAGTGCCCTTGCCAAAGCATTCGCCGATGTTGGGGCAACTGGCTTCTTCACAGACGGTCACCAACTTGTTGGCGCGCAGCACGTCCTTGATTTCGTAAAAGCGCGTAGAGGGCGAACCCGCCTTGACGCGAATCCACTCGGGCTTCTTCAGCACCTCACCGGACTGCACCTTGATCGGAATGCGCGACAGCTTGGCAGCAGCCTTTTGCTTGGCCAGGGGGTTGTAATCTTCTGTGCTCTGCACGTCCCGCACGGTCGGGTTAGAGGTTTCTTGGCTGTGGCTCATGGTGTGTGGGCAGGTGGTAGTACGTTGTCGCGTTAGGGCGCGAGATAGGTGGCAAGTTTGTGGCTCAAAACGTCAGCGGCATCCTGCCAACTGACCTGGTAACCGATTGTAGAAAGGTCGACGGTTTTCAAGGCCACATAGCCACAAGGGTTGATGCGCTCAAAGGGCTCCAAATCCATGGCCACATTGAGTGCCAGGCCGTGGTAAGTGCAGTTGCGGCTGACCTTGATGCCCAGTGCGGCGATCTTTCCCAGGCCGGTGAAGTCCGGATCAGGTAACGGTGCTGCGGCTTCCTGCTTGCGCGGCCGATTCTCCAACGGCGCGTGACCGGCAGGGTCATCCAGTCGCACGTAAATACCCGGCGCACCGGCTACCCGGTGACCGGTCACGCCGAAATGCATCAGGGTGCGGATCAGCGCTTCTTCAATGCGGAACACATATTCCTTGACGAAGTAAGCTGCGCGTTTGAGGTCGATCAGCGGGTAGGCCACCACCTGGCCCGGGCCGTGGTAGGTCACCTGGCCGCCGCGGTTGGTTTGCACCACGGGAATGTTGGCTGGGTTGAAGATGTGCTCGGGCTTGCCGGCCAGGCCCTGTGTATAGACCGGAGGATGCTCACAGATCCAGAGCTGGTCGGCGGCGGGCGCATCCGCGTCCAGGTTTCTTTGTTCGTTAAAGGCCTGCATGGCGGCATAGGTCGGCAGGTACTCCACGCGACCCAGATGGGATGTCAGCATGCTCACCGCCTTACAGCACGACCTTGACCATCGGGTGGGTGCTGAGCGTGCGGTACAACTCGTCGAGTTGCTCGCGGCTGGTGGCGTTCACGGTAATGGTCACACCCAAATATTTTCCACCCTTGCTCTCGCGCAGCTCAATGGTGCTGGCGTCAAAGGCCGGGTCGAACTGCTTTGTGATCAGGGTGACGGCATGCACCAGACCGTCGACCTTGGTGCCCATCACCTTGATGGGAAACTTGCAGGGGTACTCAATCAGGGATTCGGTGCGGGCAGCTCCGGTTGGGGGCGCAGGGGGTTCGGATGTGGCCATAGGTGCTCTGTAATGAATGCAAATTATGCAGCCGTAGCAGTAACGCTGCGGCCATCACCGATTTGTAAAGGCTTTGTAATGAAGCGCTGCGTTTCTACGTATAATCGTTGGCTGTGCACAAAATCGGCAGTCACTCTGTAACCTGGGCGTAATCTGACATGGTCACAATCGCACCGGATACGAAAGCAGAAGAGGATGAAGTCTCGGACTTCACTCCGCTGACGGCTGCAGAGGCCAGGGCGCTGCGCGAAAAGAATCCCTCCATTTCTCCCTGGTGGGTGGTGGCGGGTCAGCTGGCGGTTGGAGTCCTGGTGGCCTTGATTGCCTGGGCTGTGACAGGTAGCCAGACGGTGGGTTTGTCGGCGGCATGCGGTGCACTGGCGGTGATTATTCCCGCCGCACTGTTTGCCAGGGGTGTGACGGGAAAGTTTGCCTCGGTCAATGCGGGTTCCGCAGTGATGAGCTTCTTCCTCTGGGAGTTGGTCAAGATCTTGGTGACGGTGGGCATTCTGTTGGCTGCCCAGCGTCTGGTAATTGGATTGAGTTGGCCGGCTATGCTGGTTGGCTTGGTGGTGACGATAAAGGTGTACTGGGTCGCATTGGCTTTCAAACGAAAGCCCAGGCCAGTATGAATATGAAACGCTTAACGGCAAAAGTAACTGATACGGGTAACTGATGGCTGCTGAAGAAAACGTTGCGGAACATGTGCTCACGGCTGGCGAGTACATTGGCCACCATCTGACGCATTTGCGTACGGGGCACCAGTCCGGTGTCATCGATTTTTCCGTATTCAATCTGGATTCGATCTTCTGGTCGGTTCTGTTGGGTGTGGTGGGCATGTTTGTGATGTGGCGCGTGGCGCGCAGCGTCACAGCCGGTGTGCCAGGACGCATGCAGGCTGCCGTTGAAATCCTGCTGGAGATGGTCGACACACAAGCCAAGGGCATTGTGCACAACGCGCAGTCCCGCAAGTTTGTCGGCCCTCTGGCCTTGACGGTGTTTGTCTGGGTGTTCTTGATGAACTCCATGGACTTCTTGCCGGTCGATCTGTTTCACATGGTTCTGGAAACCACCGGTCTTGACCAGAGCATCCCTTACTTCCGCGTGGTTCCCACGGCCGACCTGTCGATGACCCTGGGCATGTCTTGCTCGGTGCTGCTGGTCTGCCTGTACTACAACATCAAGATCAAAGGCATGGGTGGTTGGGCGCACGAGATGGTGACCGCACCATTCGGCACCAGCAAGAACCCCGTGTTTGCCCTGATTCTGGGCGTGCTGAACCTCGGCATGCAACTGATTGAATTCACCGCCAAGACCGTATCCCACGGCATGCGGTTGTTCGGAAATATGTACGCTGGCGAGCTGGTGTTCATGTTGATCGCACTCATGGGTGCGGTTGGTTTCGGGTCGGCTACAGGCATCGCCTTGTGGTTTGGTCATGTGGTTGCGGGTACCGGTTGGGCGATCTTTCACATTCTGATTGTTGCTTTGCAGGCCTTCATTTTCATGATGCTGACCTTGGTGTATGTGGGGCAGGCCCACGACCACCACTAAGTTTGTCGGTTCTTTTTCTTTCTTGTTTTCTCGTTAACTTAAATCCATAGGAGCTCTTAAATGGAACACGTTCTTGGTTTCGTCGCATTGGCCGCTGGCCTGATCATTGGCCTGGGTGCTGTTGGTGCCTGTATCGGTATTGGCATCATGGGTAGCAAATACCTGGAATCTGCAGCACGTCAGCCTGAGCTGATGAATGAACTGCAAACCAAGATGTTCTTGCTGGCCGGTCTGATTGACGCTGCGTTCCTGATTGGCGTTGGTATCGCCATGATGTTCGCCTTCGCCAACCCCTTCGTGCTGAAGTAAGCCCTTTCGCCTTTCCCAACTTAGAGAGGTGTTGTTGTGAGTATTAACGCAACATTCTTCGCGCAAGTGGCGGTGTTCTTCATATTGGTGATGTTCACGATGAAATTCGTGTGGCCACCGATTGCCAAGGCACTCGACGAACGCGCGCAGAAAATCGCAGACGGCCTGGCCGCTGCCGACAAGGCCAAAGCAGAGTTGACCAACGCTAACAAGCGCGTGGAAGACGAGCTTGCCAAATCGCGCAACGAGACCGCAGGTCGCCTGGCTGACGCGGAACGCCGTGCGCAAGCCATCGTTGAAGAAGCCAAGGGCAAAGCAACCGAAGAGGGCAACAAGATCATTGCTGCCGCCAAGGTTGAAGCCGAACAGCAAACCGTCAAGGCCCGTGAAACACTGCGTGAGCAAGTGGCTGCACTGGCTGTCAAGGGTGCCGAGCAGATTCTCCGCAAGGAAGTCAATGCCGGTGTCCATGCGGATTTGCTGGGCCGTTTGAAGACCGAGCTGTAAGAGGACACCATGGCTGAACTCGCCACTATTGCAAGGCCCTATGCCGAAGCCCTTTACAAGGCTTCCGCGGGCGACTTGGCTGCGGTAAGCGCCTGGCTCGACGAGTTGGCTGCAATTGCCGGCAACGCACAGTTGCTGCAATTTGCAGACAGCCCCGTCGTGACCTCGGCTCAGGTCTTTGATCTGATCACGGGTGTGGCCAAGTCGGTTCTTGGCGATCACGCCAAGAACTTCTTGCGCCTCGTGATTGAGAACTGTCGCTTGGGTGCTTTGCCTGAAATTGCCACGCAGTTCCGGGCCTTGAAAAATGCCCAGAGCGGATCTTCGGATGCAGTGGTCTACAGTGCCTTCCCGATTGACGCGGCAGCATTGGCGGACGTGGCGGCAACGCTGGAAAAGCGTTTCGCCCGCAAGCTCAATGTCTCTGTTGAGTTGCAGCCTGAGCTGATCGGCGGCATTCGTGTCGTGGTGGGTGACGAGGTTCTTGATACATCTGTCAAGGCACGTCTGGAACAAATGAAAGTGGCTTTGACAGCGTAAGGCCCGTGCCACCGCTGCAGCCCTAACTAAAGAAAGAAGGAAAGAGTCATGCAACTCAATCCCGCAGAAATCTCTGAATTGATCAAGAGCCGTATTGAAGGACTGTCTGGCAAAGCCGACATCCGCAATCAGGGCACCGTGGTGTCGGTGACCGACGGTATCTGCCGCATTCACGGTCTGTCTGACGTGATGCAGGGCGAAATGCTGGAATTCCCGGCTGGCAGCGATGGCTTGCCAACCTACGGACTGGCACTGAATCTTGAGCGTGACTCTGTTGGTTCCGTGATTCTGGGCGAATACGAACACATCTCCGAAGGCGACATCGTCAAGTGCACGGGTCGTATTCTGGAAGTGCCCGTGGGTCCCGAACTCAAGGGCCGCGTGGTCAATGCGCTGGGCCAGCCGATCGACGGCAAGGGTCCTATCAATGCCAAGATGACCGACGTGATCGAAAAGGTCGCGCCTGGTGTGATCGCTCGCGAATCCGTTAGCCAGCCCATGCAGACCGGCCTGAAGTCGATTGACTCCATGGTTCCCGTTGGCCGCGGTCAGCGCGAACTGATCATTGGTGACCGCCAGACCGGCAAGACAGCCGTTGCCATCGACGCGATCATCAACCAGAAGGGTCAGAACATGACCTGCGTCTACGTTGCGATCGGCCAGAAGGCTTCTTCGGTCAAGAACGTGGTGCGCGCGCTGGAACAAGCCGGCGCCATGGAATACACCATCGTGGTGGCCGCTACGGCTTCTGAATCGGCTGCCATGCAGTTCGTGTCAGCCTACTCCGGCTGCACCATGGGCGAATACTTCCGCGATCGCGGTGAAGACGCGCTGATTGTGTATGACGATCTGTCCAAGCAAGCCGTTGCATACCGTCAGGTATCGCTGCTGTTGCGCCGTCCTCCAGGCCGCGAAGCCTACCCCGGCGACGTGTTCTATCTCCACAGCCGCTTGCTGGAACGCGCCGCTCGCGTGAACGCCAAGTACGTGGAAGACTTCACCAAGGGCGAAGTGAAGGGCAAGACCGGTTCTTTGACCGCTCTGCCTATCATTGAAACCCAAGCCGGTGACGTGTCTGCCTTCGTGCCGACCAACGTGATCTCGATTACCGACGGCCAGATCTTCTTGGAAACCAGCCTGTTCAATGCCGGTATCCGCCCTGCGATTAACGCCGGTATCTCGGTGTCTCGCGTCGGTGGTGCTGCTCAGACCAACTGGATCAAGGGTCTCTCCGGTGGTATCCGTACCGACTTGGCCCAGTACCGTGAATTGGCTGCGTTCGCGCAGTTCGCCTCCGATCTGGACGAGTCCACCCGCAAGCAGTTGGACCGCGGTGCCCGCGTGACCGAATTGCTCAAGCAAGGCCAGTACCAACCTCTGCCCATCAGCCTGATGGGTGTGACCCTGTTCGCAGTGAACATGGGTGCCATGGACGACATCGAAGTCAAGAAGGTTCTGGCATTCGAGCACGGCCTGCATGGCTACCTGAAGGACAAGCACGCCGAGCTGCTGGCCTCCATCGAGAAGAACGGTGCCAAGTGGGATGCCAAGCCAGCCAAGGCAGATGACAGCGATGCCAAGAAGGCCTTGAAGAAGATTTGTGCCGACGCAGAGACCGAACTCAAAGCCGCTGTCGCTGCGTTCAAGAAATCGTTCGCGTAAATCCATAACCCAAGGAGCCATCAATGGCAGCAGGCAAGGAAATACGCGGCAAGATCAAATCGGTGGAAAACACCAAGAAGATCACCAAAGCCATGGAAATGGTCGCCGCATCCAAAATGCGCAAGGCGCAGGAGCGGATGCGTGCGGCCAGGCCTTACAGCGAAAAGATCCGCAACATTGCGAGCAACCTCGGTAAAGCCAATCCCGAGTACACGCATGCATTCATGCAGGCCAACGAGGCGAAAGCGACTGGTTTCATCGTCGTCACCACAGACAAGGGTTTGTGCGGCGGTATGAACACCAACGTGCTGCGCATCGTGACCGGCAAGCTGCGTGACTTGCAGACTGCTGGTGACACGGCGCAGGCCGTCGCCATCGGCAACAAGGGTCTGGGTTTTCTGAACCGTGTCGGCGCCAAGGTGGTGGCACATGCAACCCAGCTCGGCGATACACCGCATCTGGATAAGCTGATCGGCCCCGTCAAGGTGCTGCTCGATGCCTATGCCAAGGGTGAGCTCAAGGCGGTCTATCTTTGCTACACCAAGTTCATCAATACGATGAAGCAGGAACCTGTGGTGCAGCAATTGCTGCCCCTGTCTGCTTCCGAGATGGATGAGCAGGCCAAGGCAAGTGGTGCGCATGGCTGGGACTACATCTACGAACCGGACGCGCAGTCCGTGATCGACGATTTGCTGACACGTTATGTGGAAGCGCTGGTGTACCAGGCAGTGGCCGAGAACATGGCCTCCGAGCAGTCTGCACGGATGGTTGCCATGAAGTCTGCCACTGACAACGCCGGTAGCGTGATCGGGGAACTTAAGCTGGTCTACAACAAGACCCGCCAGGCCGCGATTACCAAAGAGTTGTCCGAAATCGTTGCGGGTGCTGCCGCGGTCTAAGCCGCAGCGTTCGTCCACTTTGTTATAGATTTAAATTTTTGGAGCAAACAATGGCTCAAGCTAACGCCCTGACTCAGGGAAAGATTGTTCAGTGTATCGGCGCGGTGGTCGACGTTGAGTTTCCCCGTGACAAGATGCCCGGCATTTATGACGCGCTGAAGATGGAAGGTTCCACCCTGACGCTGGAAGTTCAGCAGCAGCTCGGCGACGGCATCGTCCGTACCATTGCTCTGGGTTCTTCTGACGGCCTGCGCCGCGGCATGATGGTGACCAACACCGAAAAGCCGATCCTGGTGCCCGTGGGTCAAGCCACTCTGGGCCGCATCATGGACGTGCTCGGCGCGCCCATCGACGAGCGTGGCCCAGTGGACGCTTCGCTGCATATGTCGATTCACCGCAAGGCCCCAACCTACGACGAACTGAGCCCTTCCCAAGAACTGCTGGAAACCGGCATCAAGGTGATTGACCTGGTTTGCCCGTTCGCCAAGGGCGGTAAGGTCGGTCTGTTCGGTGGTGCCGGTGTCGGCAAGACCGTGAACATGATGGAACTGATCAACAACATCGCCAAGGCACACAGCGGCTTGTCCGTGTTTGCCGGTGTGGGTGAACGTACCCGTGAAGGCAATGACTTCTATCACGAAATGGCCGACTCCGGCGTTGTGAATCTGGAAGACCTGCCCAAGTCCAAAGTGGCCATGGTGTACGGTCAGATGAACGAACCCCCGGGCAACCGTCTGCGCGTGGCTTTGACCGGTCTGACGATCGCCGAATCCTTCCGTGACGAAGGCCGTGACGTGTTGTTCTTCGTGGACAATATCTATCGCTACACCTTGGCCGGTACCGAAGTGTCCGCCCTGCTGGGTCGTATGCCTTCCGCCGTGGGCTACCAGCCTACACTGGCTGAAGAAATGGGCCGTCTGCAAGAGCGTATTACCTCCACCAAGGTTGGCTCCATCACTTCCATCCAGGCCGTTTACGTTCCTGCCGATGACTTGACCGATCCGTCCCCCGCCACCACCTTCGCCCACTTGGATTCCACCGTGGTGCTGTCGCGTGATATCGCTTCCTTGGGTATCTACCCTGCCGTGGATCCACTGGACTCCACCAGCCGTCAGCTTGACCCCAATGTGGTCGGTGAAGACCACTACAACGTGGCCCGCGCCGTGCAAGGTACGCTGCAGCGCTACAAGGAACTGCGCGACATCATCGCCATTCTGGGTATGGACGAACTGGCTCCCGAAGACAAGTTGTCGGTGGCCCGTGCACGTAAGATCCAACGTTTTCTGTCGCAACCGTTCCACGTGGCTGAAGTGTTTACCGGTTCCCCCGGCAAGTACGTCACCCTGGCTGAAACCATCCGTGGTTTTAAGATGATTGTGGCCGGCGAGTGCGATCACCTGCCAGAACAAGCGTTCTACATGGTCGGTACCATCGACGAAGCGTTCGAAAAAGCCAAGAAGGTCTAAGCCATGAACACCATCCACGTTGATGTGGTCAGTGCAGAAGAGTCCATCTTCTCCGGCGAAGCGCGCTTTGTCGCGTTGCCCGGTGAAGCTGGCGAGTTGGGGATCTATCCCCGCCACACTCCGCTGATCACGCGCATCAAGCCTGGCTCGGTGCGCATTGAAAAGGCCGATGGCAGTGAAGAGTTCATCTTCGTGGCCGGTGGCATTCTCGAAGTGCAGCCCCACTGTGTGACCGTGTTGTCTGACACGGCGATCCGCGGCAAGGACCTGGACGATGAGAAAGCCAATGCAGCAAAGACTGCCGCTGAAGAAGCGATCAAGAACGCCAAGAGCGATATCGACCTAGCCAAGGCCAGCGCCGAACTCTCGGTGATGGTGGCCCAGATTGCCGCCTTGCGCAAATACCGCCTGAAGAAGTAACGCCGCTTCCAGACGAGAAAACAAACCGCCTTCGGGCGGTTTTGTTTTTTGCGCTGCACAAAGGCGGTACATATTGGAAAATCAAGACTATGGCAAGAACCAAATCCAAATTGCAGGCGGCGGCACTGGGCGGCACACCCGACGACGTGGAGGCAGCCTTTTACGAGGCGCTGCGCGTTGGCGATCTTGAAAAACTGATGGCCTGTTGGTCCGATGATGACGACATCGCCTGCGTCCATCCGGGTAGCTCGCGCCTCATCGGTGAGGCCTCCATTCGCGCTGCATTTGAAGCCATCTTTAGCAATGGCGCCCAGGTGCCGGTCACACCGGAACACATTCGCCGTGTGGATTCGGTTGCCAGCGCCGTTCACCATGTCTTGGAGCGGGTGGACGTGATGAGCCCCCAGGGGCCCGTCAAGGCCTACGTGTTGGCCACCAATGTGTACCACAAGACCGCGCAGGGCTGGCGCATGGTCGTGCACCATGCCAGCCCAGGAACCGTGGGCGATGCGCAAAATGAGTCGGACGCGCCCAAGGTATTGCATTGACTGCGATCGCCCTGCGGTGAAACAGCCCTTGGGATACATTGCACCGGCGTGGCTGCCGGGCGGCCATTTGCAAACCGTCTGGCCGGCGCTGTGGGGCCGCAAGGCCTTGGCTGATAGCGTGCTCTATCGCCGTGAGCGCTGGACCACGCCGGATCAGGACTTTGTGGACGTGGACTGGCTGGACTGCGCGGCGTCCGAAAGCAGCAAGCCCCTGCTGGTTCTGTTTCATGGGCTGGAGGGCAGTTCGCGCAGCCACTATGCGCTGGCCTTTGCGGGTCACGCCCAACGCATGGGATGGTCTTACGCCGTGCCGCATTTTCGGGGCTGCAGTGGCGAGATCAATCTGGCGCCGCGCGCCTACCATTCGGGCGACTTCGCCGAGATCGACTGGATACTCCAGCGTTTTCGGGCGCAGCACCATGGACCCATCGTTGCAGTCGGCGTTTCGCTGGGCGGCAATGCATTGCTGCGCTGGGCCCAGGAGTCAGGTAGCCACGCCTGCCAGACCGTTGACGCCGTGGCCGCTCTCTGCGCGCCGCTGGACCTGGCCGCCGGTGGCCAGGCCCTGGGCCGTGGACTGAACCGCTGGATCTATACGCCCATGTTTTTGCGAACCATGAAGGCCAAGGCCTTGCTGAAACTGCAGCAGCACCCGGGTCTGTTCGACCGAGCGGCGCTGCTGAGTGCGAGCGATCTGTATGCCTTTGACAATGTGTTTACCGCGCCCCTGCACGGTTTCAAAAATACGCAGGACTATTGGGCCCGTGCCTCGGCCAAACCCCAATTGCGCGCTCTGCGTCTGCCCACCCTGTTGTTGCATGCGCGCAATGATCCGTTTGTACCCGCGTGGAGTTTGCCTGAACAGACGGACGCCAGCGCAGAGGTGACACTGTGGCAAACGTCGCAGGGCGGACACCTGGGCTTTGCACAAGGTATGCCGCCGGGCGATTTGAACTATCTTCCTGAGCAGATCGGCGCTTGGCTGGAACGGCATCTGAAATAAAAGGAAACAGCATGGATGACATCGTCAAACAGGCCATGGCCAAATGGCCTAACGTTCCCCACTGCTATGGTTGGTTGGGGCTGGATGCGCGTGGCAACTGGTATATGCGCGACGAGCACAGTCAGGCCCTGGGTGGCTTTGCCAGCGCAATACCAGGCGCCAAGGGCAGCCTGTTGCAACACGAAAAGCTGATCGAATTCATACAGCGCAACTACGCCGTCGACGATGTGGGTCAGTGGTATTTTCAGAACGGACCGCAGCGCGTTTATGTTGAGTTGGAAGCTACACCGTGGGTCTGGCGCGTCTCCGATGATCTGTGCATCACGGCGCACGATGGCACTTTGGTGCAGTGGCAGTGCAGCCTGGTGGACCAACGCGGCTGGCTGTACTGCGAAACCAGCCGGGGCTTTGGTCTGGTCCACACGCAGGATGTGGCCACAGCGTCTGATGCGATAGAGGCGGGGCTGTGGACGCTTGTAGCCATAGACTTATTGCAACTGCCGCAGCGCTATGGCTACATCACCAGTCCGCAGTTACGACAGGAGAAATAAAAAAGCCGGTTCAGTGACCGGCTTTTGGTAAAAACGTTGGAACCTATTTTGCTGGGCTTGCTACGTCAGCAGCGGGAGCCTTCGGTTCTTCAAACTTGCCGCCACCAGCATTAGCCATATAGACAACACCGCGCGCAACTTCCACATCGCTGAGGTCGCCACCGCCCTGTGCTGGCATGGCGTTCTTGCCCTTGAGCGCGGAATGCCACAGGGAGTCAAAGCCGGTCTTGATGCGCGGGCCCCAGGCCGACGCGTCACCAAACTTGGGCGAGCCCAGGGCACCGCTGGCGTGGCAGGCAAAGCACTGTCCCTGATATACCTGTTCGCCGGTCTTGAGCGCGCGATTGGCATCACGAATTTCAACCATGCCCACTTTTTGAATGCGCTCAGCGAGTGCGCGTTCAGCGTCAGCCGCGCCAAGTCCAGGCTTGTTGCCAGAGGTTACGGTCATCACCAGACCAATGATGATGAACACCGGAACAATGAACGAAAACGCCACAGCCATCAGCAACTGTTTCGGATTTTTGATCGGACCGTTATGAGGTTCGTCGTGAACATTGGCTGTGCTGTTGTCGCTCATGGGTTCCTTAGTTGATCTTGGTCATAAGAATGAGGCTGGATTATACCGGTGGGTCGTGCGATTGCGCCTACAATCGTTGATCTAGATCGCGGCTGTAGCTCAGTGGATAGAGTATTGGCCTCCGAAGCCTATCGTCATCCCGGCTTCCTGCGAAAATGTGAATATCGGTCTTTTTTAGAGTTGCGGCTGTAGCTCAGTGGATAGAGTATTGGCCTCCGAAGCCAAGGGTCGTGGGTTCGATCCCCGCCAGCCGCACCACTTTTTGAAACCCAAGCCCCGCGCGGCCTAGCGGCCGATTCGGGTTTGGCTATCATC
>Ga0118677_10005860_pt1 | contig 21242 bp, 12 predicted proteins | sample AliMusrvi5mmetaG_FD_86154 | JGI IMG/M metagenome (GOLD analysis project Ga0118677, IMG submission 86154)
TTCAGGGCCTGGTCAAGGTCTGCTTTTATGTCTTCAACATTTTCAATGCCTACAGAGAACCTGACAAAGTCCGCGGTTACTCCGGTTGCTGTCTGTTCTTCAGGAGTCAGCTGAGAATGTGTAGTAGAAGCAGGATGTATCACCAGGCTCTTCGCATCACCTATGTTCGCAAGATGAGAGAGAAGTTTAACCGAGGATATGAATTTCTTGCCCGCTTCAAGTCCGCCCTTTACACCGAAACCAATAATGCCGCCGAAATTTCCTTTCAGGTATTTTTTGGCATTAGAGTGGCTCGTATGATTTTCAAGCCCGGGATAATTTACCCACGCCACAGCGGGATGCGCCAGAAGCCATTTTGCCAGCTCCAGGGCATTTTTTGAATGCTGTCTTACTCTAAGTCCGAGTGTTTCAATTCCCTGAATTATCTGGAAAGAGTTAAACGGGCTTATGCAAGGGCCGATATCACGGAGCAAACTCACCCTTGCCCTTATAATAAACGCGATATTTCCGGCTCCGGGGAAATTTCCGAATACTTTCCAGAAATTCAACCCGTGATAAGAGGGATCATCTTCCGACAACTGAGGGAACTTTCCGTTGCCCCAAGCAAATTTTCCGGAGTCAACTATTACACCGCCGAGAGAAGTGCCGTGTCCGCCCAGATATTTTGTCGCGGAAAGAACAACAATATCTGCGCCGAATTCTATGGGTTTAATAATACCTACACCCACGGTATTGTCTACAACAAGAGGAATACCCGCTTCGTGCGCGATCTTCGCAAGCGCTTCAAAATCCGGCACATCCAGCTTTGGATTACCTATAGTCTCAAGATAGATAGCTTTTGTCCTGGAAGTAATCGCCTTCTTGAAATCTTCCGGCTTTTTTGAATCAACAAATACAACTTTTCTGCCGAGATTCGCGAAGGTGTAATGGAAGAGCGTGTAAGTTCCGCCATAAAGGTTGTTCGCGGAAATAATCTCATCCCCGACACCTGTTATGCCGAGAAGCGCAAGCGTAATTGCAGATTGACCTGAAGCAACAGCCAGAGCTGCCACTCCGCCTTCAATTGCCGCCACTCTTTTTTCCAGTACATCCGTAGTCGGATTCATTAACCTTGTGTAGATATTCCCGAATTCTTTCAGACCGAACAGATTAGAAGCGTGTTCCGCGCTATTGAAGACATAAGAAGTCGTCTGATAAATCGGAACCGCTCTTGAACCTGTTGTCGGATCCGGAACCTGCCCTGCGTGTAAACCTATTGTATCTAAACCTTGATTTGACATATTTTTTCTCCTTTAGAATTATTTTAAAACGACGCCTGATTAATCAGGCAACTACGGGGTAAAAAGCTTTTAACTGACCCGCATAGCGGACTTTTTGAAGTAAACCTGCATAAATTTGTCTTGTTTCATTTTAAGAACTCCTGAAAGAGCCAGGTAGAAAGGTATCTTTCTCCGGTATCAGGCAGAAGAGCAACAATCAGTTTGTCTTTGCTCTCAGGCCTTCTTGCTATTTCCAGAGCTGCCCAAAGCACCGCGCCGGATGATATTCCTGCAAGAATGCCCTCTTCTTTTGCCAGCAATTTTGCCGTACTGCCCGCGTCTTCATTTTTTACTTTAATATATTCATCTATGACATTTTTATTGAGAACACCCGGGACAAAGTTTGCCCCGATACCCTGGATCTTATGAGGTCCCGCCTTCCCTTCAGAGAGCAGAGGCGAATCAAACGGCTCAACACCGATTATTTTCACCGAAGGTTTTCTTTTCTTTAAAACTTCACCGACGCCGGTAATTGTACCTCCCGTTCCTATTCCGCTTATAAAATAATCAACTTTACCGTCACTATCCTTCCATATTTCTTCGGCAGTCGTCTTTCTGTGCGCTTCAGGATTTGCCGCATTTTCAAACTGCTGCGGGATAAAACTATTTTTGTACTGCTTTCCAAGTTCTTTAGCTTTTTCAACCGCGCCGTTCATTCCTTTGGCTCCTTCAGTAAGTACAATCTCCGCACCAAAGATTCTAAGGATTGCTCTTCTTTCCAAGCTCATCGTCTCAGGCATCGTGAGGACGAGCTTCAGGCCCCGGGCCGCCGCGACAAAGGCCAGCGCAATGCCGGTGTTGCCGCTCGTCGGCTCGATCAGGACCGTGTCCTTGTTGATGCGGCCGCTTTTCAGGGCGTCGTCGATCATGGCGGCGCCAATCCTGTCCTTCACGCTAGAGAGCGGGTTGAAGAACTCGAGCTTGAGCAGGATCTCCGCCTGGGCTCCGTGCGCCGCAGCCGTGCGGTTGAGGCGCACGAGCGGGGTGTTACCGATGGTCTCCGTGATGTCGTTATATATCTTAGCCATGTGTATTGTGGGTTGAGTTTGGGTTTGGAAGCGGGGTTGCTAGATCGCGTAGTCCTCGTCGAAGGAGTGGGACTGCCTGAGGCGCAGCCGGACCAGGTCGTTCACCCGGAGCCCGAGGTCCGTCAGCTCGGAGCGGGAGATCTCAACCTCGACGTGCTCCCTGCTGTGGACCTGCTCCACGAGGAGCTTCGCCTGGGGGCCTGCGGCGTGGATGTGGCGCACGATGGCGGAGATCCCCGTGCTGCCGTCGTCGTGCGGCGAGAGGGCGATGTCGTGAGGCCGGACGTAGATCAGCCCCTCCGGATCGGGGCCCTCGAAACCGGGGCCGCGCCGGCCCTGCCGGCCCTCGCCGGGCCCGACCTCTTCGACACCCCCTGGGGCCAGGCCTTCGCGGCGCGCACCCGCGCCGACATCATCGCCGACCCCGCGCCGCTGGCCCAGGTCTATTTCGACGAGCTCCTCGCCGGCGTCCGGGCCGAGCCCCGGGCCGCGGCCCATTTCACCGGCTACTTCAAGGACCGCTACCGCCTCGACGTCTCCCCGCGCCTGGCCGCCGACTCCCGCTCAGGCTCGGCCTCGGCGCAGCTGCGCGCCGACCTGACGCGCTATCTCGTCGACCAGCGCCGCTTCCAGGCTCTCGCCCGCATCCGCCGCCAGGTCTCCGAGTTGGAGAAGAAGACGACGCTCGCCCGCGACCTGCGCGACCTCGAGACGGCGGCCACGGCGCTGCGCAACCGCCCCGGCCTTGTGGCCGAGCTCGAAGGCGTGGTCCAGGCCGCGCCCCCGGCCGCGGCCGCCCCCGAGTTGACCTCGGCGGGGCTGCACCTGCAAAAGCCCGCCGCGCTCAACCAGCACGAGCTCGGAGACGCCGTGACCTTCAGCGGCGCCTACTGGGTCGACGGCCTGCCCGCCAAGCAGACGGTCGCAGTCGAGGAGACGACCTACCGGGAGACCCCGGGCGGCCTGCGCGACGTGGAGAGCCGCACGGTCCGACGCGGCAGCGGCGGGCCCTACACCTTCTCCCGGCGCGTCCTGCTGGAGGATTCGCTCCCGTTCACCTTCCACTCCGTCATCTCGGCGCCCTCGGGCAACTCGATCGCCGACAAGGTCGACGTGCCCGTGGCCAAGGACTTCGAGCTGGCGCTGCTCAAGCTCGCCGCGGCCGACGGCCAGACCCTCTCCTGCGCTTTCCCGGACGCGGTGGCCTCCTACTCCAAGCTCGAGGAGTCTCTGGCCGAAGCGGCCGGCGCCAAAGCCCAATACCGCGACCTCCTGGCGACGCTGCGCAAGCACCGCGAAGAAGCGACCCGCGACGCCGCGCAGTTCGCCAAGCTCGAGGCCGCGATCCAGGAGGCGGCGGCCGACGCCACGCCCGAGACCTGCCGCTACGAGCTCAAGCGCACCGAGGCGGCCATGGCCCTGGCGCGCTCGCTGCCGGCCGGCTGCGACCGCGACCTGGCCGCGCTGCGCCGGCAGCATGCGCTCATCTCACGCCGCGCGGCGGACCAGCAGGCCTTCTCCATCGACGCACGTCAGGCGGCCGCGCACCGCCGCGCCTGCGATTTCGCCTTGGCCGCCGAGGACCTGGCCCGGGGCTTGGCCATCCTGGAGGCCGACCCTCAGGCTCGCTGCGGCAAGACCGCCGCGACCGCGGGTCTGGCGGAGACGGACCTGCAAGCCGTGCGCGCCGACGAGCTCTGGAGCGCGGCCTTCGCCGAGGAGCTGCGCGCGGCCCGGGCCGAGACGGCCCCGCCTCAGCGCCTGGCCAAGCTGTATCCCCTCATCGCGCGCATCGGCTCGCTGAACAATCCGTCCTGCTTCTCCGCGCCGCGCGAACAAGCCGAGAAGCTGGCCAAGGCCGCGGGCGCAGACCTAGTCCCGCTCGACGCCGTGGCCGCCCAGCGGCCCGCCGACGAAGGGCTCTCCCGAACGGTGGACGAAGTGGCGGCGCAGCGCCGCAAGCTCGTCGCGCAAGAGACGACGCTGCAGACCAAGCAGGCCGCGGAGCAATCGCCGACGGGGAAGGACCCGTCGTCCTTGGAAAGCGGGACGACTCCAGCGCCGAACGCCCCGGCGGCAACGCCGAAGCGCAAGGGCAAAGCCAAGACCCCGGCCGCAACGACGGAGGCCGCGCCATGAACAAGCCATCCGTGAGCCGCACCCTGTTCGCCGCGAGCCTGCTCCTGGCCCTGGCTCCCGCCTGGGCCGCCGACGATGCTCCCGCCGCCTCCGGCTCGGCCTCGTCGGCCCAAGCCTCCTCCCCCAAGGCTCCCCGCAAGGTGCGCATCCGCAAACGGCCAGCCCGCGCCGCGCGCAACGCGCGCAAGTCGCCACCGGCCCAGACCAATCGTCCCACGATCAAGATCACGTTCACCGCTCCAGTGCCGGAACGCGCGGCGCCGGTCGCGCTGCAGCCGCGGCCGAGCGCCGCTGCGCCGGTGCCCGCGGGCTCACTGACCGCCTGGGGGGCCTGCCTGCGCGACGGGGAGGACTCGGCTGAGGCGCTCGCGGTCCTGCCCGGCTCCGAAGCCGGGACGCTGGGTCTTGCGGTGCAGGACCGTCTGGCCTTTCTCAACGGCGCGTCCGTCCGGTCGCGCGGCGACGCCGCGCAGGCCTGGCTCGGATGGGACCCCGCTCTGCGGCTGTGGGCCGTGGCCCGGCGCGGCCTGCAAGTGGTGGACCTGCAGTCGCGGTTCCCCGAAGAGGACCCGGCCTTCGTGCGCGGCCCGCGCGAGATCTCCCCGCACGAGACCGCGCTCAAGGAGGGCCTCCTGGAACGGAGCGCCCAGTCCGCCCAGACGGTGCTGGCCCAGGCGCCGCCCCTCCAGGTCTCCGTGCCGGCCAAACAGGTCCTCTGGATCCGCTTCCCGGACGGTCTGCCGGACACGGTGAGCACGGGCGACATCCTCGCCGGCGAGGTGACCATGGCCGTGGCCAGCGACGCGAGCCTGGACTTCCTCTGCCTGCCCCCGCGCAGCACGGTCTGGGGCAAGGTCCTGCAGACCAGCGTCGCCGATGAGACTCGGGCCCTGCGCATCCATTTCTTCAAGGCGTCCTTGGCCGGAGGCCACGTCATCCCCATCTCCGCGCGTCTGACGGATGCGGCCGGAGAACAGCCTCTGGTCAAGGTGAGCCCGGGCGGGACCTTGGTGCTGGGCGAACCGGTGAGCCTGGACCCGAAGAAGAAGCGCCGGGGAGCCCGCATCCTGGAGCCCGACGTGCGCCTGCGCCTGGAATTGACCGGGCCGATCACGGTGACGGAACCTCCGCAGTTCTACCCCGCCGGAGCCGGCCTCTGGATCAAGACCAAGGACACCGAGACCGGCCGAGTCTTCGAGGTGACCCACGTCATCCCGAGCCGTAACGCGGAGAAGGCGGGCGTGCGCGTCGGAGACCTGCTGACGGCCATCGGGGGCCGGACCACCGCGCGGATGGATTTCGGGGAAGCCCTGGCCGCCCTCTACGGCGCGCCCGGGAGCCTCTTCAAGGTGACCATGCTCAAGCCCGGAGCCGCCAAGGCCGTGACTTTGGATCTCAAGCGCGGGGTCTTCTACAAGGACGGGGTGGAGACGCCGGTGCCGCTGCCGTTCGAGAAGCCGGAGAAGACGAAGGCCTGATCACTTCTCCAGCTGCTTGAGCCTCTCCCGGGCCTCTTGGACGTTCTCGTCGTATTCCCCGGGATCGGCCGGACTGCGGATGGCCGCGATGTGCGCGAGCGCGGCTTGGGCCTGGTCTTTTTTTCCCACCGCGATATAGGCTTCGGCCAAGGCCGTGAAGTGGGGCGAGTAGTCGGGCTCGAGCTGGGCCGCCAGCTCCAGCTCCCGCACGCCTTTCTTCTTGTCCCCCCCGGCGAGGGCGGGGATCTCCATGAGCATCTCGCCGAGCACGTGGTGCGCACCGCCGCTCTTGGGGTCGAGCTCGAGCACGGTGCGCATCTCGCGGCGCATCGGCCCCACGAGGAAGAGCGAGCGCAGGATGCCGCGGGTCTGGCCGCGCCGGCCCATGGCGATGCCGAGCCAGAAGTGGGTCTGCGGCTCGCGGGGCGCGAGTTCGACGGCCTTCTTCAGCAATCCCTCGGCGCGGGTGTAGGCGGCGAGCTTGTCGGCCTTGGAGTTCTGGCGCTCCCCCAGGCGCACGAGGCTGCGGCCGAGGCGCCAGAGGACCGCGGGCTGATCGGGAGCGCTCTGCGACTGTCCCTCCAGCAGAGCGATGGAATCCTCCAGATCGCGCCCCTGATGCCGATGGAAGTAGAGGCGGTCCGCCTCGGCCAAGATCGCGGGAGATGCCGTCACGGGTCCGAGCTGAGCCGAGGCGAAGCTGGCGGCGAGGATGAGAGGCAGCCAGTCCATGGGGGCAATGATACCAAACGGAGGGGGTCAGGAACTGCGGCTGGCGGCCGATTCCGGCGGCCGGCCTGAAATGACGTCGAGGAAGGCCGTCCCATAACGTTCGAGTTTCCGATCCCCAACGCCCTTCACGCCGCGCAAGGCCTCCCGGGTCTTGGGCTTCAGGGCGGACATCTCCACGAGGGCGCTGTCGTGGAAGACCACGTAGGGCGGGACGCCCAGTCGTTCCGAGATCAGGCGCCGCAGCTGGCGCAGGCGCTCGAAAAGCTCTTCATCCGGCGACATCTCAGAGGCGAGGCCCTTTCGCAAAGCCTTGGGCCTCTTCCGGCCGCGCGCCGCCGGAGGAGCCGGCACGCCCAGGCGCACCGTCCCCTCATCGCGGCAGAGGGCCTTCCCCGCCTCGGTTATGCGCAGAAGGGGATACTCCCGCTGCTCGCTGACTTCCAGGAAGCCTTGCACGATGAGCTGGTCGATCCAGGAACGCACGGCCGCCTCTCCGGACCCCTTCAGGAGCCCGAAGACCTGGAGCGAGTCATGGCCGTTGCGCGTCAGGCGCTCATCGCCGCGCCCCAGGAGCAGGTTGACGACATAGCCGGTCCCGAAGCGCCCGCCGGTGCGCCAGGCCCCGCTCAAGACCTGCTTGGCCGTCAGGAGGGCGTCTTCGGCCGAGAGGCTCTTGGTTTCTCCGAGGCAGACGTCGCAGGCGGCGCAGCTTTCGCCGTCGCGGCTCGCCCCTTCGGCTGGATACGGCGCGCCGAAATGCTCGGCCAGGAGGCGATGCCGGCACACGGGCGCTACGGCATAGCGGCCGATCTCGCGCAACTGGCGTTCGAGCGCGCGCTGGCGCTCGGGAGCCAAAGCCCCGTCTTTGAGCGCCAAAGCTCGGTGCAAGGCGAGATCCGAGGCCGCGAAGAGCAAGACACAGTCGGCAGGCCCGCCGTCGCGGCCCGCGCGCCCTGATTCCTGCTGGTAATGCTCGACCGAGCGCGGCGTGTTGGCGTGGACCACGTAGCGGACGTTGGAGCGGTCGATGCCCATGCCGAAGGCGATGGTGGCGACGACCACGTCGAGGCGCTCGTGGACGAAGTCGTCCTGGGCGCGCCGCCGACGCTCCGCGGGCAGGCCCGCGTGGTAGGCCGCGCAGGAGACTCCCTCCCCTTCCAGCTTCGCCGCCAAGCGCTCCACGTCCTTGCGCGTCTGGACGTAGACGATGCCGCCCTCGCCGGGGTGGCGGCGCACGACCTCCAGAACCTGCGCCGACTGGTCGCGGCGCGGGAAGGCGCGATAGACCAGATTCGGACGGTCGGGATGGCCGATGAAGCGCACGGGACCTCGCAGCGCGAGCTGGGCGCAGACATCCTCCTGGACCGCGGGCGTCGCCGTCGCGGTCAGGGCCATACGCGCCGCCTTCGGAAAGCGCTCCAGGATTTCGGCCAAGCGGCGGTACTTGGGCCGGAATTCGTGGCCCCAATGCGAGACGCAGTGCGCCTCGTCTACCGCTATCAGGATCAGCCGCCCGGCGACATCCTCAAGCAGGTCCCCCACGAGGAGGCGTTCCGGGCTGACGTAGAGAAGATCGGTCTGGCCCGCGGCCAGCCGTCTGTAGGCCTCGCTGCGATGATCGGCTTCCAGGTTCGAGTGGAGAGCGTCGGCGGCCAAGCCCGCCTCTCGCGCCGCGGCGACCTGGTCGTCCATGAGGGCGATGAGCGGGGAGACGACCAGGACCAACCCGCGGCCCAGCGCGGCGGGCAGCTGGTAGCAGAGGCTCTTGCCGCCTCCGGTCGGCAGCACGACCAGACAGTCGCGTCCGGCGAGCGCCGCCTCCACCGCCTCCCTCTGCAGGGGCTTGAATGTGCCGTATCCCCAGTGGCGCTGAAGAGCCTCCTCGGGGGTCATGGCGGTCCTCCCCATCGCCGACAGGCCGCGATCCATCCCTCGGTCATCGTACGCCGGCCGAGGGCCTGTCCGGGATCCGAGGATCGCAGGGGGTTCGGACGAACAGATCCCCATCGTCAAAAGCCTTCTCCAGCCGGAAGCCCGGCAAGACCCCCGTCCGTTCCAGCCTCGGCCGGTCATTGAGCAGGGCGGTCCAGGCCGGATAGTGCGGCAGCTCCCCGATGCGATTGCGGGAGATCAAGAGATAGTCCGCCGGCCAGCGCGCCAGCAGGCGCGGCAGGTCCTCGGGGCGGTTCGTGATGTTGTAAGTGCGGCGTCGGCAATACCACGCGACTTGAGCCGGGATGTTGGTGACGATGCCGGCCGTTTCCGGCGTGCTGTGGCGGAGATACTCCAGCTCCGGCCAGTCCTTGATGGGAAGGCCGCTAGGATGCACCGGGTATTCCGCATATCGCAAGGAAAGACTCAAGGCCAGCCAAGACGACGCGAGCAGGACCAGGGCCAGCCCCCCTCCCAGGCGCCAAGCCTTGATCGCGGACTTCGATTCGAGGAATCCCACGGCGTAGAGCAGGATGAAGGGAGCGAACCAAAGATAGTAGCGGTTGTCATAACGCAGGAACGAAAAGACGGCCAGCTGCCAGCCCAGCAGCGCCAGCAGCCAACCGGCCAGACCCGGATCACGCTCCTGGCGGGCCATCATCCCAGCCGCCGCGAAGGGCAGCGCGACATGCAGGCTCCACAATTGGGGGATATCCTTCAAGGCCAGATTGAAGTTGGAGAAGGCTTTGTAAAACAGCGCCTGGAGGACTGCGGCGTGGAGAAAGTCCGAAAACGAGTAAGTCCGGTACTCCATCCAAGGCAGTCCGGGGACCAGCACGCCCTGCGCCAGGTTCCAGAGCAGGAGCGGCGCCGAGAGCGTCCCCACGTGGCGGAGATAATAGAGGCTGTAAGGGATGGAGACGGCCCCGAAACCCAGGAGGAACTGCGCCGAGATCCTCCAGCCGGCCCGGCCTTTCAAAATCGGCGGCAGCGCCAGGAAGAGCGGCAGCCAGACCGAGAAGCTCGTGCGCGCGAGCAGCGCCGCTCCCGCCAGGACGCCCAGGCCCAGCCCCTCGAAGGCCGCGCGGGTCCCGCGGCCCTGGAGGCTCCGCCAGAAGAGAAAGCTCAAGGCTCCGAAGATCACGCCGAAGAGCACGTCGGGATGGCCGGAGAGGTCGAAGGCCCCGGACATCATCGGATGAACGGCCCAAAGCGCGGCGGCCAGCAAAGCGGCCCGGCGGCTGAAAAGCGCGAGCCCGATCGCGTAGATCAGGATCACCCACAAGCCGTGCGCGACTCCGTTGCCCAGAGCCATCCCGAAATCACCCCGGCCGATCGCCATCCACAAGGCGGACCAATACGCGTAGAGCGGGAACCTAGCGACCACGGGGCCCGCGTCCGGCAGCGCGATCGCGGGATCGGCCCGCTCCAGCGTCGCCAATTCGCAGGGCCAGAAGGTGTTGGTCGCCAGGCCCTTCCCGCCCAAGATGTTCGACGCGATCTCAGCGTAATGGCAGAATTCGAAGGTCCAGCCGCCGCGGAAATGAGCGTGGTAGGAGAGAAGAAAACCGGCCAGGGTGACGGCCAATAGGCCTGCGCCAGCCGCCGCATCCTTGCATGACGGCATGCCTAGGCTTGCAGACGACGGTCTTCGACCTGCCCCGACGGCTGGGAGGGCAGGACGGCCTCCTCGGCAGCGGAGCGGCGGTCCTCCTCCTCCATGGCCGCGACCACGTCGTCGAAGCACCGCTCCAGGCGCTCCACCACGGCCCCGTCGAACTGCTTGCCGCTGAGGGATTTGATGTGGGCCAGAGCGTCTTCGATGGTCCAGGCCCCCTTGTAGACCCGCTTGGAGATCAGGGCGTCGAAGACGTCCGCCACCGAGACGATGCGCGCCTCGATGGGGATGGCCTCGCCCTTGAGCCCATAGGGATAGCCCGTGCCATCGTAGCTCTCGTGGTGGGCGATGGCGATGAGCGCCGCCAGGCGCAGGAGGCGGCTCTCCGCGTTGATGAGCATCTGGCTGCCGTAGATGGTGTGCCGCTTCATCTCGGCGTACTCCTCGACGCTGAGCTTGTCCGGCTTGCGCAGGATGACGTCCGGGATGGCCACCTTGCCGATGTCGTGCAGCGGGCTGGCATAGCGGATGTCCTCGGATTCCTGGTAGCTCATGCCCATGGCGGAGGCCAGGATCCCGGAGAAGCGGCTCATCCGGCGCAGATGCTTGCCGGTGTCCTTCTGGTCGCGGAACTCGGCGACCAGAGCCATGCGGTAGATGGTCTCCAGGTGCGAGCGGCGCAGATCGTCGTAGAGGCTGGCGTTCTCGATGAAGGAGGCGGCCATGGTGGCGAGTATGCGCAGCAGGCCTTCGTCCTCGTCCGTGAAGGCGCCCTTGCTCTTGTTGAGGACCTCGAAGACGCCCAGGACCTGGCTGTCGCGGCCCTTGAGCGGCACGGCCAGCACCGTGCGGGTCTGGTAGCCGGTGATGCGGTCGAGGTCCTGGGTGAAGCGCGTGTCGCGGTAGGCCTCGCGGATGTTGACGGCGCTGCCGGTCCTGGCCACGAAGCCCGCGATGCCCTGTCCCAGGGGCATGCGCAGGATCTTCTCCTCCATGCCCAGCGCGATCTTGGTCCACAACTCGCCCTTGTAAGCATCCACCAGGAAGACCGAGCAGCGGTCCGCGTCGAGGATGTTGCGGACTTCCTCCGCGATGATGGTCAGCAGCGATTCGAGCCGGCTCTCGGTCGCGATGAGGCGGCCGAAGCGCGAAAGCAGGGTCTGCCTTTTCTCAAGCTCCTGCCGGCGTCCCATCCTTGGCTCCTTGCGCGACGGCCCGGGCGGCTAATTCGGAGAGGTGAAGTACTTCGCATTCAGGATAGTATTTCTTCAGGCCCTGGGCAAGCTGGATGAGGCAGGAGGTCCCGCTGGTCGCCACCAGCCGGGCCCCGGTCTCGGCGATGCGCCCGACCTTGCGCTTGATGATCTCGTCCGAAAGCCCCGGATTGAGGAAGGCGTAGGCCCCGGCCCCCCCGCAGCACATGTCCGACTCGGGCAGTTCCCGGTAGGATGCGCCAGCCAGACGCCGGATGGCCGCGTGCGCATCCTCCTTCAAGCCCTGGCCGTGGCAGGCCCGGCAGGAATCATGATAAGTCGTCGTCGGCAGGTCCGCCTCCGGCCAGGATGCGTCGGCCAGGACCTGGGGGACGTCCTGGACGGCGGCGGCGAAGCGCTCGGCGCGCCTCTTCCAGTCCGGCTCGGAGAGGAAGAGCTGGGGGTAGGATTTCAGGAAGGCCACGCAGGAGGAACAATCCCCCACCAGGGGGCCCGTCCCGCCCGCGGCCTCGAAGCGCGCGATATTGCGCCGCGCCAAGGCCCGCGCGTCCTCCACGTCGCCATAGTTATAGGCGAGCAAGCCGCAGCAGTCATTATCGAGGAAGTTCCCCTCCCCGCGCAGAGACTCGAGCACGGCCACCGTGGCCTGGCCCACGCGCGGATAGAGGAAATTGGGGCCGCAGGGAGCGAAGTAGAGCCATTGCGGCTTCGCCGCGCGGGGCCGCCGGCGCAGGATCTCATAAAGGAAGGTCAAGGGAGCCTCTTTCACGTGCTCCTCGGCCAGGGCCAGGCCGGGCAGACCGATGAGACGCAAGACGGGCCGGGCCAAAGCCGTGAGGCCCAGGCGCTTGGCGCGATTGGCCGCCTTGAGCATGAGGGCCAGCCCGCCGCGATGCTCGGCCATGAGCCGGCTCAGAAGACGGGCCAGCCAGTGGGGCTTGGCCCTGAGCATGCGCCGGCCTTCCAGGACGATGTCCGCGGTCGCCACGCGGGCGTAGCAGGCCGCGGTGCAGGCCCCGCAGAGCAGACAGGTCTCCAAGCCGTCCTGCGCGCTGGCCGGCTCGGCGAGCTTGCCTTCGATGAGCAGGCGCACCAGCTGGTTGCGGCCGCGCGCGGAGCGGCTCTCGTTCCCCGTGATCACGTAAGTGGGGCAGGCCTGCTCGCAGTAGCCGCAGCGGCAGCACTGGCTGGCCGCGTCGTAGCTCGACTTCTCTCCCAGGTCGGTGAGCAGACGCGTCAGCTGCAGGCTCATGCCCCCTCCGGGGAAGGAGGACGGCTGCCCTGCGGGGACGACGGGCCCAGGCCCATCGGATGGAACCAGGGGTTCATGAGATTGCCGGGGTCGAACGCCTGCTTGACGCGCTTCTGCCAGGTCCCGGCCGCGAAAGGCTTGGGCGCGCCGGCGGCCGGCCTGGACTGCGCCGAGGAGTGGAGCCTGAGGGTCACGTCCGCGATGACGCCCAGCGTGCCCCAGGAGCCCAGAAGGAGGCGCGGCACGTCGTAGCCCGCCACGTTCTTGACCACCTTGCCGCCCAGGTCCGCCACCGCGCCGTCGGGCAGGATGAGCCTCAGGCCCAGCACATCCTCGCGCAGGCCCGGCCAGGCCTTGCTCGCCAAGATCCCGCCCAAGGTCCCGCCCAGGTCGGGCCAGCGCAGATGGAAACCCCGGCTGGCGAGCTCCACGCGCAGAGACCGGGCCGAGACCCCGGCCTCCACCGTGACGGTGAAGTTGCCCTTGTCCCAGTCCAGCACCTCGTTCATGCCCGTGGTCAGCAGCTCCGCGCAGTCCGGCGGCACCCCTTTCCAACGCGAGCCGCTGCCCACCACCGCCATGGGCCGGCCCTGGCTGGCGCAGGCCTTGACCTTCTCGACCAGCAGCGCGGCTTGGGCGCTCAAAGGCCGCGCGGGGCGCACGGGGCCGCCCTCAGCCCCCCCTCCCTCATCCGGAAACATCTTGCCCGGGTTGGCCAGTCCGGCCGGATCGAAGGCGCCCTTGAGGTCGCGGAAAAGCCTCAAGACCCTGGGCGAATGCAGCCAGCGCATGGCCTCGCGCTTCTCCGTGCCGATTCCGTGCTCGCCGGAGAGGGAGCCGCCCAGCTCCACGCAGGCGCGCAGGATCTCCTGGCCCGCGGCCTTGACCCGCCCGGTCTCCTCGGAGTTGCGCTCGTCATAGGAGATGTTCGGGTGGATGTTGCCGTCGCCCGCGTGGAAGAGCAGCGCGGGCTTGATGCCATGGCGCGCCGAGATCTCCCGGATGCGGCGCACCGCCTCGGGCAGGCGGTCGCGCGGCACCACGCCGTCCTCGACCAGGACGTTGGGCGCCAGGCGCGCGCAGGCCGCGTAGGCGCCGCGGCGGCCCTCCCAGAGCCGCTCCCGGTCCTCGGCCTGCTGCGCCGAACGCACCTCCGAGGCTCCGTGCTCGCGGACCAGCCGCTCCACCGCCGCCGCCTCGCGCGCCGCCGATTCAGGCGTGCCGTCCATCTCGATCAAGAGGACCGCCTCGGTGGTCGGATAGCCGGCCGGGCGGTAGGCCTCCACGGTCTCCACCGTGGCCCGGTCCAGGGCCTCCAGCGCCCGGGGCACCACCCCGGCCGCGATGACAGCCGAGACGCAGCGCACCGCGGACTCCACTGACGGGAAACCGGCCAGCACCGTACGCACGGCCTCAGGCTGCCGCAGGATGCGCAGCCAGGCCTTGGTGACCACGCCCAGCGTCCCCTCCGAGCCGACCAGAAGGCTCATGATCTCCGGCCCGGCATCCTCGCCCGAGAAGCGTGCGAGCTCCCCATCGGGCATCACCGCCTCCAGGGCCAGCACGTGGTCGGTGGTGACGCCGTACTTGAGGCAGCGCGGCCCGCCCGCGTTCTCCGCGATGTTGCCGCCGATGGTGGAGACCCGGAAGCTCGAGGGGTCCGGGGCGTAGTAATGCCCGGTGCGCTCCAGCTCCTCCTGAAGCTTGAGGTTGACCACCCCCGGCTCCACCACGGCCGTCAGGGCCGCGGTGTCCACCGCCAGGATGCGGTCGAGGCGCGCCAAGGAGAGGACCACCCCCCCGCGCGAAGACACGCTGCCGCCGGAGAGGTTGGTCCCCGCCCCTCGCGCGACGTATGGAACGCGCCTCTCCCGGCACACGACGACGATCCGGCGGACCTCTTCGGCGCTGCGCGGCAGGGCCACGGCCTCGGGGCGTCCGCGCGTGGACGCGCCGTCGTAGGAATAAGCGGCAAGCTGCGCCTCGCCGGTCAGGAACGCCCCGGGCGGCAGGCAGTCTCTCAAGAGTGCGAGGTCTTGCTTCGTCATGTCGCGGCCGGGGCGGGACGGGCTAGCGCACGGTGTTGACGGTCATGGGCTACATCTCCCTTCTCGGGGGATCCGTCAGCGGCGGGAGCATCCCCGTGCCTCCGGAGGGCTTGACCGGCGGCGCGCCTCGCGGAGGGATGGTCGGAGCAGGCTTCGCGGGTTGCGGCGGCGGCGCGGGCTGAGCAGGTTTGGGCGCCGGCGCGGGCTGAGCGGGTTTGGGCGTCGACGCGGGCTGAGCGGGTTTGGGCGTCGGCGCAGGCATGGAGCCGGGCGGGACCGTCAGCGAGGGCAACGACTCGAGCGCAGCCGCGGGGACCGCGGCCACGGGGGCCGTCCGCACAGGCAGGAAGAAGAAGAACCGCGAGCCCACGCCCAACTGCGACTCGATGCCCATCTCGCCGCCGTGCATCTGCACGACCTCGCGCGCGATCTTCAGACCCAGGCCGAAGCCGGCCTTGCGCATCTTCTTGGCTTCCTCGGTCTGGAAGAAGCGCTCCCAGATGCGCGGCAGGTCCGCCGCCGCGATGCCGATGCCCGTGTCGATGACGCTGACCACCACCTTGTCCGGGGCCGCCTCCACCCGCACGGTGACCTTGCCGCCCTCCTTGGTGTACTGCATGGCGTTGGTGCAGAGGTTCTGGACGACCTGTCCCAGTCGGGCCGGGTCCCCGGCCAAAGGCGGCAGAGCGGCAGGGGTCTCCACGGCGAAGTCGATCTTGCGCTGGCCCGCCACGATCTCGATGCGCGAGCGGACCTCGGTGATGACGGCCAGCAAGTCCAAGGCCCCGATCTCCACGCGCAGCTTGCCCGATTCGATGGCAGCCAAGTCCACGAGGTCGGAGATCAAGGTGTTGAGGGTCTTGGCCGCGGAATGGATGTGTGAGGCGTACTTGAGCTCGCCGGGGTTGGCCTTCAATCGCATGCCCAGGACCTCGGAATAGCCCATGATGGCGGTCAGGGGGTTCTTGATGTCATGGGCGACCATGGCGAAGAACTTCTTCTGGAAATCGTTGAGCTGGGCGAGCTGGCGGTTGGACTCCTGGATCTCCTTCAACAGCCGGACGTTCTCCAAGAGCAGGAAGCGCCGTTCCAGGGCCCGCTGCACCGAGAAGATGAGGCGCGAGGATTCGACGGGCTTGAGCAGGGCGTCGTCAAGGCCGAGCTCCACGACCTGGCTGACCCCCTGGAGTGCCGCCTGCAAGGGGTAGCGGTCCACCATGAAGATGATGCGCATGTCCGGGTCGCGCTCGCGCAGCTTCTGGGCGAACTCCGCGCCGGAATGCTGGGCGTAGGCGATGGCGGTGCCGATGACCGCCAGATGATAGGCGCCGGCCTGGAATTGCTGAAGGGCCTCCTCGCCGCTCTCCGCGGTGAAGACCTCATAGCCCGCGCCCATGAGGGCCTGGCCCAGGGCCGCCAGGGTGGGCTTGAAGTTGTCCACCAGGAGGATGCGGCCGCCGCCCTTGGACTGAGCCTGATCACTCTCGCCGCTGGCGGTCAAATATTCCGGGAGGCGCCCCGCCTGCTCGCGCAAGAGCGAAACGAGCTGCCGGTCCTTGATGGCGGCGGCGGCGGCGCGGCCCGCATCCAAGCTGGAGATATGGTAGCAGACCGCCTCCGGGACCACCTCGCGGATGCGCCGGTCCAGCCCTTCAGCGTCCGACACGAAGCCGGGGAACATCGCCACCACGACGCGCCCCAGCACCGGCACATCCTGGGTGTCCGCCTCGCCGCTCAGGCGCCCCCAGAAGCTCTTCAAGCCGGTCTGCTTGGGCTTGGGCGTGCGCGCCTGCTTCTGATCATGCAGGAACTCGACCAACCCCGTGGTCGATTCCAGCGACACGGTCTGGACCCCGGCCTGCTGCAAGGCCAGGGGCAAAGCGGCGGTGGCGAAGAGGGTCTTGTCGGCGAGCATGACCACGGGCCGGTCCGTGGCCCGGACCTGGTCCGCGAAGCCCACCGGCAGGGGCCAGGGCAGCCGCCTCAGCGGAGCCGGCGTGTCCGGAGAGATGCTGGCGTTGGTCTCCAGGAAAACGAACGGAATCTGCGGGGCCTGCTGGCGCAAGGCCAACAGGGCCTCGCGCTCGCTGACCGGCTCTCGGCCGAAGTCCACGACCAAAGCCGAGATCGCGCCGGCAGCGGAAGTCAACTGCGCCGCGGCCTCAGGCAGACTCGCGACCGCGACGAGCTTCAGTCCCCGACTCGCGGCGGCAGGCGCCAGATCCTGAAAGAGCGCCCGGTCCGTGGTGATCAGAAGGATCGTCCCCTGGTCTTCGGCCATCAGACGGGCTCCGGCATGAGTTTCGCGGTGAAATGGGCCAGGCGCGGAGAACTCTCCAACAGGCGCAAGGCCCGCAGGGTCGGGGCGCGCCGGACGATGTCCGCGAAGACCTCGATGACGAAATCGATGTGGCTCTGGGTGTAGACTCGGCGCGGCATGGCCAGGCGCACCAGCTCCATGGGAGCCGGGACGAAGGCCCCGTCCTGCCGGCGGCCGAACATGAGCGAGCCGATCTCCACGGCGCGGATGCCGGCGGTCCGGTAGAGCTCGCAGACCAAAGCCTGCCCAGGATAGCCGGAGGGCGGGATGTGCGGCAGGAACTTCTTGGCGTTGACGTAGACGGCATGGCCGCCGGGCGGCTCCACGATGGGGACCCCGAGGCGGCGCAGGCCGTCGCCCAAGTACTCGACGGAGCGCAGACGGTAGGTCAGATACTGCTCATCGAGGACCTCGACGAGGCCCTGGGCCATGGCCTCGAGGTCCCGGCCCGCCAGGCCGCCATAGGTCGGGAAGCCCTCGGTGAGGATGAGGGCCTCGCGGCAGCGGGCCACCCACTCGGCGTCGTTCAAAGCCAGGAAGCCGCCGATGTTGACCAAAGCGTCTTTCTTGGCGCTCATCATGCAGCCCTGGGCGTGGGAGAAGATCTCCCGGGCGATGTCGGCGGCCGGACGGCTCGCGTAGCCCGGCTCGCGCAGCTTGATGAAGAAGGCGTTCTCCGCGAAGCGCGCCACGTCCAGGATGAGCGGGATCTTGTAGTGCCGGCAGACCTCGGAGACCTCGCGCAGGTTGCGCATGGAGACCGGCTGGCCCCCCAAAGAGTTGTTGGTCAAGGTCATGATGACCATGGGGATGTGCTCGGCCCCCAGCTCGCGGACCTTGGCCTCCAGGGCCCGCACGTCCATGTCCCCCTTGAAGGGTCCGGGATGGTCGAAGTCCAGGGCCGCGGGCACGGGGAGGTCCACGGCCGCGGCGCCGGAAGCCTCGACGTTGGCCCGGGTGGTGTCGAAATGGGAGTTGGACAGGACGGTCTTGCCCGGTCCGCAGGTCACGCCCATCAGGATGCGCTCCGCGGCGCGGCCCTGGTGCACGGGCAGGACGTAGCGGTAGCCGGTCAGATCGCGCACGGCCTTCTCGAACACGAAGAAGCTGCGGGCCCCGGCATAGGACTCGTCGCCGCGCATGATCGCGGCCCATTGCTCCGCCGACATGGCGCCGGTCCCCGAGTCGGTGAGGAAATCGATGAGCACCTTGTCGGCCGGGATGGCGAAGACGTTATAGGAAGCTTCGCGCAGGACGTGCTCGCGCTCGGCCTCGGTCGTGAAAGCCAATGGCTCCACGGTCTTGATGCGGAACGGCTCGATGATGGTCTTCCAGGATCCTTCCATTGTATTGTCGGCCGGGCTTTCTTCCGGCGTGGGGGTTATTATATCATTTGCGTTCCTATTAGGAGGACTAATGAAAAACTTCGCTTGGATTTTCGCCGTGGCCGGCCTGCTCTCGGTCCCGGCGGCGGCGGACGCGGACCGGGACATCGTCTCCGTCAACGGGACGGTCATCCGGCAGTCCGAGGTCATGGACCGGCTCTGGAAGCGCTTCGGCCCGGCGACCCTCGACGAGATGGTCGATGAGCTCATTCTGCGCCAGACCGTCCAGACGCAGGGGATCAAGGCCGATGAAGCCGAAGTGACCAAGCGCTTCAATCGGGTCAAGGAGCAGTTCAACAACCCGGCCCTCTTCGAGAACCAGCTCAAGCGGGACGGCAGTTCGGAGGACAAGCTCCGCGCCGACATCGCGGACCAGATCCGCCTGCGCAAGCTCATCGTCTCCACCCAGAAGCTCTCCGTCACGGACGAGGAGTCGCGCAAGGCCTTCCAGGAGCAGCGCGCCAAGCTCGCCACCCCCGCGACCGTGCACCTGCACCAGATCTTCGTCAAGACCGAAGCCGAGGCCAAGGAGGTGGCGGCCAAGCTCAAGGACGGGGCCGACTTCGCGGCCCTGGCCCGGGCCAGGTCCCTGGCCCCCACCGGGAAGTTCGGCGGGGACTACGGTTTTGTTCCCCGCGCCATGCTGCCGGAGGAGATCGGCGACATCGTCTTCGCCATGAAGGACGGCGAGACCCGCACCGTCGCGTCCCCGCAGGGATACTTCGTCCTGAAAGTCTCGGGCACCAGGCCCGCCAAACCCGCGCAGTACGAGTCGGTCAAGGAGGACCTGCGCGACCTGCTCCTGGAGCAGAAGATGAAGGCCGTGCTGCCCGGCTATCTCCAGGAACTGCGCCGCAAGGCGGACATCAAGCCGCTGGGGTCGAACGAGTAGCATCTTCTATCATCGTCTATCGGCCAGTGCCGCTTTCTCGATAATGACCGCGGACAGCGATATCCCCCTCTAGGCCCTAGAGCCCAAAAGAACCTGGGCCGACTGACAAGGGGGTCCTAGGCCCTCTGCCGCTGAACGTCCCACCAGGGCCGTAGTATGCTATGGACATGACGACAGGCCTGATGGCCTTGTTCCTGGCCCTCCTCGATACGGGATGGGCAGCCAATATCCAGACCGTCACCGTCGCGGCCCCGACCGGCGTCACCGGGCGGACTGCGAACCTGGTCGACCCCTCCGTCAGCCCCCAGCTCAACGTCCTGCTCCCGCAGACCAGCCTGACCGGCGCCTTGCAGGGGCTGGGCGTTGCCCCCGAAGTCCGGGCCCAGCTGGCGCCGGCCGCCAGCGTACTGCCGGCCGCCGTCCCCGTTCTTCCCGCCGCGGCCGTTCCGGGACTCGACGTCGCCCCGAAAGCCGCAGCGCCGGCCCGGTCTACCATCGTGGGGCAAGCCGCGGCAGCTGCCGCCACGCCCGAGGCAAATCCCGGCCGAACCACTTTGCAGCGCCTGGCCCGAGAACTCCCGGACGCCCCGCCGGCGGCCGGAGACGTTCAGGGCGCCAAATCTCTCGCGGACCGCAGCTTCGAATACAAGCTCGGCGGCCGCAGCGTCGAGGCCGCCGGGGACGTCTTCACGGAAGCCGCCGGCGAGGCGGAGGTCGAAAAAGCCGGCTCGGGCAGCATCGGGCACCGCAAGAAAAAAGGCCAGGACGAGACCTCCCCGAACGCGGATGACGGCGGCGGGCCCAAGTATCCCCACCGCGACGTGAAGTTCAACGGGAAAAACTTCCCCTCGGTCGCTTTCCGACCCAACGTCCCGGTGGAAGAGCAGATCGTCTCCGCCATCAACGCCTCCAAGGCCTCCATCAAGATCGCGGCCTATGAGTTCAAGCTGCGCGGGGTGCTCGAAGCCCTTCAGGCGGCCCGCAAGCGCGGCGTCAAAATCGAGATCATCATCGACTACTCGAACGTGTTCCCGACCGAGGAACCGGATTCAGACTACCATCCCCGGCGCTCTCCTGAGATCTGGGGGCTCCTGCGCGAAGGCTTCGATGTCAACATCCTGCGCGGCGTGACCCAATACGGGATCAACCACAACAAATTCGCAGTCTTCGACGGGAAGATGGCCGAGTTCGGCTCCTTCAACTGGGCCTTCACCGCGGAGAACTCCCACTACGAGAACGCCAATTTCAGCGTGGAGCCGGCCCGGGTCCAGGCCTTCGCGACCTATTGGGATTACCTCAAGTCCATCAGCGTCCCCTTCGCCAAGGCCAAGGACCATGATTGGCCCAAGACCGTGCCCGCGCCTCCGGTCGACGCCGGGCCTGGCGTGGTCTTCAACGGGGCCAGGCTTCCTTCCTATATCTTCACGCCCAACAGCGCGGCTTTCGAAGACGCCGTGGCCAAGGCCATCGACGCGGCCAAGGACTCGGTCGACGTGGCCCAGTTCTCCATCCGCTCCACCCGCATCGCCGAGGCCCTGGCCCGGGCCCGCGCGCGGGGCCTGAGCGTGCGCCTCGTCTTCGACGAGAGCCAGTCCGAATCCGAGTACTTCGGGCCCTACGCCGCGTGGCTGGCGAGCCAGGGGGTGGAGGTGCGCACCTTGTCCGGCCCGGACCCGGACAGCCAATTCCCCATGGCGGAGAAGATGCACAACAAATTCATGGTCCTCGACGGCAAGCTCGTCGAGACCGGCTCGGCGAACTGGACCAAGCGCGCCTCCATGGACAACTACGAGAACGCCCACTTCCTGGACAACGCGACCGACGCGGCGGGCTTCGCCTTCGCCTTCAGCCACATGTTCTCCATAGCGAGGCCCTACCCCAAGCC